>Ga0116231_10001910_pt1 | contig 43373 bp, 39 predicted proteins | sample S1TSphgellanicum_2_FD_89695 | JGI IMG/M metagenome (GOLD analysis project Ga0116231, IMG submission 89695) | Host-associated microbial communities from peat moss isolated from Minnesota, USA - S1T2_Fd - Sphagnum magellanicum MG | ecosystem: Host-associated > Plants > Peat moss > Unclassified... | reverse complement strand
TAGTTTTGGTTTGCTTGAGTTTGTTCTCCTTGTTTTGTAATGGAATTTTTTTTTTTTTTACCTTTTTGTCGTTCCCACCACACCTCTACACAAAAACATAAGAAAGTAGACTCGAAACTTTTTCAATTATTATATTTGTTTTTTTTTTTTTGGTGGGGTTGGGGGGGGAGGCAAATGGGAAAAAAAAAAAAAATTCCATTGCAAAACAAGGAGAACAAACTCAAGCAAACCAAAACCAAGTCAGGAGTAGAAAAATTTATGCAGCAAAAAATTTTATTTAACTGGTTGATTCTTTAAACATTTGACAATATTTTGACATTATTTCTTTTTTTCTTTCTTTTGAAAAGTAAATAAATAAATAAATAAAGGAAAAACACCCAGCAATGAACAAGAGGAATAAATAAATAAATAATTGAAGTCCGCACCAAAGACCACACCTGAAAGAAAGTGTAGAATGCACAATGGGGAGCCCTTAAAAAAAAAAACGAGAAATCTACAAACCTAGGACACAAACCCATCACCAGCAGCACAGAGCAAGTCGTGCAAAGAGATGGGCTAGACTTAGTAGCAACAACAAAAACATCAAATGTCAAATTTATTTTTATTAATTAATATATATTTCATGATTATGAGAAGACATATGTTTAATTTTTTTTTTCATATTCATGTTGGTGAATAGGAAAAAATAAATAAATAAATAAAATTTAAAAGGTGGGAGATAGTTATTAAGAAATTTAATAAGAAAAGGAAGTAGTTGTTAAGAAAAAAAATGAAATAGTTAGGCTTGAAAATGATGTAGTTATTTCTGAAATTGTCTTTAGAATGGTCCAATCAAAGAATTCCAAAAAATCCCCCATATAGGTATAGCTCTACCAAACTGATGTTTTATTATTATTACTTGGGCTTTGTGTTGCTATGCACCACCAATGATGGATTTTTTTCTTATTATGTTCCTATATGATTTATCAATAATTCATCATTATTTAAATCAATGAGAAATCTAGAAAAGAAAATTTATAGAAAACCACCCATATACCAGTTCCTCAAAATTCTCATCATCGAAATTATTATTATTTCTCTGCCTCGAAGAGTAACTTTGTTATAAACAGATTTTTTGTAATTTTTCAAAGATTTTTAGTATGATTAGGTCATTTTGTGACCTAAGTCATTTTGTTAACACCCAAGTTCTCAGCTTCTTGAAAGATTTCTCTTATGATGAGTTGTGATATGGGTTCACTTGGGTTCATATGAGAATTGAATTCACAACTCATATATGATGAGTTCACATTTAATTCACTTGGGTACTTCTTTTCTTTTCTTTTCTTTTCTTTTTTTTTGTTCTTTTTTTGGGGTAGGTTTTAGTTGCTAGTAGGTTGGTTACCCACACTCTTTTCACCTCTCTTTTATTGATGACCCATAATCAATAATCTTGGTGAACTTTCTTTGCACCACTTTTTTTTTATTTCTTTTTCCCCACCTATGATTTTCCCAAAAAAATAAATAATTATACATGTGATCTGGTGAACAAAAGCCACAACTTCAACTACCAATCAAATGAGAATTTTTTAAAGAATTGATGCAAAGTCCACCTTTTATATATATATATATATAGATCCAAAAGTTTCCTCTTTGTTATTGCTCCCTTTTATTGTTATCCTCTACTAATGCAAAATAATAATAATAATAAATTAAATTCCCAAACTTTTTGTTCATCTCTCTTTCTCAAACCTTTTTGTACTAGCTAGCAAGTTAACCCACCCAATATTCTTAGAAAAAGGTTGGTTGTGTGTGACTTGGGGTTATGATCTTCAATAGGGGTATGTATATAGGGGTATATATCATCCACTCTCTTATATTTCATGATGCTTTTGTTCCATCACTAGGGTACTCATCTGACTTCTCTAGTGCATGTGCTCTCCCTTTCTTCCTTCCTTCTCTCCCAAATTCCTCTTCTCCTTGGTTTGTAGCAAGTAGCAAATTACACACAAAAAGCCAAAGTTGGTCACCCATCATGTCATGTGTAAATTTGGACTTAGTGTTGGTGAGGGAATATAAGTTATTGTGGACCCATCCATCCATCCATCCACCCATCCATCCATACACCCACCCTTCCCTATTGTTTCCCACTTATGTGCTCCTCCTAGAATCATTTCTATTGTCTCCCAACCCACCCATTTTTTCTGAAACCATCTGGACTCTATAGGGAAGTGTCAGAAACCAATTCAATTAAAAAAACACACCACATAGAGAGCTTTGAGTAAAATTGATTGATTCAAGCCTGAGAACACACACACCCACCTATAGAACCTTACTTTGTGAAGTAAATGTCCTCTAGTATTAATTATTAATTGATATGTCTTCCTTTTAAATAATAGACTTTTTAAGACTTTTTTATGTGTATGTACGTTGTATTTCTTTTCTTTCCCAAAACCAAATAAAAATAAAAAATAAAAATGGTAATTAGTAATTCGTTTGGCAACTTTGATATTTATTTTTTGAGTTATTTATTTATTTTGAAATTTTCAACATTTCTGAAAGTAGTATAAGTAATGTTGGAAAGTTGTCAAGGTATTATTAGGGTATATTGTGTGTATTGCAATAATAATCTAAATAAAATAGATATATCTATCATCCATTAATTTTCCCTTCATCTTCTTCTATGTGTTTGATTTTCCTGTTCTCCTTGTTTATATGTAGTTGGGTTTCTTTTTGTGGAGAAATTCGGTGACTTGGTGGTGACAAACAAAAGATTGATTTCAACCCAAACAAAGGATGATTTCTTTGGGGAAAACATGGCCCAAATTCTCCCAAAAAAAATTGGTTTGAAAATTTCAGAATTTCTACAATAGCTTCTTCTAGCAGCTAGCCAAAAATTATAAAAATATTTTAAAAACTTTCCACTTTCATATCTTGTATGTAACCAAACATGGCTAAACCCTCATGTGGACAATTGCCAATGTGTCTACATCACAAAATGGGACCAAAACAAACATGTATGTGTGTGTGTGTGTGTCTCTCTCTCTCTCTCTCAAATTCAATGAGGGAAAAGGAAAACAAGATTCAAGGAAGGACAAGAAAAGAAAAAAACAAGATTAAGGGCCTTTTCCTTTTCCCTCCTTGAACCCGTTCTTTTCCAAAAAAAGAGAAAAGAGACATTTGCCACATAGCGGCAACACAAAAGACGGGGTTGCACTTGGGGAGGGGGCCCTCCCCAAGGAAGCAACAAGGATGACAACAACATTTCCAACAACAACAACATGAGAAAGTAGCAGCAAGTAGATCTTCTTTCTTGCTTTTTTTGATTTAGAGCTTTGTGGAGTGTGGGGACACATGGACACACAAACAAATAGCTGGGTTTTGTGTGCTGATGGTAGGCAACATTGCACCAACTTCACATGTATTGTTACCATTTGTTTTGCAATTTATAGCATATTTTATAATGCAAGGAAAAAAAAACATATTCTCCAACTAAAATGCTTCTGGTAATAATATTTGCCCTTTTCCTCACATTCCTTCAAGAGGCGAGTTAGTTGTATTAATAATGTAAATTTAAATAAAATATTAAAATCTGATTTGGGTTTAAAAAAACAATAACACTATGTGTATCATACTTTAAGTAATGTGCATTTCAATCATTTATCATGCGTGCATTTGAATTGTGGGAAATTTGAGATTCATGTTGAGGTTTGTAAGCCTACTACCTCAATTGAAATTTGAAACTCATCGTCCTTTGATTTTGATGTGTGCATGCTACTAGATAGGTAGTTCTATTAAATGTCAGGTCCATTTTTCTTTGCTTGTTTTGGGCTACATTCTTTGGAGTCAAATTTGAGGGCTTTTTTGTAAGTGTAAATAAGCAAGAAAAATGGACCTGACATTTAATAGAAAACCTTACATAGTGAGCAAACCTTAACACTATATAAGGTTAACACAATAATACATATTTCAATATCACTTGGAGAAATTTTGGACCATATTTGGAGGGAACCTCATCTTGGTGAGTATCCCTCCTAGAAAAGGATGAGGGTTCCTATACCTATTCCTTAAAGACTGGGAAGGAGCTTTCACTTACAAATAGGTATAAGATCCATAGTTCTTCTTAAGATATGATGCGGATAAGTAGGCATAAAAGCCATCCCAAAGCTTTTTTGGCGTAATGGGTAGGCAGTTACTTGTTGTAATTTATCCCTTGCAAGGTGAGCTTTCAACAACAACAACCTCTTATTACACTTGAACTCTTCATTACACATTACAAAAATTGGTACACCTCCACATTGATCATCCTCTTGTTCTAACCAGGTCTAACCAGGTTGAAGAACCAGAGGTAAGTGGGTAGTTACCCGGAAGAGGAGGTGGATCATATAGGCTCTCTCTTGGCTCCCACACTTTTGTTTTTAAATTTTAAAAACCATTAAGCGGATTTTTCATACACCTAGTGACCTGCATGACTCCAAGATAGCTTGGTTGGCAACAATCAATCATGGGTCATTGGGTAATGAACAAGTAGCTTGAACTTGAGGTGATTTGAAGACAAATTCACATCTTGAGTTACTTTTTTTAAATCACAACTAATTGACACTCATTTATTCGGATGCAAATAATTGTGATCCCAATTTTTGCATGAATTGGATGGCCTCATAAGCCCCCCCCACCCACCACACTACTAGTTAAAAGTAGATATTGACCTAAATGCTTACCTAGTTTGATTGCCATCATATGAGCATAAGATAACTGACAATCTCAAGCATGCCCAAACTTGTCATTGCTATTATATGTAGTAAAGAATTTTGCGGCATGCTTATTGTCAACACACACTAGCCTACCACACACCATTTGTTTTCTCAGTTTCAAAGAAAAGAAACACGAGGTTGGTTTTGATGAGAGTATAATTGACACTCTGTGGTTTGTTCTGGGTTTGAGAGTGGCCTGTTGCCCAACTAATAAGAGCGTGCTCTTTTCTAAGCAGCCATTTCTCATCTTGGATGATTGATGGAAAACCTCATACAATGGACAAAAAAGAAGGGTCTTCAGTATTCTTTATGTTAAGCCTAAGTGTAGATTCTAGTGCAAAATCAAAGAGTGACGACCTTGCTCATGAAAATTCCGAGGTAACCTCTAAACTAGGCAAAAAACCACATTGATATAGGCAAATTGTTGACTTAATGTTGTGAATTCATTGTGCTTCTCATACAATTGGTTGCCCTATTGGCTTCAATGTGCAAAGGTGGGAAACAATATTTGAAGTGCATGTCGAGTGAAGTAGTTGAACATATCTTGTTCGTGTCCATGTTATAAGTATCATAGTAGTAGTCCCTTGCAAGAACATTGCAACATTATTGAAGCAACAAGTCAATCCCTATGGTATTTAATTGATTTTCACTCTATGAAGCCATTGTCATGTGTTCGCATTTCACCTAAACATAATGATAGGTCAACCATGTTACAATAAGCAATGCTAGAATTCTGTCATGTGGGTTAATGATTATGTAGGCTGGTTCCCAACCTTGGGAAGGGTGCTTGTGGGTTGCAACCCACCAAGCCAATGCAAGTGATGGAAACCATTTATATGGCATGGGACAAAATGCAATAACATCCACAACTCTAAACAAACTTAAATCTAAAGGAAGTTGTGAATGGAGGAAAAGAAAAACTTGTACAACTTTGGTAACATTTTCATATAGGTTAATATTGCATTTTTTTTCCCTTCACCAATTAGAGGCACCAAAAACTCCCCTAAAGCCTAAACCCCCAAAAAAAAAATCAAGACCTATTCACCTACTCAGGCAATGGAAGTGAGTTGCTAGTAGCTACTAAGAGCATATGCCACATAGCCAACAATTTTTGGTGAGATAAATTATTTGGATGTGTCTAATACTTTCCATATGTAATTTGTTATAATTTGTATGATAATATATTCAAAGGTTACAAATCACAATATAGTCTCTTTGTTGTTTGTGGCAAGCATTAGATAGGTGCAACAAATTTTTTAAAGCTCATCATCCCCATGGTCATCGGCTTTTAGTTGATGTTTAAATATTGATTGATGGAAACCAATTGGTTGGTTATTTCCTACTTTTTTTTTCCATCATAATGCAAACTTTGATCATCCTGATGTCACATTTTTATCATATTGGGTTGCATATAAAGTAGCAACACATACCCCTCTCCCCAAGGCCAATAGTAGTAGGTTATGAGTTATGACACCACATTTTTAAATTATATTTAGCAACAATAGAAGTATGGTTTGTGTACAACAACATAAGGGGGCTTGATTGGGGTAGGCCATTTTGTGATTCAAAGGCTGATCAACATGATTGTCATCAAAAGCCAGACTATGCGGTCACCTAATGAATGATGATAATGAAAAATCCATCATAATTTTGATCCATGTAGAGACAACATCCATCATTCCCTCACTAGGGTGTATTTTTTTTAATTTCATGAGGTACTAATGTAGCCCGTGCCGTTGAACCAAGTGTGAACACATTGAGGGCTCAACTCATTTTTCCTTCCAAACCCAATTTTTGCAATTTGTTTGAATTTCCAGCAACAAAATCCACTCCAAAAATATATATATCTTTCACACCTTAGCTCTGAAAATTGTGAAATAAAGTCTATTAAATCTGACTTGCCAAGGGCTTTCCAACAACACCAAGAATGCCCCCATATTCCAATACAATTTTCAGTTTTGATTTTATTTAGTTTTTGTTGAGAAAATGGTTCAATAATCGATAGCTTCTTCCACCTAGTAGCTCCAAACAGTCTCAAGTCCGTGCACCTGTATTCAATCAGAGCTTTCCAAAGATACCAAGATGTGTGGTGGCATGAAGCATCCTGGTTTGGGAGATCTCAGCATGACATGACAAAACAAAACAAGGGTGTGTCACACTGCAGCCCTTGCCATTTACATTTAAAATATCATAAGGCAAAAGAAGAATTATGGAAACTCAAATATTTCACCATGTAAAAATATAATCTTCAAAAAATCCTCTAAATTAAATAAATAAATAAAATTTCCTTCAAGATATTATAACACTCTATAACTAATCTAAAGTTTCAACACAAGCCAAAATATTATCTTTTCAAAAATCCTCATATAAAAATAGACCTATTATTTATTACCTAGGGACAAAAATCCCTTAAGCTACTATACTCTATAGTGAATCAATACATAGCCAGAGCTGCTGGTTACAGGTCAGATAGGGGAAAAATAATAATTAATTTTGCCAAACCCTGCTATGTATTGGCAACTTGCGAGAACCTATAGCCTAAATATGATGGTTAATTTCAACCTCTTTTTTTTTTTTTTGGCTCAAAATGTGATGAATTTGGGGGATTTTTCCCCAGAAAATCCTTTGTAAAAGTTCATAGCCCCTTTGCTTTAATCACCAAGTTGGCAAAATTTGTGGCCCAAAAGAAGACCTTGCCCCTTACAGATATTATTTTGGGTCATTAGAGAGGAGGATATTATTATTGTTATGATTATTTTCCAATTTTGTGAGGTAGGTGGACTGGTGATCATCCACAAGAGGGCTTAGCCAAATTCACTTTGGTCACATACATCTGAATAAGAGGAGAGAGACACAATTAGTTATATGTAATACCAAATAATGAGTTTTTTTTGAGAGCTACAACCTTTTCCATCAAATTTGAGCACAATTTGCACACATCCAGGTACATAAAACATGATTTATTGGGCATGAGTGTGTTTTCTCCCCTAATGAAATTCCCAAATTCCTTTTTTAAAACTAAAAATATTTGGCTATTTTTAATATTTTTCTCTCCACGAGAATATGTGTTGCTTGTATTTGTCATTGAAAAATATCTTGCACTTGCTGTGGTTCATATCTATGTGTTTGTAGAATTGTAGCAAATCGAAACAAAGTTTTGTTGTTTGAGTTAGTTTTTTTCTTTTGAGTTCAGTTTTTTTTTTTAGGTTTTGAGCTTCAGGTTTTGGATCACAAGCATTTGTACAATGGACTTTCCCCAAATTCATATTTCATTTCTCTTTACATAGACACAATTTGCTATTGGGTGCAACAGCAATCATCACATGTGCTGGAAAAAAGGGGAAAAAAATTTATTCAAACGGATAAAAATAATTCACTATTGAGGATGATGGGTGGTACCACCTTTGAGTTTGGGATTGCAAGTTGGGAATTAGATGGATGAATGCACGCATCCTTCCATCCATCCATCCATCCATCCAGACTCATATAAACTGAAGGACCAAATGCAAAATGGGTAGTTCATTAATTGCCAAGGGACACCTCACATTAGTGTAATGACAAGTCATGTGCTCTTGTTGTTTTTGGGGCACACAAGCAGACAAATTGATAGACTTGAAATAAATCCTCAATTTGCTTACCGAGGCAAACAAGCCAATTAATTTTCAGCCTTTAAGGAAGCAAGGTAAGGCCAACTATTACTACACCCAAGATGCTACTCTCTTAAGTGCATTAGAATGGGCAAAGAGTAAAGGTAAAGTGTCCTTTAGCAGGCCAGAGTGAACCTGCACCCCAGCAGTGCACCATGCACTGGATACCTGTTATTACTCAGTTGTCGATGAACCTCACCTGAGTTAATATTTCGTTTCACCTTGGTAACCAATTCTGTTGGAAATAGAACTTTTACATAGGTAGATAGGTAGGAAAATAGGTAACTACTAGGTATGTAGATGGTTTTTTCATACATATGTAAGGACTGTTTTTACTACCTACTTAATTTAGTAGGTAGATAGGGGGGAAAAAAAAAAGCCCAACTGAGCTAAACCACCGTGGTTATCTAGGGAACTGAAACTCAACAGAAAAGTGTTTCCCGATCACTTACCATTCATCCTTCATGGTGCACTTGTGGGTGCTGGTTCAATGTGGCGTTTGAAAGATTTCTTAATTTGAAATTAGCTCACATTAAACACCAGCAGAACTTTTTCCATTTTTCCATGATACCCGGTGTGTATTACAGGAAAAAAAGACTAAAAAAATGGTGAGGAATTTCATAAACACTCACCCCTTTTGTGAAGGAAAAATTCTACTTGATCATGTGTAACATGCCCTCCAGATACACTAGAAATTTTCTGCCAGTGCTTTACAAAAGAATTAGAAAGTGCTTCCCTTCAGATCCCCAATGAAAACTGTATGAAATCTTGCAGGGACAAATTGTTCATCATGGATTCAGTGAAACCCGAAAACCCTAAAACCCTAGAATTGTGCAGAAAACCAACCATAGATTAATCCCCAAAAGGAATTTACCACCAATGGGTCAATGTAGGTCGAGTTTATAAAACTTTCAATTCTATGTACTTGTTGTGAATGGTTTGCCTCACTCTAATCATCAGAATATATGCAAATTCAACTATCAACTTTATTTTGAGCTTGACAATCTTGTACACCTTTAGACACGAGGATCCGAAATGGGTACCTAATAGGAATCATGAGAGGAAGGGTATTACAACAATATGTCATGTAATTGATACCACAAACCAACCTCACTCACCACTCCTAAAGCTAGTAATAAGCTGTTATAGCACATTACTACTAGTCTTTGGCAATTGCAGTGAGTACCACTGCTTTCACAGTTTTTAAAAAGTTGGTTACAAAAGTGAAGTGTTTTTCTTTTCTCCAATTTTGTGATGCAGATGAATTGGCGATCATTCATAGGATGATTTAGCCAAATTTGGCTATTAAAATATGAAAGTTCTAAAAGTTATGCATCCTTCTATATTTTTGGCTAACAACTACTGGAAAAAGTTGTGATTTAAAATTGAAAAAAATCTAAATTTGGCAATTGTCAAACCTAAATAAACATCCTTTTTGGCCATTTTGAGAAAAAAAAATTTGCCAATGTGTGAAAAAATGCCAGGAAAAAAAACACCGCCGTCAAGGCGTTCAAAACACATTGAAGACTTTGGGTTCCAGTGGAAAAAGGGCATAGATTCTGCAACTGCAGTCAGGGAGTGCTTCACACTAGGGCCCGAATTATGTGTCCCAATTCAATCTTGCAACCTGATTGGCGTAGAGCTCCAAATTGACACCAAGTCCTTCACACTAAGGCCCGATTTACAAGTCTCAACCATGAATGGGAGTCCTACATGGCTACACTTCTTGATTCCATGTGTAGGGACTTAGGCAAGGAGTTGGGTCAGGCAAAAATGGAAACCCAACTCCAAAGACAAGTCCTGACCATTTTTTTATTATAAAAATCAATTAAAAAATGGTTCATTCATCAGAAGACCAGTTATGACTTCAGTACTTTTCTTTTTCCTTTTTTCTCATCATAAGGAGGACACACAAATGGACTTTGCCATCCTCACAAGACTTGCGCCTTTGGCTTGGGACTAGGGCTTTGGGCTTGGGACTAAAGTCCTTCACACTATGGCACACCAACTCCCAACAACAATAATAGTGTTTATTATTGTACCTCAAGGGCCTGATTTCCTTGGGACTTTGCCTCTTCTTGGCACTTATGATGTTGGGCCCTGGGATGTAGTGTGAAGCGGCCCTTAGAAGTAAGATCACATTGGGATCAATACTTGGGGAGTGTGATCATTGAAGGGGCCTTAAGTAAAAAAATTCTTTTGTGTATGTGTGTATGTAGGAAAGATTATATTATTATCATAGATGCTTGATGGATAATTCATATGATTTCCATCCAACAAAAAGCTTGATGGATAATTCACATGATTTCCATCCAACCAAAAGCTTGATGGATAATTCATATGATTTCCATCCAACCAAAAGCAAGATGCTTTGTTGCTGAAGTTGTTGGTGGCCAAGCCTGACAATGCCTTCCTAAGATGTTTACTCTCTCTCTCCCTTGGAAACCTGACATTGTTTCTGTGAGCAGAAAGTGGTTGCAACAGATTGTGTGCAGATGGAATGATCCATCCTCTCAACATGACTATTACAATCTTCTTATTCCCCATGTCTATTGATCAAGTAGGGTAACACCCAACCAACAGGGCATTCCGGAACTAAGTGCATCTCAGCTCCACCTTGGGCAGGCACTTATTTTGGGAATGCCCTGCTCTCTGCCCTTTAACCAACAGAAAACCTTGGCAGAAATTATTATTTTTAAATTTCCCCCCTAATACCTAGTGGATAACAAACTGAAAAGAAACAAAATACCCACGAGACCAGAAATTCCCTTTTTCAAAATGCCCCACACTTGGTAGAGGAAAAATTATGCTTGATAATTTGCCTTCCAGATACACTATAAATTTTGTGCTGGTGCTTTATGTTTGTTGGATGGCATCAGTGGAGAACTTGCAAATTGTGTAGCTTTAAACAACCCTCACAATAATGTTGATCCAATTCTCCACCAATTTGCAGACCCACCAGTACCAAAATAAAGCCTGCACTCCAACAGAATATGGTTTTTCTTACAGCAAAAAGGCAATGGCCCATAATGCCTGTCAGGTAAACTTTGTGGTTTCATCCATTACAATTGTGGGATCCTTTTGCTAAAATTGGGACATTCTGACTAAGATTTTAGTTGGGGGGCAAGCTGTTTTGTCAATATTTCACTGTTTGGACAGGTTTTTGAAATTGTTGCTGTTTAATGCTAAAGACGACTTCTTGGGATACTCGATAAGGTTGCTACATTAGAAAATGGAAAAAAAGAACACATTGACTACAATGAGGGTTTTCTTTCCCTTTTTTTGATATAAAAAATTTGGTGAGGTTTTCCAAAAATATCAAAACTAGTTGAATTTAGACTACAAAGATACATTTATCCCAAATTTTCCTAATTTTTTTGTCACAAAAAGGACAATAAATTTCAACCAATTTTACATTGATTAGAATGTAAAGTATGTGATGTTTACAATGGCACATATTATAGTAATGTCCAACTCAAGAGAAACTCTAACATTTGTGTAATATGTGATGTTGAATTTGACATTAGTGTAATATGTGTCATAATAAAGGCTGCATATTTTACATCACATGATCTAATATACATTAGAGCTTGAAACTCATGAAAGAGTCCAAGTCTTGATGCCCCAGTTGCTCAGAAGGCGGGTGTATCTGAAGGGATTATGTGACCCAGCACCCACCAAATTCACTTTCCTTTGGAAACCTGGTATGACTCAGTAGGAAATGTATCACAACTAAGTTAACGAGGTGCAACCTCAAACCAAGGTGGAATTGTGGTGACTTAGGACCAGTTTTCGGTTACTTCTGGTCTTTCGATCGGGTCTGGGTTTGGTTCAAAGAACAAAGCTTGACAAGTCTACATGAGTCAATACCCATCACAAAACCTGACTCAGGACCCTATCTCAAGAATTGGACCCACACTCAAACTGAGGAAAACCAGGGTTAAGTGCACCCAGGCTGGAGGTTTCAGACCCTTTGCAACACACTTGCAGCTCTCCAAATGGAAAAGCCACTGTCCATGCAGCAAGAAACAAGGCCTTATGTCAATGGCTTTCCATTAGGCTGCTCTATCACTATGCACACTGTGTGTAGTTGTGATGTCAGCAGCCTCATGGAGAGAGACCCTTCTCCTGTAAGGCCATCTTTCCATTAAGTAGCTGCATCTCCAACTTTGGAAGGCACAGTTGCTTTCCATTGGAATGAAATTCGGAAGTTGAAGGTGCAGCTCGCTGGTCTTGTGAAACCAAAATGCAAGTCTGGAACATCAAAACCATGCTGGTGGGTGTCAGTTTACTCTGACCCTCCCAGAGTGAACCCACAGCCACCAGAGCAAACCATCCATTGGAAGCCCGTTATGACTCAATTGCAGATGAACCCAACTGAGTCGATGTCAGGTTTAACCTTGATATCCTATACTGCAAAAGGCAGGTCATGTAGGTAGGTAGGGTAATATGTAGCTTCTAAGTAAGTAGATGGATGTAAATTTTTAGTATATAGGTGAGGGCTACTGGGTTGTTAGTAGGTAGTAGATGGTAACAGCAGAAACTAACCTGAGTTTCGTGGTTAGCCAGGGAACTGGAATCTGATGAAAAAGTGTTTCCTGTCCATCCATCATCCATCTCTCATGGTATGCTGGTGGGTATTGGTTCACCCTGACCAAAACTCCCATAATGAAGGTGCAGTGCAGCCTTGTGAGGATTGGAGTCCAGTCCTCCAGCTCTATGGTTATAACAACTGATAGAAATGCAGGAGAGAGAGACAGTGAATTTTTTTGCATGAAATGCTGCATTTATTGGACCTGAAAAATATTATTTTGACCTATACCAAAAGAAAAAACAATGAAAAAAGGAAAAGTTTCAAATTTCCATATTTTAATAATGGGTTCCAATAGGTAGCAAAGAATATAGAAACTAAATGATTAATATTTAAAGCTTTCATATCTTTTTTATTACAATTTTTTGTTAAAATGATCAGCACTTTGGTTATGTCATAAATTTGTGAAGAAAACACTGGAGAGGGGAAATTGAGGACAGAGATCATTATTCTAAGACAATCAGTTATGATGGACATAAAATGAAGAGGAAACTTAAAAAGGGAGGGATCTCATGATCAAAGTGTCGTGAAAGTATCCATTTGAATATTGACTCTTGATCAATATCTGATTGATGTGATCATCATGTGGTGATTCCTCGGCACTATGGAAACTAACAAAATCACACACATCAAAACTTGAGATAATTTTCTCAAACAAAAAAATGCTAGAACCTTGTTCAAAATGAATTCAAATCAAACAACAAATAAACTCATACCAAAAAAAAGTAATGATTTGTAGTAAATACCTAACGACCAGTAGTACAAGAAGAGCCTCGACCAGCCAATTCATTAGATTACAGAAGCAACCATTCATTGAAAGTGCATTATGAGTCAAATGTGGATGGACCCTAATTAAATTAAAGTTGGTTTTCACCTTTGTAACATATTTTATTTAAAATGTTTTCTATAGGTAGTTAGTAGGGCAATAAGTGGTTAATATGTAAGTGTATGCATCTAATTGGCTTATACCTAAATTTTAGGACTAATGGCATGCTAATTATAGGTAGGTTGGTAAAATAGTAACTAAGCTAACCATCTTGATTAGCTTTGGTTAGCCCTGGAACTAGAACCCAATGGAAAATTGTTTCATTTGTCATGTTTTACTAGATTGATGGCCAACACTATCAAAACTAACAAAATGACACACATGAAAACATGCACATGTAGTAAAGTTTATGTTTTTGTTATATTTTGTGTTTTTGAACTTGAATTCCTTCTACAAAATGTGAGTACATTTTGTAATTCAAAAGATAAGATCTCAAAATCACACCTTGGAAATAAACCAATGTGAGGTGGGTATCAAAAAAAAATTCAAGCCCTTGTTGGATATCAACCTAAATATACATATGTAGAGACAATGGATGTCAAATTCCCAAAGACCCATCCCTACTTTGTACCCTAGATAAGTATTGTGCAAGTACCCATCCTTGCCTCATACATAGCCCTTTTCATTTTTTGAAAACAAGAAACCATATTTGACCCTAAGAGTAAATGATGGGAGGGTATTTGGCAAAAACTTGAATACCTCATGAAAGGTATATTCAGCAATGATATACATTAGGTTATGGCTTAAGGTTTTAATATTTTTCCTTGCTTTTCCCCTTTTGGCACTTTTGTAATAATTGATTATGAACATTGTTGATTATGGACGTTGCGTCTCCTTTTTCCTTTCCTTTCAATGCAAGGTTCAAGCTTCAAATGTCTTACAATCTAATCATCAATGCGATTTATTAACAATGGGAGTTGTGGAGCTCACCTTTTTATCTAAAATCAAAGATGTGTAGAAGAAGGTAATGATTTTATGATTTTTTTATTTTTCATTTTTTTGTGAGATGTATGTAGTTTGCAATGGTTGTGCTTTGGGTTATCTAAACTTTTGAAGTTCTTTGGCTTTGAGTTTTGTCTAGTGTTCTTGTTGTATTATTTAGATGTTTTGTGTGTTGTGTATACAATGAAATGAAACGTGAAATAAGGTTTGTGAGAGGTTCAAAGATTATTGGTTTAGGGAAACTTTTTTTATTTTTATCTATTGTCACCTCTCATTAAACTATTGGAGAGCTTTTTATGTTGTTTTTTTTATTGCCTCAATTCCAAGATCATTGTGTGAAGTGACAAGGTTTGAGGGTTTAAGGTTTGTGAGAGCTTTGAAATTCTAATCTTACGACCTTACCTTTTATGGTTTATGTCACTTCATTAATCATTTTTCAGTTTTTCATCTTGTTGCTTCAACTTTGAAATAATTGTGTAAAGGAGAGAGGGTGTGGTATGAAAGCCCAAATTGGGGGTTGCAAGTTGTGAGCTTTGTCAACTATCATTAAACTTTTGGCCTTCCATCTCTCTACCATTTTTTTTATTTTTCCACCTCTCACCAATCCCCTTTGTCTAATTCTTTTGTGATTAACAACAATCAACCAATAAACCTTTCTTTGAGCCAACTAATGCAATGCATAATTGCCATAATGAAGTTATGGGTCTTGAATGTTGTGGAAGCTTTATCACCCACTATCAAAAGCTATGTTTTGAACTAGAATCAAGGGCATTGGCTACTTGAGGATGCCTTCCATTTGTCATATCCACATGTTGACAACTTCACGAAGAGATTTTTTGCTAAAGGGTTCCTAATAGCCTTGTTGAATAGGAGGCAAATGTGTTTGATTTTGAGGTGAAAAAAGTCATTTCCCATATGAAGCATAGGGTGTTTAGGTCCTTATGCCCTTCATTACCTTTTTACATGCAATTGATGTTTAAGAAGGCCATAACACATTGGCTTTGATGTTGGATCCTAGGTATAAGAATATGTGATTAATAAATATTTATTTGGTTGTGACATTGCAATCACTTTAATTGTCAAATACAATGAACAGTTATTATTGCCTTTGTTCATAATGACTCACAAGTTGTTGATGTCCAATAGGGTTCAAGACCCTAATGAATAGGCTTCATTTGTGAACTCTTCGGACCTATTTTAGTAGTTTAACACAAATGTAAATACATACAAGGAGATTGTGAAAAGAGAGCTTGGATCATTTTGTCATTATTTTATTGATCTAAAAATTTGCAAATGTGCTTTCATGGTTATGTTAACATTATAAATTTTAGGCATCTTGAATAACCAAATCAAAACCCCAAAAAAAAATTGTTGTCAAAAATCTCACAACACTTTGAAGATGTGGGTTCCAATTTGACAATTTGGATAAACTTATTTTTGTGAACCAAAACTAGTTAGACAATCCTTGTGTTGTTTGCATTAAACATGTAGATTTGGTATGTGTATGTGAGGTTGAATCTAATTTGATAGAGGAGTTGGATGTTGAATTTGTGGATGAAATCAAACACACAAAAATTATAGATGTCCAAAATACAATTTATAGGTCAATGTGACACTTTGTGAATAACTTTTGGAATGTGTAGGTGTGTAAAGTTTATAGCTTTTTGTGGCATGGCATTTAGCCAAACATATAAGTCCTTATACATATTGGGTGTTCATGAAGATGATGAAAAGATTTTTATGTTAAGGTTTTTTACTCAAAATGTATTTTTTTTCATGTTTTCAAATTGTGAAGTTTTGTTTTTGTTAGGAATTTTTTGTTGGTCACATTTTTACATCTTATTTACAATACATAAATTGGGCAAGTTAGCTTGGAACTAGTTCCAATGTGAACAAAATTTTAAACATTTTATGTGTGGTAATCCCAAGTTGTTTAACATCATTTGAATCGTTTTTGATGATTCACTACTACAAAATGTGGGTGCAGTTCACTAGTCCCCATTCACTAGACTAGTGAATTCATTACTTTCCAACTATTCCTTGTTTACTAAAACTAGTGAAATCACTTGGCGTACATGGACACCTTTTGTTGTAGTGATTTGAGATTTTAGAACATAGTCGTTTTCTACTTTGCAAGTTTATAAATTTTTTATGCAAATTTCTTTTGCACTTTGGTTTGGTATTGTTTTTCATTATATGTTTTAGACATAGATTTTTACTTATTGCAAATGAGTCATATTTTTTTAATCACCAAAAGTCATTACATCTAGAGTCACAACAAGGCTAGTCATAGACCACTTATGTTGATAAGGGTCAAGGTTGTGGAAAAAATTAAAATTTTAGAAAGGGAAAAATGTGGTCAACAAGGGGTTGGTCAACAAACTAACTCTAAGCCAATCCAACACCATGGAAGCCAAATTTGCACAATTGCATGCCACATTTATGAACATGATGGCCCAAGTGAAATCCAATGCATCTAGGTTAGGGAAGGCAAATAATAAAAAAGACACCTTGTTTTCAAGTTTATATGTTGACCCAAGATAATTTTTCAAAGCCAAAATTTTTAATTTAATGGCCCCAAACCAAGTCATGTTGGGTGTTTTAGAAGGCCATGATAATGGGAACCAATTTAAGGTTTCCAAATAATCAAGATGTTTTTTACAACCACACTAATGGGAAGAATGAATGTTCAAGCTTTAGAACCTCAAGGTGTTGATTAAAAGTTGGACCTTGAACACATTGAAATTCAATGCCAAGTTCATTTCCCATAATCATTTATGTTAATGAACACAATTCCCAACCTTATGGTGACATTGATATCCAATGGTGTTCCAACTACATTGAGGGTGGCCTTTAGTTCCACTTTTGGAACTAAGGCACCAAATAATTTGTTGGAGGTGGCAAATGCAATGTACTAAGCACTATTGTATTGAACATTGAAACAACGGCTAATTTTTGTATTCAACTAATGACCATGTTTCACATGGTGGCCACATTATGTGAGAGTGGGGGAACATTATAGATGGTGGCTATGTTGGAAAACCCATTAAAATTGACTAGGTTTTCCCAACATATTTTTAAGGCCAAACTTCAAGACCTTTTTACACATCGTAATATTGACTAAACATGGGTTATTCCAAGTGTGGTGGTGGTGCATAATGAGGATGGAATTTTCCAAGTGAAGGGGGTGTCAACATGTTAATACTAACCCCACAAGGTTTTGTTGGACTCAAATGCTAAACTTTTGATGTTGGCCAAGATAGTAATCTATATGATCTTGGATTGACCAATGTTGATTTCTAGCCATGCCCATACCGAATTTTGACATCTATGGGCTGATTAAAGAAGGTTCAATGATTAACTAAACAAGAAATTGTGATCCAAATTAGTCTTGATGAATCAACATGTTATACCATAGTGTGAACTCAAACAATACTTACATATCTTACGTTTTATGACATATTGACCCCTAGGGGTTACTTTAGATTTTTGGGAGGAAATTGCTTACTACCAATTAGGACGGTAAACAAAAACTAGCCATAAAACTTCACTGCCAATGAGATTTATCAAGGGGCAAACATGAAAATCCAACAAGTTGACAATGTTGACTAAATTTTAGTCCTTTCACATGGGTTTGATTTATTTGAAGGTAACATCCATGATCAAAATGAACCTTTGGGTGATGAATTGGCAATGTCGAGGTCACATGGATCCCATTCATTTAAAATTCCACATTGGATCCCAAACTACCATGGGGCACATTGATTAAAGACCAAGCATTGGCCAATCATTACATTCATCAAGTTTAACACATTTTATTGTCACCAAGCCCATAATTACTTAGTGATGTTGGTAATGGGCCATTAGGATTAATTGAGCCCATTAGACGTTAGGGTTATTAAGTGGCATACTCTCAAGGATGGGATGTGCATACTAAAGTTATTTGGAGGCATTAATTTTAGACTAGTTCCAATATTGCAATTGGGGATCCCAATACCTTGATACCACTATGTCGAATGATATCCACAAGCTAGGCAAACCTCCATGTGTCATGTCATGATGTTTTAACAACATCCTATTTTGTTGCCAACATTAATTATGCATATTATTAACATTCCTTATCGAACAACATCACATTATTAGGGGTGTTGAATTTGGATTAGATTAAACTAATTGATTTGGTCATTTCAAAATGGTCATGCTAGGGTTTTTCACAGGCTTACACTAGCCAAGGATTTTCAAACCCTAAATCAACATTATTTAAAAAGTTGACTCAATTTTTATAATATTTACAAACCTCCTAGATGCACCCTTGTGCATACTTGTTGGAGAATGTCCCACCATTGGGAGATTTTTGGCTAATTATTTTAGTTGGATGGCAATATATCTATCTTGGATCAACGAATTAGTGTAGTTGGATCCTATTATGGTTGGTTCACAAGCCCATTGGTTCCGATGGATGTGGACTTATCTAACACCACTAGAGGTGATCAAACAAGCATATGAATTCATCCATAGGTCACCCCCATGCTTGGAGGATGATATATTAAATCTAGGATGACATTTATGTGTGGTTTGTCATGGTCACCACCTACCTTTGGCTATGGTTTATAAGGTTGGACTTCCATATGCATCTTTCCTTACTTTTTGAGTTTTCCTTGGTCTCATGCATTTCAAAATGTGAGCCAATGGATGATTTGGGATTCCAATTCATCCAATATGGAAGAGCTAAATGTGGATGAATGGAATTGAACCATGGGTTTTCAAATTAACACCACCATTGTGTTAGGCATGTCTAAAAAAACATGTAAGCAAATATTAGGGCCGATCATGGACATTTTTCAACTTCTCATGGATTTTTAATTCGGCCATGGCAAAACAAAGACGATGTACTAAATCACACCCACCCAAATTCTTCATAAGTTGCACCTTGAATTAAGATTGCCATGTTAGTGCAAAAAGGGGGTAATGTTATGACAAGTTGGGTTATACTTCCTTTGCAATTTGTGGATCAACGATGCCAAAAAGGATTTATGGGTGTTGGGAACAATACTAGAATTTTTGGTTTTTCAAATGGTCCAAATTGATTGATTAGTTTTTTTTTATTAGTAACATGTACATTTTGATTAAAGGCTAGGGGCTTGAATGACATGTGTATCTTTTGACCAGTCAACATGGTTGAAATGACCTATTTGACTATTTGTTAACTTGGACATCTAATCAAATTGGACAAAAAGTTGACAACCTTGGTCAAAATTGCCAATGACACTTAGTCAAATGGAATATCTAGTCAAGTTGGAAATAAACACATGAGACCTTTAGTCAAAATGGCCTTGATGGAATTTTAGTCAAATAGGACATTTAGTCAAGATGGCCAATGTTATTACTTCATACATACCTACCTACCCACCCGTTGACCTATTACAACATATTAACCTACTTACCTACTTACCCACCAACCCACCCATTTACCTACCTACCTACTACAACATACTTACTTACCTACCCACCCACCGACCTACCTATTACAACCAACCAACCTACCTACCTACCCATTCATCCACCCACCTATTTTCCTACTACAACCTAACCACCTACCAACCCACCCGCCCACCCACCTACTTACCTACTACAACCTAGATACCTACCCACCCACCCACCTAGCTACCTACCTACTACAACCTACCTACCCACCTATCTATCTACCTACCCACCCATCTACCTTACTACAACCTACCTACCCACCCTAATACAACCTACCTATGTACTTACCCACCCATCTACTTACCTACCTATTACAATTTATTTACCTGCCCACCTACCTATGAATTATTACTTACATATTTACCTATCTACCCACCCACCCACATACTAATTAATTAATTGTTACAACCTACTTAACCGCCCACCCACCTACCTGTGTACCTCATAGTCTTGTAATGATGTGTCAAAATAAACATGTGAAATAAAGTTGAACACCTTTTGATGGTGTGGTCCATTGGTTAAGGACTTGGTTTATCATTAAGGAAGTTAAAGGTTTAATTCCTAATAGTTGCAACCTATATACATGCTTACGAGGCTAAAGTAGGTAGGGTAGGCTAAGGTAAATAGGCTATAATAGGTTAGGTGAAGTAGGTAGGGTAAGGTAAGATAAGCTACCACCTACCTACCTGCATTTTTATGACCTACCTACTTACTATCGTAAAATATATATTTTTAATAATTATTTAAATAATCTAACTAGTCAAATAGTCAAAATGACCAGACAAATGGTATTTGCTTTGCTGGTCAAAAAGACCACCCCACTCACACTGGACATGTTAAATTTGACTTATCCAAAACGATGAGGGGTTTTTTTGGCCCCTGTCCAAATTTGGTTTTTTTACTAGAATTTCCGATTTGAAAAACCAAGAATTCAAGTAGTGCAAGGATGTTGATGATGTGGGGGTGTTAGGACATTATAGCACCTCCGCACATTTTGTGTAACAATCACAACCTATGCCCTTAACTTTAGGTACTAAGGATTTTTTGTCATCCCAACCCAAGGTATAGGTGACTATGGAAACATGGGAACAGAAGTTCGTCCAACAATTACATGAAGGGAGGTGCAAGTAATATGATGACTATTGTAAGGTCACATAAGATGTTTTGCTTTTAACTTGAAAGAACTAGGCCAATTGAAAAGACAAAAGGTCCAAATCATATTGGAAGATGATAATTTAATTTCAAGTGAACTTATAGGTTTAATGAGGTTGAAAAGACCTTGGTTTAGACATGAACAATAGAGTTGTTGGGTGCGGGTTTGGTGGAACTATCAACAAGTGAATATGCTTTAACAATAATGATGCCAACCAAAAAGGCTTGAACAACAAAATTGTTGGATGCGAGTTTGGTAGAACGATCAAAAGGTAAGTATGTTTCAACAACAATGATGATGGGGATGAATACGAGCATTCGAGATGTTTTATCATATCAATTTGAGGTATAGGTGATCACAGAAAACATGGGGCCCAGAGGTTGGTCCAACGGTTACAAAAGGTGAATGTAAATAATATGATGATTATTATAGGGTCACATTAGATGTTTTGTTTTCAGCTTGAAAGAATTCGGCCATTTGAAAGGACAAGAGTTCCAAATCATATTGGAGGATGATAATCCAATTTTCAAGTGACCTTATAAATTTAACAAGGTTGAAAAGAAATTAGTTCAGGCCCAAACAACAAAGTTGTTGGATGCGGGTTTGGTGAAATTATCAAGGGATGAATACACTTTAACAATAATGATGCCAACCAAAAAGGACATTTTTGGCAATTAGACTAGACAATGCTTGTGTGGGAATTACCATTTTGTGAATAAACAAACATGTTTAGACAAACATGCCATGCCTCTACTTGAGGAAATCTCTAATGCCTTTAGATAGGCCAAGGTTTTTAGTACCTTAGACTAATGGTTTGGCTATCATTAGTTAACATTGAAGGAGGGTGACAAGGTCAAGATGACATTTTGAGGGATAAATGCACATGGAAGGGACTATTTATATCAATGGTGTTTCTTGCCTTTTGGTTTGAAGAACACTTTTGTAGAATTCCAAAAAGTTATGGATTGAATGTTAGTGGCCTTGGTTTCCCCAAATGCTACATTGATGAAATCATTTTTTAAAATTGAAGTCCACATGATCACATGTAACATTTGTAAAAGATGTTTGATCAATTTAAAGAACACAACCCAAAATTGCATATTAACAAATGTTTATTTTACCAAGTTACTGTGGAGTCTTGGGTGACATGATTTATCTAAATGGATTGGGCTCGTTAAAAAGGCCAAGGTTGGAGCAATTTCATAAAATCCCTAACAATCGAATGTTAATCAGTTGTGAACTTTCCTTGGCTTGTGTAATTATTATTAAAGGTTTGTTAAAAGATTTAGTAGCATTATTAAACATTTAACCTAGTTGAAGGAGATTGATTAAAAGTATATTTGGAGTGATGCATAGGAACATGTTTTTCAAAAGTCGAAGGTCGGGCTCAATTTTATTTCCATTTCAAGGCAACCCATCTAAAGGTGACCATTTCAATTACATATATATTGGAATACCTTAAGGTTAGGAGCGGTACTCACCCAACTTGATGATGACAGTTGAGAGTTCATAATGACATATGTTAGTTAGTTCAATAATAAAACAAAGACAAAATACAACTTGTATGAAGGGGAATAATTCATTGTTGTTGGAGTTGTTTCATCATTTTGGTGTTATTTTTTATGATAACCCATTCACCTTGGTTATTAATCACTAATCATTCAAGTTTTTTGATGGAATGAATTTGATTCACAAAAAAGTTGGTTAGATGGACTTTTATCCTATAAGAATATGATTTTGATATTGTCCATAGGGTTGGTAGGTTTAATTGAAATGTTGATGACTTGATTCATAACCTAAATGTTAATGAAAAGGATACCACCAAGGTTCATTATCATGGGGATGTAGATTTGGAAGTAGTACCAAGATGGCATGCCTCGAATTACCTATGTGTCTTATTGGGGTATTGTAAGGATGTTCTTCATAATAACATGGGCGATTTGGAGATTGAATTAAAAGGTGATGGTGACTTTGACATATATGAAAAGGCACGTGTCATTGCATATTTGCAAGCAAGTGAAGTTTCAATTGGGTTGACACCCAAATAATGTGATTACGTTATGCATAGGGCCAAATAATTAAAGTGGGAAAAGAATTCCTTGCTTTAAATGTGGCCAAATGGACAAATGTGGGTTATGTTTTGCTTAAAATAGTATGAAGTCCTTATGTGACATGTTCATGAGGAGTTGGGTAATTTTAAGGTTTGATGGACATGCAGTTTGCTCCAAACACAATATTGGCGGTGGGGATGCAACTATAGGTTCAACAATGTGTTTCATCGTGTGATGTGTGATTGAGCTTAGACATCATTCAACATGCTTACACTTCATCTACAACCATTACCTATTATGGGACTAGGTTATTGTGGAATTTAACCCATTAAATTTGACAATACATTCTAGGAAATCATGGTTTTTCAAAAGGTTCAACTTGACTAAAATTTCCGCATTGACCAAAAGGATTTCCACTTTGACAAAAGGCATGGGGCTTGAAAGACACATGGTATTTTTTATTAGTTTTTTTTACTATAGTGACCATTTTGACCAAATGTTAAATCATACATCTAGTTGAGAGTGACAAATTTAAAAAAATGGTCCATCAAAATGCCTATGATTTAGTCAAATCAACCATACTAAATGGTTGTGCTTAATCAAATTGGCCATATTAATTTGGTTAGCTAGCTTATTTGTTATACCTATTATGCTACCCACCTAGCTACCTATGTCCTACTTACTTGTGAGGAATACATATATGAGATAATTGAATCAAGTGAATTTTGGTCTACAATCATGATTCCAAAATTATATGGGAATTAAAAATTGGGAGTAGTAGTAGAAATGGTTATTAAAAAAAAACAAGAATTTCTATTTGGAGCCTATGTCAAATAGAGATAGAAAAAGAGAAAAGAACAATAGATTGAAAGACTGGAGAAGAAATAATCAAAAGGAAGTTAGAGAGGCTATTATTACAGCTCAACAATCTATTACATAGAATAGATGGAGAGGTTTTAACACGATTTTTAATGCACCAATAGCATATCAAGTGTTTCAACTTGTAGAAGATGAAGCAGTAATTATTGTTGCTCAAATTGATGTTGAGGAAGTAAATGGATCGACAAATGATGGAATTCAACAATCCACACAAACGGGTTCACTGAATGTTGATCATGAATATAAAAAACCAACTGAAAAATTAAATACGTTGTTATTGATTACATTGGAGACTACTATCAACGCATTTGGAACAATCGACTAGGTGACAAAAGAGGGTTGGCCTCGAATATCAAGATGGCAAGCTAATGGGAATTAGTGAAAATTCAGAGTGACAATGGAAATAATGATCAACCACTAGAGAGAGAGTTATTTGGAACAACTCCAAGTCCTAATTTGTTGAATAGAAAAACTTTGTCAACTCAACAACCAATAATTGTTGGAGTAATGATGAACATGAATCCATTCATAGCTATCATACATGTTAATGTTTTGCCCATTCAACTACTAAAGTATCATGACAATGATGATCCCGTTCTACATATAGTACCAACTTTCCTTCTAAAAAACTTTTCATCTTTCCCTTTTCATCCCTTTGTTCTTTGCACAACAGTTAAATATGGTTAATATTTTCTTTGGCTTGCCAATGAGTTTCATCCAATCTAAATAAATCTTCCATCCTTACCTTGATAGTTTTGTTTAGATCTTCCTATGGTAAGTCGCAAACTCTTTTAGTTGGTACCGCAAATTCTATCGGCATAATTGGTTGAGTGCCGTAAACCAACATGAGGGGTGTATATTGAGTTGTCACTTTATAAGCCATTTGATATGCCCATAGAACAATGATTAACATTACATCCCAAATTCGTCCAATTTGCTTACCAATTTGACTAATATTTTATTCAATGTTTTGTTAATCGACTCAACTTGCACATTCCTTTGCAAATAATAAATCATTGAAGTCTGATGTGAAATCATAAATTCTTCCACAAATATCTCGATAGTTTTATTAATGAAATGTTTGCCCTAGTCATTTACAAGATGGGTCGGGTAGCCAAAGCAAATATTAATTTGTTCATAAATAAATTTAATGGTGTTTTTAACTGTGTTGCCATGAAGTGCTTTTGCTTCTACCCATTTAGTAGTATAATCAGTTGCTACTATCATATGTCAATTTCCAATATATCTTGTTGTCAGTTTGATTGGTCCCATAAAATGAAGACCCCATTTCATGAAGGGTTCAAAAGCCATAACTAGTTTGAATGGCCCTTTACCACTTCACCATATAGGCTTTAAACATTAACAAATGTCATAGTTTTGACATAGTTCAATAACATCTTTATGCATAGTGAGCCACTAATAACCTAAAAATAACCCTTAAATGCCTCTTTTGGAAATAAACATTGTTGTAGGACCCCATCTAGTCTTAATTTATACAATTGTCCGTCATATAAGATGTAACCCTTATAATTATTTGATTTCTTTCCTCTTTAGGTACATCATGGTCAAAGTACCCTTTCTTCAAATATTATATGATTGGGTCATACCCATCAACTCCCACATTAAATAAATGAACATCAAGTAACTGATCATCTACCCCTTTTGCCTATTCCCCATGACTAATTCTAAATAGGTGATTTGGTAAGAAATGGACTTGACCCAATTTGTAAACAACTTTAAAATCAAATTCTTGTAACATCAAAAGCCATTTGGCAATTCAACTTGATACTGTCAATTTGTTCACCAAATACAATAATGTTTGATGATCCACAAAGAAAATGAAACTATTTCCTAACGAATAGTGTTTGAATTTTTTCACAACATATATCATTGTTAAAGCTTCCTTTTTAGTTGTCGTGTAATTTTTTTTTACACTATTCATAAGTCTACTTACATAATATATTGGTTTGTTAATGGTATTATTTGGGTTTTGATCTAACATAACCCTTAAAGCAAAGTTTGTTGCATCGATATGCACATGAAATTTGATTTTGCAATTGGGCACCATTAATATTAGCAAACATGTCATAAATGTTTTCATCCACTCCCAAGATTTATTGCAAGCTTTGGTCCATTTGAATTCTTCATTTTTCTTCAATAGTTTGCACATGGGTGCCACTTTGCTAGCAAAGTCTCAAAAATAACATTGGTAGAAACTAGCTAATCCCAAAAATCTTTTTATTTCAATCACACTAACTAATACTAGCATTGTAGTGATTGTAGTAATTTTCATAGGATCCACTAATAATCCATCACTATAAATAATATGTCCAAGTAGAACACCTGAATTAACATAGAATGCACATTTTTCTAGGTTAAAACTTATGCCATTTATCTACATTTTTCCAAGCATTTTTGTAATTGACCTAAGTGGTCCCTTTTACTTCCATATACATTGAAATTGCCCAGGAATACTTGCATAAACTTATTCAAATATTCCTTAAAGGCTTTGGTCACCACTTTTTGAAAAGTGGCAAGAGCGTTGCATAACCCAAATGACATAACAATATATGCATATGCACCCCATTATGAAATAAATGTTGTCTTTTTTAGAAATCTTCTTATGCCATTTTAACCTGGTTATAATTGCTATAACCATCCATAAATGAGTACATTTCATGTCCAACAATTGAATCAAGAACTGAATCTAGGAAAGGTAACATAAATGGATCCTTCTTAGTTTGGGCTTTTAATTTTTGATAATCCACACATATACGCAATCTGCCATTTTTTTTTGGCACAATTACTAAAGGGGATAACCATCGAGTGGTTTGTATAAGATATATAAATCCAACGTCTAGTAATTTATCAAGGTTTTCTCTAATTCTTAATGTATAATTTGGATTCATTCTATATTTTTTTGCTTAACTAATTGAACATTCACCATCAGTTCAATTTTATGCTCACATACTTTTCTTGGAATTCCTCTTAATTCTTATGGCTCCATGCAAAAACATCTTTGTATTCCATTAAACCTTTTTTAATTTGTGCTTGAAATGCACTTGGTAGCATGGCATTAATTAATACCTTTATAGGTTCTTCTGTGCTTCCCAAGTTGAGTTCAACCAATTGTTCTTCAACTATCACTATCCCACCAGCAATTTTTTAATCTTTGGCAATGATGTTGGTAGCCTCATCCAATATGAAAACTTCTTTTGGTTGATGTTCATAAAAATATATTAGATAATCAATTATGTTTTCTAGTTGTAACATACCACAATCTATTTCTTTTAAAATAGTTTTATTTTATGTTGTTGTTTTAACTACCCTATGTTACTTTATGATCAACCTTATATTATTTTAGGATACCTTAGTTATTTTAACTTATATCCTAAGTTATTATAGGTTATTATACCTTAAACTATTATACGTTATTATATCTTAATGTATTTTAGCTAGCTTATCATAAGTTTTTTTACTTTAAATTATTTTAAGTTAAATTATTCAACTAACCTTAGGTTATACCTTAGGTTATTTTATTTTAAACTAATATATGTTATTTCAAGTTATACTTTAGGTTGTTCAAAGTCACTCTATTTTATGTTATTATAAGTTATTTTATCCTAAGTATAACAATTTTAAATAATCCAAAATAAAATATAATGACATAAATAACATGTAATAACCAATAATAACCTATGAAAAATATTTTTAAACAACCTATAATAAAATAACTACCAATAACCTATGATAATAAATAACCACCAATAGTCGTAATATAACTTAAAATAATTAAAAATAACCACCAATGGCTTACAATAATATAGTCAACAATAGCCATTAATAGAATAACCATTAATAACCACCAATAATTAGTACTAGAATAATTACTAATAGCCAATAATAAAATAGTCACCAATAACCACTAATAGAATAACCACTAATAACCACTAATAAAATAACTACCAATAACCATTAATAATCACTAATCAAATAGCCACTAATAAAATATATAGGCACCAATAACCACTAATAGAATAATTAATAATAGCCACCAAAACAATAGTCACCAATATAATATATAGGCACAATAACCAATAATAAAATAACCAACAATAGCCACCAAAGTAATAACCACCAATAGAATATATAAGCACCAATAACCACTAATAGAATAACCAACAATAGCCACCAAAAAAATAACCGTTGATAAAATATATAGGCACCAATAATCAAAAATAAAATAACCAACAATAGCCACCAATAAAATATATAGGCACCAATAATCACTAATAGAATAACCAACAATAGCCACTAAAATAATAGCCACTAATCAAATATATAAGCACCAATAACCACTGATAGAATAACCAACAATAGCCACAAATAGCCTATGGTAATATAACCTATAATAACCAATAATAACATAAGGTGAAATAGCCAAAAGTAACCAATAATAACCTCACATAGCTAAAAATAGCCTAAGATGAAATAACTTAGAATAACCCAAAATAATTTATAATAGCCTTCAATAACCTAAATTGAAATAACCTACAATAGCTAAAAATAACTTACAATAGTTGAAAATAACCTAAGGTGAAATAGCCTAAAATAATAAAAAATAACTTAGAATAACCATAAATAATGTAGGATGAAATAACTTAGAACAATGAAAAGTAGCCTAACATAAGTAGTAGTATTATATTAACACAAATCTTATCCATTTATTAAACATTTTCTTTTTCAAAAAAATGGTTATTGAAATGTTATTGAATAGTGATATTCACAAAAAAATTTGTTCAAATGATTTTACACTTTCAAAAGGAAATAAATTTAATTATGTACATTATTGAAAAAAATTTAAATTAAAATTTAATCATTTCATTTGGACAAAATCTCAATAAGATATGAAATTTTAATGTTTATGTTTTTGTAATGTTTGAAATGAAGTATAAATAAATAGAATGCAATGTTACACATTATCACAAATGTGGTGGTTCGATGGTATGGGTGTTTGCTTCCATCTTAAAGGTCAAGGGATCAAATTTCACAAATGGTGTGTTTGTGGTTAATAGTGGTAAGTTGACCGAATATTTTCCTATGTGATTCCTAAAGTGGGTGCCTACTTAAGTTGATTACATGGCCTATATACCTAGGCTAGGTTTTAAACCTAACATAGATAGTGACACATGTTAATAATTCATAGGTTGAAAATCATGAAATTATCAACAATATTAAATATTAAATAATTTAAATTTAATTGATTTCCATGTTGTTTAATTAATTAACTAACAAGTGAAATGGCTTGGTAAATTTGTATTTCAATAGGTATTAATAGACCAATTCACTATCTGTAGCAATTAATCCCTGTTCACTAAGGGGTTGACCAATTTCACCATGGTAAAAATGTCCAAATTCATTCAAAATATAGTGAAACCTATAATGAACTAAGACACATTTTTTTGTAGTGATTGGGAAGTTTAGTGGAGAGAAGTTTAGTGGAGAGAAGTTTGTAAAAAAATATGTGTAGAAACGACATTCTTTTCGGTCTATAATCGTAGATAAGTGAAGAACTTTTTATAAACCACTAAACCAAAGAGTAAAAAAAAATAAGGAAGAAGAAACTAGAAGTGAGGAGGATAGTATTTCTATAGTGACAACACCTACAAGTTCGGACTTCGAAAACATGTGGAGTTTTAATCACCCCCATCTGAGTGTGAAAGAACATTGGGAGAAATTACATTGAATGGAGGTGCTTGTTGAGAAAGGAACATTTTGAGTTTTCCAAGAAGAGGAGCGCGACAATTACAATTACACTTTGGAATCAAGTTTATTATGAATTTGGGAGTACACAAAGGCAAAACAAGAAGAGAGGTTTGTTCTTTACAATTCCTAGAAGCAAGAACAATTAGAAAAGGAGGTGATTTTTCTAGGGTTCAACTATTTCTTTGTCGGGATATACAAAAAACCTTAGAAGCCACCTTACAAAACTTACATTATAGTCTTTTGGAACTGGGAGTTCAATTTGTATAAATAACATAAGTTGGTAGTGGGTAGAATGAAGCATGAGATGGAAGAGAATAGTGGGGGCATTGCTTTAAAACAACACAAAATCAAGGAATTGGAGAAGTTGCCAACTCCCAAAAATATTAGGAAAAATAAATTTCTTGGGTTGTACACATGGTAGCATGTGGAACCTAATGAAGGAAGAAGCAAATTGGGCAAAGAAAATAAGGCTTGTCAGATTCAAAAAGTTAGACTGGACTTTAGTTGATGAGCTAGTAGTGAAGGAAATGATCAGTAGTTATAACCATGTTAATCAATATGTCAAGCTGAAAGGAAGATAAATCAACGTAGGAGAAGGAGTGGCAAGGATTTTTGGCCTATCCTATAAACGGATTGTACCAATTGAAAAGGAAAATTACAACCCAATTATTGCAACTTATTTCATTGGAGATGAACATGAACATTACATACCATACTCATGTTATCTAATTGCCAAAACATATGGCAAATAAGAGGTAGCTAGATTGGAAGCATTGATGGAGATTATATCTTTTAGACAAGGAAACAAGTTTTGCTACTACTATAGGTAAAAGGGGAATAATGTTAAAAAATGGAGCTAATGTAGTAAGCATATAGGCAAGTTGGTAAGCATAGACAAGTTGAGATGACAAAATAGGCAAAACAATGTGACAAAGTAAGCAAATCGGTATGACAATATAGGCAAATCGATATGGCAACAGATCGCTATGTTAATAGATCGCTATGTTGATTCATCAAACAATTAAGCAATCATAATTATTTTTTGGGAAGTATAAAAAACATTTCGACTAATTTTCAAGGGGTTTGAATGCTTGTTGTCTAGAGGTGATTGCTATTCTTTTAGGAGAGGAATTAAGCAAAGGAGTGATGAGAGGAAGGAAGGGAGATAAACATTGTAGAGCTTCATGGTTTATGGAAATATAAAGGATGTTTTTTTATCCTTTCTTAGTGTTTGAATGTTGTATGTGGAATTAATTGAATGAATCCCCATATTTAGAATGGATTAAATGTTGTCCTAGTTAGGGTGTTTACATGGTACTCATTCTAATAGAGTAGGACAAGGACTTAGTATTGATATATAGGTAGTTAATTTATTCAGGGAAAATTTGAATTAACACCTACAAAATTATATCATTAACACCTAGTTACCTACTCACCCACCTACCTACTTTACTATACACCCACCACCTACCTACCTACCTACCTACCTACCTACCTACCTACCCACCCACCCACCTGTCTCTTGCAACCTACCTACTTCATACCACATAGTTTTGTAATGATGTGTCAAAATAAACATGTGAAATAAAAAAATTGACAAAAGTTGAACACCTTTTGATGGTGTGGTCCATTGGTTAAGGATTTGGTTTATCATTGGGGAGGTCAAAGGTTTAATTCCTAACATTATAACCTATGTACATGCTTAAGGGGTTAAAGTAGATAAAGTAGGCTAAGTAAGATATACTAGGTTAGGTTAAGGTAGGTCACGTAGGATAAGGTGGGGTGGGGTACCACCTACATACCTACCTACCTACCTTCCTTCCTTTTATGACCTACTTGCCTGCCTACTTGCCTTTTTATGACCTACCTACTTGCCACAATGTTTTTTTGATACATGTAAAACTTTGAATAGTAAAATGATTAGTCAAATGGTCCATACTTTGCCAGTCAAAAAAACCACCCCAGTCACAACAAATATGTCGAAATCAACTTGTCCAAGATGACTAAATGGTCTTTTTATGCATGTTCAAATTGGGTATTTTTTAATTAGGATTGCAAGTAAAAAAAACAAAGTTTTTTTAGTAGTATCCATTCTCTTGCTATAATGGTAGGTATGTTAGGTGGTGGACTAGTTGCTTACATTTGTTATATGGTTTCCACCATAGACTTCTTCAACTTTTTTTCTTCTTTTTCTTAGTCAACTATAGTTTTGTTCTTTTGTGGTTTTCAATATTTGAACACCTATTCTTCATTTGCCTTACTTTTGAGTGGTCACATGAACATGAACCATGTTAATGAAAGCATTAACAATTTTTACTTCAACTACAAGCTTGGTTTTTGCAATTTTACCTCCTTTGTCCTTGAACATGGTCTACATTTTGCCAAACTTTGGAAAATTCGTTGATTTGTCTTTCACTATCCCACAAATATGACAATGATAGTTTAATGGTCTTGGAGGTTTACTAGCCTACATAGTGGCTTTAGCAAAGTTACAATAATTACCTCTTTCTTTTTGTTTCTACACATCTCCACATCATGGTTTATACGATGATAGTTTGTATAATACATACTCAGCTTTGCAACTATTTGGTTTCCCACAGTCACAATCCTTGTTCTTAAAGTTTGTGGTATAAATAAAGAACTCTATGCTTCTAATACAAAAATACCTTTTTCACATATTAGTGTAGATTCTTCATGTTGTTGTAGAGTTTTTCATTTCATCCTTGCTATAGCAATACGCAAATAAAACTATAGTCCAAATTGGAACATGGTCATAAAAATAATTGTCACTAGTAGGAGTTTATGGATTATTACCCAATTTTAGTAGTATTTCATAATACACTTTTACTTATTTTGTTGATTCCTACTTCAAATTCTTTAGTTGTAAATACACATGTTCATTGTTCTACCTTGTTTAGTGTCGTTGACAAAAAACCTTCTTTAACTCTACAAATCTATAGTTTGGATGATCTTGCATGTAGTTATTGCACCATTTTAATGCATTGTTTATCAATGTAAAGTTGAACAAATTGGCTATTTCCTCATCTACTATTTCACCATTAGCTTTGATGATGGCTTTGAATACTCATACATGAGCATCTAGATAAGAGTCTTTCTTGTATTTAGGATAGTTAAGAGGTTTTTTATAAGGCTTAAAATAAGGTACTACGGGTTGCATAAATGTTATTATAGTACCTCCTATGGGTTTTGAGAATCACCTCCTAAATTTGGTGGTATTGATTTAGTAGTAATTATATTGTGATGGTATTCATATAGGTACCTCTACATTAGGTTCAACTACTATAGATCTATTTAGTCCAAAACTAGTTGGTATTATTTTAAGGCCATGTGAATAATTTCTTCATGTGGTCTCAATAAATTTACTATATACTAATTTGTGCAAATGAAAATTATTTATTGGTACTATAGAAATTCCTTAGTTCCTTATAGATATTGGATATTTGATTTCATTAATAGGCATGAACCTATTTTAATATGCAATTGTTGTGGTTATACCATGCATTTCATTATTAACTACTATAAAAAATTATGGAATTATATCAACCACTCCATCATGAAATGATACACTATCATAATGTTTAGTTGTAATGTTTAATATTCATTGTTCCTCATTCCAAGCACAAATTTAATACTTTTAAAGGTTGTAATTCTTACATTACTTAAAGCAGGATGGGTTGTAATCATCCTTATTCTTTCTGAAATAGAATGGGGTCTAAGGGGGTTGAAGTACCCTAGCATCAATCCTCCATACTTCACACCTTTCATTTAAGGTCATGTGTTTATTTATAGTTATGTGACTATATCGGGTTCACAATGTTCCATTGCATGGTCATTGGATTATGTTTTTCCTCTTGGAAGTTCGATTTCATCTACACTTTGGTTTAAAAGTGATTGATCATTGCATTATGTACATCTTTCTCAATGAAAGGATATTATAGTGTAAGAGCATGGCCTTTTTGTTTGCAAAAATTATAGTGACTGGGTGAAGGTCTAGGTTTTTGATCTTCACCTTGGTTAGATCTAGTCCATACCCATTATCCAGGTATAAATATGTTTTGCCGACTTTACTTAACCTTGGATTCATGTACTAGTTTGCAAGACATTTGCACTAGTTGTTGTCCTCATTTTTGTATGGATTAATGTCATTGGTGGAGTGTTGCATTCAACTCTATTTTCCATCCTTGATTGGTAAACTATTTCAGTTGTAAAAGCTTATTCCTCCATATCCTTTATGAGGTGGAATTTTGACATACTATGGAAGTGCATGTTCAACTTCATCATTGTCCAAGTCTTCATCCCATTCCTCATGGGATTGATGGTATTAAGGTGAAACAAATTGTCAAGTAGAACCTCTATTTCTGAATTTTATTTCTAACCCTTCCTATACTTTTTCATGGACATGTATATCTCTTTTGATTTGTACAAATTATAATGTTTTCAAGATGATAGATTCATCTTTTTTTTTTCATATACCTTTCATTGCAAATCTACAAAGGTAACCCTATTTGCATTGTTTCCCCATCCTTTTGATTCAACATCTAGAACTATTGCCTTCATCAATAGCTTCATTTGGATATTGGGTTGCTTCATTGCTCTATTAGTAAATGTTTCCCAAGATTCCATAATTGTTGTAGATAGCATCTTGTACTTTACAGGCCGTTCCTTTATCCTAGGTGTTCATGACATGGTATACTATATTATTTTTGGAGTTTGAAATTTTGTTGCATTATTTAGCAACAACATTTCTTCTTCTACTAAATTTTCTTTTTCATTCTATTGGATTGCAACTTTATTTAATTATTTTTGTAGACTTTGGGTCACCATGCAATTCATGTTTGTCGCCATTTTACCATTTATTTTTTTGGAATGTTTTTTTTATCACAAATTGAAATCCGTACAACAATTCTTTTATTTAGATACAAATCCCAAAAAAAATTTAACAAAATTTAAAACTATAAAACCAAAGAAGAAACCAAAAAAAACTTTCACAATAACCTTTTTATGCTTTTCAAAAAAAAAAACTAGAATAAAAACAATTCATAGAAATTTGAATTTTCTACCCCAAATTCATTCCTAGGGATGGTCACCAAATGGCAAATACTAATATTCTAACATTGTTTCATTTTGGAATTTTGTATTTAACATTTTATTTTCAAACACACATAGTTTATTTAATAACAACTATAGATATTAGAGGTGACATTCAACAAAAAATGCATTACAAAATACATATATACACAATCATTGCCTATGTAGTGATTTGAAAACTAAATCAAACCATATCATATTGGGTTTAAAACATAAACATGAAACAAAATTACATTGTAAGATCAATGTTTTTCTCCATCAAAACTGATTTCTAATTCTAATAGGAGATTTTCCATATTTCAAAAACTATTCTCTATTCTTTTGAATCATGATTCCTTCATGTTCTAATGTCTAGGCATCTACCCCACATCTACAAAACTTCTCTAAAAATCCTCTTCAAGTTCTTACCATAACTTGAATTCAAAACTCCTCATGGATTTTAATCAATTCACCTATTCTATCTTGCTACTCCTTTGTCCACCTTGTTAGACATTGATGTTCCACTTTTGTCTAGTTTGTTTAATAGGGACAACATAGTTCCGCCTTTAACATAAGTGGCCACATTAACCAAATTTCAAAATGACTGGTTTTTGGTTTAATTTTCTAGTCAAATAAACCATGATTTCTTATAATGATGTAACATCACCATTATGTCTTGGTTATGATTAAACATTTTTCCAAGTGGTTGGAGTTGATGTCATTGTTAGATTGTAATAATGAATAAGTAGCATATGCATTTATGGATAAAATGTTCAAAAGGCTTGGCGCTCTAGTTGAAGTACCCATTGACCACAATATGAAATTTTGTGAAGAATTCCAAAAGTTCTGTGAGAAAACACTAATAGATCATTACATTATTCATGAGACCATCTTGAGGTAGATGGGTTAACTGAGTAAATGGTGAAATGCAATTTGTGCAAAGTATGGGCTTCAAAAAAACCATATTAAAGATTGGGATTTATAACTACCATAGTGAATATGGGGTATTGGTTCAACTGACAAACTTTTCTTACATTTTTGTTGCCATATTTTCTACTATTTGATTATGAACTCAAGCTACTACCTCAATGTGATGAGATGTGATGATGATCATCAATTTGGATGATCCAAACATTTAGCTTCAAACATGTGAGCAACGAACAACTTTGTTCCAACAAGGGTTTGCATGCTATGGTGTACACAAAAAATTGTATCAATTTGAGATTTTTTAGTATTTAGTTGAGTTTCATGCATCATGGTGAAAATTTGGACAATATTTTTCATTAAAATTTTGTAATAGATGATGGTTCATGTTTCAATCCAACATTATGTTGTGAAAACAATGCACATACATGATTTGTGGAACCTTGAAACATTTTTGCAATTCCAACAAATAAACAAATAAGTACTATACATTTAATGAGAATTTTCCCATGAAATTTTACACATACAAAAAAGAAACCAGAAAGAAAATTCTTCCCCATCAAAGTTTTCAATTTAAGGTGAGTTTGTGGAACTTAAATTAAATGATTTTAAAATGTTCATTAGTACATTATGGTATGATAATGATGATGATTATGATTTTTTAAGGTTGAAAAATGTTTTTCCATTGAAAATTGACTTGGGTTAATTTCTTTTTTAATCATTTGACAAAAATAAGATGAAGTTTTGATTTTTTTTAAAAATGGAGCATTATTGTCAAATAAGGGTTTTCAAAAAACCTTTATTAAATTATTGGTGTACATTTACACAAATGCACAATTATGATTCAATTTTATATTCATGATTCTTGTGACTTCTTTTTATTTTGAAGCACAAATAATTTATGTGTGATATTTAAAGTGATTCAAAATGAATGAAATCTTATGTGTTGTTACTTTTGATACTAATGTAGTTCCAATTTTGAAACAAAGTGTGTAAATTGTAGCATACACCCCAACATGTTATGCCAATGGCTATGGAGAATTTGATAATCATTCAATATTGAGATACATTTCAATATGCTAATATTTGGGAAGGTAGTTAACAACCTCAAGTTTGTAGATTCAAGCTAGGGGATTATTTTTATTTGTAGCATTCAACACCAACTATGTTGGATATGATTGTGAGATGTATCATTTTGCATGTACAGAAGGTGTTACCTTTTGGTGTGTTGATGTTGGGGGTATAAGATAATTAAACATGGAAGGATCATGTACATAATTGTGCACCATGTCATCTTCTTAACGTGGATGGTTGAATTGACCCATCCTTGGTGATTGTCCCTACAAGACTTCGTTCTATGTTGCGTGGGTAGGCTATGAGAGTTGTCACTATGTTGATTTGTGATCAATGTTTTAGAGGTTGGCATATGGGATGTTTCACACCACCATTGGAAGAAATGTTGGTCAGAAAATGGTTTTGCCTTCAGTGCACATGATAGACATAGATGCCTATTCTTCTTGTTAAATAATAGGATGTAATTTAAATTATTTTTTAGGATGATTCACATTTTGTTATGGAAGGATTGTAACCAAACAACTAACGATGGGGCTCATATTTGCACATGACCTATTGGTCTAGTCACTTTAAAATCAAAGTGGTTTATTCATGGTGTATTTCCATACAATATTTCTTATGTTACTATTTGGCTTAAGGGCACTTGAGCCCTAAACTGGGGGCTAGTTTGAATGCGTTGTGTCATTTAGGGTATTTTTGTGTTATTTATAATATGTGGATTGACAACGATGGTTGTAAGCACTAACATAGGAGTGAATACATGACAATTTCTTTGAAGGGAGTTTGGGGGATTGAAGGTTTGTTGTTTGTTTATTTTTAGGGTCTACCTTAATTTTTAAGCTTTGTTTCTTTTTGAAGGGAGTTTGGGATTGATGGTAAGGTTTGTTTTTGAAGGGAATATCTCTTTGAAGGTTTTTGTTTTTGAGTTTGTACCTTTGATTGTGAGGTTTTGTTTTTGTCTTTGAATGTCCATTTTTTTTTGGTGAAGGTCTACCTTAATTTTTGAAGTTTGTTTGTCTTTGAGGTATGTCTATATCTCTTTGAGGTATGTTTGTTTTTTTGAAGTCTATTTATCCATCTTCAAAGGAAGTTTGGATTATGTGACTGAAGTCTTTTGAAGGGCCATCTAGAACCATGGAGCGTGGAAGAGTGGTTTGTAGTAGAACCAATCTAAAATTAAAAATTCTTAGAATGATTCATGTTGCCATTACCTCTTTTCAATTAGGTTTAAAAGTTGAGAACCAGACAATGATTTTGTAGTTTTATTAGTTACAATGAAGTTTGGAAACTTTGTGCATGTTTGTTGTTGGTTTGTCTTTTGTTGCATGAATGCTTGTTGTTGGTTTCCCCATTGTTGCAATGTTTCATACAAAGCAAAGTTAGGCTTTGTGAATGCAATAGGAAATATTGGAGCTTGCATCTAAAGACTTAGGTAAAGAATGATTAACTATACCCAGTCAGGTTTCTCTAAAAAAAATTCAAAGAACTTAGTATGATATTAATTAAGTTTTTTTTGTTAAAAGTCGTGAATGTATACCCATCTTCAAATGTATCCAACCCTTGGCCTCACCTCATGTTAGCTTGTTGTTGGGATAAAAAAAACCCAGAACTGGCCTATTTTTTGACATTTCCAATTTTGATAAACCCGGACCTGGCCTGTTCTTTTTATTACAACAAACTTAAACCCAAAACCGACTACTATCAGAAATTTCTAATACACATCTCAAACTGAAATAAACCCCCCCAAACAGCCCCCAAAAAAAAATCAAAAATCAAAACCCTAATCACATTGAACCTAATTCCAACAACACAATAAATCCAATGAAAATTTACCTTTTGATAGCAAATACCTGTCCATGCACCATCCATCCCTCATGGTACACTAATGGATGATGGTCCATTCTGGTCAGATAGTAGTATGCTGCCAGATTCCAGAAGGCATGAAGAGGGAAGCATGAAGCCTATGGAATCTGGATCACCTGTATGTCAAGTGGGCTGCTGGTGGCCATAGGACAGTGGCAGTAGCCTACCAGATCCCTGGCTCTCAAACTTGATCCTAAAGAACTCAGAGAAAATTCCCAAGTGTATTTGGAGGGTACCTTATATCCATAGTTTCTCACCTAGAAAGAAGAAGGATATTATGCCTACTCTTTAATGGTGGGAGGGACCTTATGCCTAAGGGCCCTCCCACTCATAAGGAGTAGGTTAAAAAACCCTCCATGTCCTGTGCTGCGTGATTTACATCCCTTTAGGTTAATGATAGTTTTGCTTTGTGCTTTACAATGGGTAAAGTTTATGAATTAGGCCACCATTCCCAAAATGTGAGGCAAAACTGACAGTTGTTGAATCCTAAGCCCCTTATTTTGACAATGCCCGCCACCCTCAGTTGTTACTCTACAGATGAAGCAATTAGCAATGGGTCCTTATTGCAGACAGTACCATAAACATGCCTTTGGTAAAACACTTAGCGTCTCAACGGTCGTCGAAATGCAGGGGAGTGCTCCTTTCATTTTGGTGGAGGATTGTGATACCATATTACACAGCCAACCAAAGCGTGTAACATAAATATAATAATAAGACACAAAATTTATGTCTGGGCAGCACCAAGACATCTCTGTCTATTCATCACCAGGCACAACTTGGTAGGGAAATTGGGCAGTCAGTCAGGGAAAAAGGGGACGAACAATACTTTTGTACTGCCTGCAATAAGGACCCATTGCTGATTTAATGTCATCCTCTTTGAGAGGTCTTGTGGGTGAGGAGACAGTTTTGTGCTGGAAAATTTTCCTCTCCAACATGATACTCTTTTGCACCTGAGCTTGTGTTCAAGTTATCCTGATGCAGTGATCATCAGTGGATTTTTTTCCTGACAAATTTTGTCATTTTTCAACCAAAAAATTGAGATTTTTTTTCCATAGTGTAAATTTGACCAATTTTGCTAATGTTTTGGAAATTTTGGTCAAACTTTAAATATCAAAAAAATTAAAGGATAAGGAAAAAGGGGGGGAAAAAAAAACCTGCGGATCATGTCTCATCATGTTTGGGACTTAGTTCAGTATGGGGCCTACAGAACAAGCATCCCATTCACCTATCTATCTCTGTCATCAAGGGATTCCAAATCTTTTGAGTCATGTCCAGGCTTTTGAACTATTCTCTGGAAGTGAACCTCATTTCTTGTTTGAGTAGAATTGCCATATCTGTAGAGAAGCAACAAGGCTCTCTCTCATAAACCCACAAAAGAAGGCCTTTTGTGCACAATGCGCATTGACAAAACAAATAATTAATCATTTTAAAAAATCAATTAATCTTTACATGATTTTTACACTAGTCTACTATGATATTGTCCATATGAGTAGTGAATTATTCAGATCATCATTGCCCCTGATAAATTTTAATAATTTTGAACACTTCAGCTTCTTAAATTTTTTTAAAAAAAAAGCTTGTCGAATATTGCAAAATTTTATTTATTGACTAAACTGACCCTAGGGCAAGCTATAAGCTGACCCTAGATTAGGGTAGTATAAGTAAGCCTAACTTGAATCCAAACACAAGTTCTGAGAGCCTGAGTCAACAACCATAGCTCATGAACTAAAAGCACTCGAGTGAGCATTGCCTCACCACCTCCCACACATGGCAGTGCACATGATCATTGGTGGTAGAACATGTCCAAAACAACTTCACTGTCAAACATTGTCAAGCACTGAAAGAGTGGTAATCTAGATACGGCAGTTGCAGGGGTAAGTTTGGCTCATTGTGAACAATTCAGATGGAGGCGTCCACTATGTAACTTGAGCCTTATGTAGGGGGCATTATGCTTGTAAGGCCCCTTGACAACCGGGTTTTCCATCTTTTTACTACCTAGTTCACTAGAGTTTTACACAAGATAAGGTTTTACCCCTTCAGTTATAGGGAGTTAACAACCATTAAGCGCTTGGGAGACATTTCCTAAGTGTATTTTGAGGGCAAGTGAAAACCTTCTTGGTTTTTTCAGTGTAGCAAGAGGACACCTTATAAAGTGTAAAAAGTTGACAAGCCTTTCAAAAAATGTATGTGGAGGCACGCATTTCATAAAAAGCTCCCTCACTTATCATTTTCATTTCAACCCTCTCTACCTTAAGGTGGGTGAAGAGACTCTCCCATACTCTTCTTTGGGAAGAGGAGGCTCTTATAATAGAGCTCACCTCTGACAAGGTGCAGTAACCTTAGAGCATCTCTAGAGGTGCTGAGTCTGTGACCTTGTTTGTATTTGTCACATCTAAGTTTCAGTTTTTTAGTTTTTTCCAACCCCATCTATAAAACTAAAACTAGGACTGCAAACAAATAGGTGAGAGACTACTAATAGCGAGCCACCTGGACCGATGAAACTATCTAGCCAATCAGAAACAGGAAGCAGTCAATAAATATGACTCGATTGTACTTATTAGACTCTTTCCAGGGGCCCTGGAAGCTGATCATTTTTCCAGGGTCGCATCAGTCTTCCAGTGGATTTACTAGATATGACTCCTGCACCTCTTCCATGATTTTAAGTGTAGGGCCACATACTGAGCACTGGTGGAGATGCTCTATAGGAAGAGTCTCTTATTTGGGAAGAGGAGGCTATCATTTAGGAATGCTGACCGACGCATTTCTCTCTCTCTCTCTCTCTCTCACACACACCATATATTGGCCAACCAAGTGGCCCCTATGTGAATAGTGGCCAATTGGTTGGCTGAGTTGGAGGCCAGAAGAAACAAGGGGTGTGTCACACTGCGGCTTTGCCATTTATATTAAAAAGTATCTTATGGCAAAAGAAGAATTATGGAAATTCAAATATATCACCATGCAAAAATATAATCGTCAAAAAAATCCTCTAAATGAAACCAAAATCCTTCAAGATAACATAACTCTATAACTAATCTCAAATTTCAACACAAACCAAAATACCATGTTTTGAAAATCCTCGTATAAGAATAGACCTACTACCTAGGGACTGAAATCCCTTAAGCTACTATACTCTATAATGAATCTAAACACAATATCCTTGCCTACCAAGGCAAGACCAAAAAGTTGAAGGGCCTGCAAGGGGAGAGCTTTCTAGATCATTCAATCCCATGAGGAGCTGGCTGTTGTTGTCTGACCCAGTTACACACTGCTGGCAATATGCACTTCCCATGTGACACAGAAGGCTTGCCTCTGCTGCAACAACACATCCCCTGCCACATCTGTGTTAGGCTACCCTTGCTTCTCTTCTCTTGTCTGTGTATGAAAAACAGTAGCCTAGGTACTTCATTTCCAACAAGTTTGATTCAACAGGTTAGGTATGCCCACCATGATCTCCCAACTGTCTGGAGAATAAAACTGACTAGGCTAGCTTTCCCCCCTTCCCCCCAAATCTGAGCCATGAAGAAGCATCTATGCAAATTAGTTGGTTGGTTTTTTGAGCTTGCCTGCTGCCATGTGTTTGGAGGAAGGAAGGGGATGCCAGAGATTCCTATCCTAAGCAGCATACATATGTAGCAACAACTTGCCAGCATCTATCTGCCATCCCTTCATTTACAGCTCATACTAATATGGTGGAGAGGGAAAGCATATTATGGGGGGCTTTTTTTTTTGGAGGGGGGGAGGAAGGATGTGTGAGAGACATAGTGAGAGATGGAATTTTTTTATTCTTGTGTTCCCATCATGTTCCTCATGATGTTCCTCAAGTTTACAATGGTTCCCCAAGGGTGTTCTCAATAGCACCTCACTTTATCCCATATTCTTTGCCCAAAGCTCTCCCCTTCTCACATATAGGCACTCCATCCTCACATAGAAGTCGTTATTCTGAGGAGCCTCTCAAGTTTCAGTTGTTTGGGTGATGGACCAATCAAAATGGCCCATTTCCACACAAAAACAAAACAAACAAAAAAATAAAACTTGAGAGGCAGCCCATCTAATGAATAGGAGAGGAGAGGTAAATAGGTGACTTTTTTCCAGGAGACATCTTTCTTTTCCAGGAAACTTTTTTTTTGCAGTATGTTGCTAAATTCCTTGGGATCTGTTTGTGGGATTTAAAGTGAAAGAGAAACCAAGAATTGTTAATAGTGTTCTTTCACACTTGGTAGTAGAAAAAACTTATAACCCCTTAAACACCAAGTTTGGCTTTTTTTTTTTTTTTTTCCCTTTTTTTTTTTTAAACATGGGTGTTTAAAATTAAAATTTTTTTTTTTTTTTTTTTTTTTGTTGGGTGGGGGGGGGGG
>Ga0116231_10001909_pt1 | contig 43409 bp, 50 predicted proteins | sample S1TSphgellanicum_2_FD_89695 | JGI IMG/M metagenome (GOLD analysis project Ga0116231, IMG submission 89695) | Host-associated microbial communities from peat moss isolated from Minnesota, USA - S1T2_Fd - Sphagnum magellanicum MG | ecosystem: Host-associated > Plants > Peat moss > Unclassified... | reverse complement strand
TTAAGATCCTGTAAATAGTCCAACTGTTCCAAATTAGTACTGTTCTTTTTTCCAAGTCTCATACTGTGACTAGCAATCATTCACTGTGTTTGTAGTTGCTGGAAACAACAGGCTACGTGAAATTTTGGAAGTCCTCACCTCTTCTTAGTAGGTAATGACTAGGTAATATTGCAGAGGAAGAGTGTAATATGATCATCCGCTCTGTCTGTGTCGACTCTCTCTAGTGACCCAAGCTGACAACGTTTAGGTTAGTGCTGCAGGAGCAGTATTACTCTGCTTGAGAGAGAGACGGACGTAGTCAATAAAAGACAGTGATAGGCCTACCTCCACTCCAGGTCCCAGAAGGGACCAACTAGTTAGAGGTGTTGGAAACCCCAATTGTGAATAGTTGTGCTTGGGACCTGCAGTCATGAAATGCCTTCTCACACTTTGATTCACAATATGAAAGCTAAGGATGGAATTAAGAAGCCTCTGTGAATAATGGAGAATGGTAGAAACTCAACATTCCATTTGTGTTTTCCTGTATACCCATCCCTTTGCAAGATGTGATGAAATGAAAGGAAAGTAGCACCATAACCTCATTTCCACTTGCACTAAAGTGGCCCATCCCCATTCACCTAATTCTTCACATAAAGAGATGAAACAAAAGGAAAAAAAAAACAGATAACCTCCTTTCTTGGCAAGGCTTAATTAAAAGTGAGACTTTATTGGCCTTGCCTACCAAGGCAAGGATATTGTGTTTAGATTCATTATAGAGTATAGTAGGTTAAAGGATTTTGGCCCTTAGTTAGTAGGTCTATTTTTATATGAGGATTTTTGAAAGATGATATTTTTGCTTGTGTTGAAACTTGAGGTTAGTTATAGAGTTACAATATCTTGAAGGATTTTGGTTTGTTTTAGAAGGTTATTTTGAAGATTATATTTTTGCATGGTGAAATATTTGAATTTTCATAAATATTTTTTTTGCCTTAAGATACTTTTTAATGTAAATAGCAAGGCCATAGTGTAACACACCCCTTGTTAATTTTGAAATGATTTCTAATCCTTCTACCAATTTGTGGCCAAAAAAAGGATAATGTTGTTCTTCAAATGTGATGTGCAATATTCCAAACAATCCTCATTGGCACGTGGTTAAAAGAAGGTTGTTATCATTGCATGTGGTCATAATAAGTTATACTTTGCATTCCTTCAATTGCAAGATTGTGTGAACATGGCTTTAGTCAACAAAACTTTCATAAGAAACATCAAGAGGTGTTCCTATTTCCACCAGCATGGGTGGCAACATGAGGAGGGGATCACCATTATTGAGTCATTTTTAGTCATGAAACAAAAGGTAGGATGACCCCTTAGGAGTCTTTTATTTGCCCTAATCTATTATCGAACATTCTTATAGACCATTGCTCAAGCCCTTAGCTTTGTCTTTCCATCCCTAGTGCACAATACCCACATCATGGGTTCTATGAGCGAGATTGTCCTTGCCTTTAACCACTTTTCGACCTATTAGCTCTAGTTGGGCTTAGGGTCAAGGTGCCAAAGTGTAAGCTTTGGAGTTCATCATGGATCCTTTCAGGCATAAGGATTATTTAGGGTTGCACTTTGGTCATAAATGGCTTATGCATTTTTGGTGTGTTAATGGGTTTTTAGGATTTTATCATGCATTTTTTGGATGAAGCTTTATTTTAAGATGTGGCACATATCAATGATCTTCCTATTTTGGGAAATGCACAAGTTGCATTGGGCATTTTGTTTTTATGTGTCACTTGTCAACCTTTTTATCTCACTTGGACAATATATATATATATATATATATATATTTTAAAATTTCTTTTAACAAGTTTCGATAGGAAAGTTATGCAAGTTTGTGGGGACATTATGGGTTCAGGGTCATGGGAATCTATTTAGGGCGAGGCATCATGCCCAACTACAAATATCTTTTGGTGGTATAAGCCTTTTATTTATGGAGGATTATGCCCCATCGACCTTTTTAGGGAATTGGGCTTTGGTGGTTTTATATTTGTGCTTTAGTTTTCATATTTTCAATAGATTCATTTCAAAGAGTATGTTTTTCAAGTTGAAGGGGGGCCCACACATTTTTCAATCATGTTTTCATATAGTTTGGGATAACCTTTTTTTCATAACTAGAAAGATGCACCTTTCTTTTGAGAGTTTGGTAGTTATCGACGCCCTAGGTTTGCAAGCATTTTTGATGGACATCCATCATGACACATCCTTTGGGTCTATCTTGGAAGATGATTTCATTTCTTCAACATCTAGAGCCCACATTTACTTTCGTTCGAACAAGGGGTGAGGCTATGGTTGATTGCTAGGCCATTGATTTGTTCGTTTTGCATCGCACACCTTACTTTTACTTCAACATTGCGTTTTCGTCTCAGTTTGATTTAACCTTTGGTAATTAGTTTCTTCATGTGCAAGTGTGAACATGGGTTAGATGCATTTGGCACACATTTAACACATTGTCCATTAAAAGGTTAGTGGATATCCACACATGATGCCATCAAAGACATCATGTATGCTTTCGTTCGAGAAAGTGGGCATGATGTATGGAGAGAGCGATGGTACATTTTTACGTCAAGAATTTCATTACGAGATGATTTTTACATGAGTCATGAGGAATAATTTTTTATTGCTAATGTGATGGTTATTGACCCAATGCAATGCATGAGATAGTGGCTGTGAGTGTCGTTAGTTGACTAGTCGGTGTAGTTGTGAAACTTAGCACCATTGTTAAAATTTGCAAGTATAAAAGGCTTCATGAGAGGCACAATTTTTTTCTGATGGCCATGGAGGTGCATGGTGCACTTAGGCATGATAAGGATCATTTCATCAAGGAGTGTGCTTGTCTTTCCACAATAGATGATCGAGAGGTCATTTATCCTTGTCTTTTTGCATTCAGTTTTTCAAACATGTTAATATTGCTTTTTAGTGTGCTTTAGCCTTTACTATATAAAAAAACATTGCATTGGCAAGAGATGCTTGTTCTAGACTTCCTATTACTATTAAATCTCATGATATGCATGTAGGTGACATTAGAAGGGTTGTTGGTGAGATAGTTCCTTACCATAAGGACTAGTTCTTTCCTTTCTTTGGTTCCTATGGGCTTTTGCGTCTTTTTGGCCTTCCCTTTTGTCATCCATGTGATGGTTCTAGCCATTGGGTTTTTAATTGAATTTTTTGTGTTTGTAGCTTCCACCAATGGTATTTTGGGCCAAAACCACTTTATTTGCGCCATGAGTCCAACCAAAATGCAAAGACATTATTTGCTATATGAACAACATGCTTTGTTCCTTTCTCCTCCTAAAAGGCTTTTCTAGCCAAAGCAGAAAGGAGGATGTCTAGTGTTAACAAAACATGAGCGAGCTCCTATTGTGTAATAATGTAAAAGCAAAACTAGAATGGAGAGACGAAGGAATGAATAAGAGAGGCTATGAAATTTTCATTCCAGAACAGACAAGGTTAGTGAATCATTGGGCCAATGAGAGCCAAGTTTAGTACCTTATGCTAATTAGTAGGTCATTAACAAAACAAAGGTTGAAGGCTACAATGTGTAACTCTCAACTTGAAAACCAATCAAAGCATGAAGATTCTCATTACACAATTATTTATGGACTAAGTAATGACAAGAGTGCGCAAGTTAACATGAATATTGTCACATGAGCAGTGAAATTATTCGGAGTGTAGCCTATGATAATTATGATGATTTTCACAATGTCAATGTCATATTTTCACAAAAAAAACATTTCACTATTTTGAGGATTATTTAATGATGAAACTGACCTTAGGGTATGGTATCACCCAAGTGGGCAGAGCCCACATTTGGCCATTTGTTTAATTTTGAATTTTCGATTGCAGAAAAAGACGAAATAGGTACCTACTTCCACAATCCAGAACCTCATCTCCATCTGCCGCCAAAGCCGGATATCCTCGTCATCTCCATTTCCTACTCACCAAGTTGCAGAGCTCGTCGCTGCGGCGTGTCGTGCCGGCACCACGGCCACCTCTGCCGCAACTCCGACACTACTGGCGTCCCGGCTGCTGTCGTTGTTTCGGGCTTCCATGCGCACTGGCCTATCCGTTTTCGCAACAGCGTCGCCGTTTCCAATTCTTATCGCCGTGCTGGGCCCACACACTAGGTACGTACGTATCCCTGCCTCCATCCAGGTTATGATATGTTGTTGCCTGCCTCCATCGCCCGCCCCAGCAGGAGCAGCAACAGCAGCAACAGCAGCAACAGCAGAACATTTCGTATTGTTCTAAAAGAAACCCGAGATTTCAGAAGAAAGAGACAATCTTCGTTATTTCGATTGATTTCCTAGTCTGGAATTGGAAGTTGAAGAATAGAAGAGTCCTGTCTGCTCGGATCGAGATTCATTGTAAGAGAATCTGTTAGGATTTGTATCTTGTAGCTTGTCGGGAAGTCTATACGCGGAGTCTTTCTTGAAAGCAGAATTTTGATCTATTGAAGAAGGTGTAGTTTGGACCGGTGGTAGTAGACGGATTCCGAGGAGTAAATTGCAGGCCGTATTGATGAGCGGTGATCAGGTCAAAGTTATTAAGTTTTGGAATTTGTTCCTTGCGTGAAGAGAGAGAGAGAGAGAGAGAGAGAGAGAGAGAGAGAGAGAGAGAGAGTTGATTTGTGTGAAGCAAATTGCAAGGAACGGTCGGGATCGATATGTAGTGGTGTTACTGTTTGGAAGGAAGATGTGATTCGGAGGAAGACGAACCGCTAGGAAGTGTGGTGAGGGGAAGTAACAAGAGGTTTTTGGCCGCGGATTTGCACTTTGCACATACACCTGCAGGTGTTCGGAATACGATTGCAAACAAAACATCCGTGGTCGGTCTTGATTGTTTTTCTTCCGCAAGCTCCTATCATGGGGGGAAGGTCGAATGTAGCGGAGCCACAGCGACAAGGCCATGTCGAAGAGGATAATACTGCAGCAGCGAGTCTATCTTCGCGTCAACCGATTAGAGGAGGACAAGGAAGGCCTGTCACCACAATGACTTCTGAGGCTAAACAAACGCAATCCGGGGGAGGCGAGAGCAGCCAATTGCAGCCGCAGGCCGTATTCGGCTATTGTCTGATGCCAGGATTGCGCGGAATCCCAATGGAAGACTTTCACGTCGCTGAAGTTCGTGAAATCGATGGAGAAGAGGTACGTGCAAGCAAGCAGCAATGCACGAGACATCGATCTATCAGTTCTAGCTTCGTCGGAGAAGATCATGCCTTCTACTAAAATAAAAAGGAAAAAGTCATGATTATATATATATAGGAGCATAGGTTCGTTGCAGCAGGAACTACTGAGAAACAAACAGAGAACAAACCAAGAGGCAAATTGTACTATGTGTGAGCTGTAGGAAGAATCCGCTTGCTGATGGATGCACTGTGATCACTGAAGGACAAATATTAGCTAAAGCAATCAATATGTACAGGCAGAGTGCTGAGGCAATATTTTTCTTTCAAACTTGTCTCTGTGTGTAGGTTGGAATGTTTGCAATATATGATTCTCATGGTGGAGATGCAGTAGGGAGATACTTGCAAGAGAATCTGTTCAGGAACATTTTGCATGGAGGTGGGGTGGGGTCTGATCCTGCTGGTGCCACTAGGGATGCTTATTTGCTCACTGACAGAAAGATACTGGAATCTGTAACTGGGAGAGGAGGGAGCACAGCTGTAACTGCCTTGCTTTCTGAAAATGGTGGTCGGTTGATAGTGGCAAATGTTGGAGACTCCAGGGCAGTGTTATCAAAGGATGGCAAAGCAGTTCAAGTATCAGTTGACCACGACCCTGGCCGTCCTGTGGAGCGTGCCAATGTGGAGGCCAGGGGTGGGATTGTCACTCACATGCCAGGTACAGCAACCTGAGCAGATTATGAAATCTGCTCTTGTATGCAAGTTTCCGAACCTTTTCATGTACCTGCTTATTGAACCTGAGTCAGGAGTCATGCAGTTCAGAAGTTATTTGTCACAGTTGCATCCAACTGTAGCTCTGTATTTCGATGCCATTGGACATTATTCTGCACAACCTGAAGTTTGCCATAGTCGCAAATTTCCATCTCTTCTTGAACCTAATGAATGATCAGAGAAAAGTTGAGCTGTGGAAATGCAGATATGGGCGGGAATCCAGCCCCTTCATGCTAGGAGGTGTGGATTGACAATGTGCTGCACATGAATTGCAGTCTTTTTTCTGTTAAATGTCAAGGCTGTATTTGCTATCCTGCATACATACTGTACAAAGGCTAAGTCTTCAGGTGGAGGCATTTGCAAAAACACAATCTAAAGCAGGCACTTAATTTGTTTATGCAGGTGACTCTTGGCGAGTAGATGGGCAGCTCTCAATAGCCCGAGCATTTGGTGATAAGGTTTTGAAGGAGCATATGAGCGCAAAGCCTGATGTGGCTGATCTAGTAGTGGACTTATCCTGTGAAGCTCTGATATTGGGAAGCAATGGGTTGTGGTCAGTTTTTGACAACCAGGAGGTTGTTGATATTGTCCGAAGTGCGGGTGACCCTGCCAAAGCTGCTCATGTCCTCGTACATGAGGCTCGACACCGTTTCAGTGAGGATGATATCTCATGTGTTGTCATTGAATTTCATGAGGTGTAAAGCAAGTTCATCAAAACAAACAGGCTTTTTGCAGGGATGAGGTGCTTGCATTATTATTGCACATTTAGAAGGCGAGGCAAAATCTTTGTACAGATGCAAACCTGAGATGTGAACTTTTGAATAAAGCATGGTGAAGAAATAATGCAGCACCAGACAGGACCTTTTTTTTGGTTCTGTTTTTCCAAATCTTTTACTCATATGTTGGGTGAAAGACTTTCACTGGAAGAAAGTGTTAAGGAGTGATGGCTGACATGCTGCAACAAGAAAATTTGACATTCATGACACCGGGGGGCAATTTTCTTAACATCCATGACACCAGGGGCAAAAAACTCTCCATGGCAACTCAAAGGCTGACATGACAGTTAATCATTGTTGAGTTATATAAGTCTTTGAGGTTTTTGCACTAGGGTAAATCAATGGAAACCTTGCTATAGATCCATTGAATTTGCAAATGTTGAAATCTGTGATGCATAGGACAAAATAATACCAAGTGAGAACAGTTAGTTAACTACAATTAGTGCCAAAATTCACATTTTACTTTCCCCCTTTCAATTTGGACAATTTGAAAAATATTTGTTAATATGTATATATAGCCCAAATTTGTGCATTTAAAAAATGTAAACAAGTTCTCTATCACACTGAAGGTGCATTTACACTTGGTGTTAAGAACTCTAATATTAAGTTCCCTAAAACCAAGCTAGTCATTTAGAACCTAAACCTATTACCGGGAAGATTTTGTATTTAGTTGACATGCACTTAATATTAAATAATCACCCATTTAACATTGGGTGCCACCTAAAATGCCAGCTAGATTTTCACTTAACACTGGCTTAACATTAGGTGTGAATGCACCTTAGTTGGAGTACATACATATGCAAACAAACTATTGTATGTACATTAAAATTGGAGTACATACATACACAAACGAACTAGTGTATGTACAATAAAATGCAGTACATAGATACACAAACAAACTACAAAAAATGGAGTGTATATATACGTATAAAAACAAACAAGTGTACGTACAGTAGAAAATAGTGAGTACAGAGACCAGTACGCCTAGGGTAGTGTTTGTTACCGACCTTGTTAAAAAAATTTAACCCGATTTTATTTATCGCGGTGAGTTGTTCTGGAAACGTCGGAAGGAACGGCTGATGGAGGGTTGCAAATTGCTTCATGAGATTAGGTTTTAAACGTAATATTATTTACTACCCTTCTCTCCTCTGCTGCTGCTGTCGAGGAGGTTTTGGTACTTAGTCCGTCTGTAGTTTGCTTTCCTCGTTGCGGGAGTTTTGGATGGTACCTCGGCGCGCGAGTTGTTGAAATCGTGCAATTGATGGCCAAGGCGCTGCCGGAGTAGGAGGAAGGAAAAAAAAGGAAGGGAGGGCTTTGAATCTGTTGCGGATTTTGTTTTGTCAAAAGAGTGTGTTTTTGTTTTGGAGGGAATTGCCTTGTTTTGGTTTTTGGGGGGTTGATAATACGAGAGAGTGAATGGCGGGTGTGATGGGCACTCCCATGAGTACAACTGTCGCAGCGAGCACACAGCAAGCGATTCCTTTAGGAGAGGTAGCGCGGCGGCGTGCGCCTTCTTGCGCTTGGTGTTCGCTCGTGCCTTCCACTTCTTTCTGTGCCAGGACTTTCAGGTGAATTTTCTTTTGCTTTTGCCACCTTCTTTTGGAGATGGTATGGGCATGCTATTGCCGTGTTTGTGTTTATTTTTAGGGTTTTTCGTTTACATATATAGTAATGGTGCTGCGCCTTGCGACTTCAATCCTATTTTTTTTGGTTTTCAAGGGATGATATCAGCGTCCTGTTCCTTTATTGCCTAGCTTTGAAATGCTCTCGGTAATTGGAATTTCTTTTTTCCATTCTAGTGTAGTGATTCAATGCTTCCTAGGATGTTCTTTACGGAATCTGCATAGGAGGAGAGTCTAAATCAGTTGAGACACACTTGAGGTGCAGAATTTTAACATTCTCAATGTGGTGTCACCTTCCTCAGCCAATGGTATCCAGATTTAGACCACCAATATTGATCAATATTTCGGCCACTGAGTAGATAGTTATGCTTCAATCCCATTGATGATGCTTACCCCTTGAGTGTGCAATGGAAAAAATTCATAATGACACAGAGAGAGAGACTCTTAAGGCCCCAGAATTTCAACATTCTCAGCATGATGTAAAACCCTCCTCCTCTTCCAGTGTCATTGAGATGTAACCATGTCATCATGCTGTAGACTATGTAAATCAGACAGTGCATACATGAAGCGTGCAAATGGTTTGTAAGGTGCTTTCCTTGGACTATTGTATACAGGAAGCTCAAAACAAGTAGGAAATCTTGAGGTGCACAATCTTGATGAGATTTGTTGTCAAATTAGTAAGCGAGGTGTCTGTTGAACTTTATCATTGCCATCAGCATCATGTACTCAATGCATGCACAATTCAAACCCTGGAACGGAACTGAAAGCATGGATGCACTTCTTTGAGAATTAAGATGTATTCATTCAGCCTGTCTTTTTCTTTTTCTCCTTCATCAATTTTAGGTGTTCAGGAGCCTTATGCTGTATCTGGGTTGTTCACAGATAATTTTGAAGTTGCTCCCAGGTGACTTGCCAAAGTCTGCTGCAACTCTTTTTGGTGTTGTAGTCAGTTGTGCTACATTGTGAGAAAATTCTTAGAAGTGGCTTTGGGGGAGTGGCATGCCAAATGTGGTACTGTCTGCCATGGTTGTCTCACCTTCATCATTTGCACATGTTCTGAGGCTGCTATGCCAGTTATTCTCCTTGCTATTGTTCTACCTACATGCTACAGACACTACTGGAGTCACTGGCATGCTTCAGTTGTGATGTCCTTTAAGATGGTTGCATTAGGATGCACTATGGTTGTTGCTTAGACCCTGGTGGTATTTGGATGGCAATTGTCAAGCACTCTAACACGATCATCTGTTGTTGCCTTCCTGCAGGAGTCACAATGGTGCACTTTCTTGGTCTTGTTCAAGTAGTTTCCTTGTCTCCCAATCTCTTCTTAACTTCATGCCTCAGCACCTTCAGAGACATCACCATCGACGTAATTTTCGGCTCTGTGTGCATGCAGACGCTGTGAGTGTTTGCCATGTCCTTTTTGTTGTTCTTATGTTGGTTGTCCTTCAGCTTTGCATTTTCTGAGAGCTTCACTGTGAATATTGTATGTGGTACATTGTCTTTGATGTGCAGTTGGCTTGCTGTTCCTGACATGCAATGCAAGGGTTCTGTGCAGGATTATTATTCAATACTTGGAGTGGGGAAAAATGCAGACAAATCAGAAATAAAAAGTGGTGAGTACCTGTAACGGGACTACAAATGGAGCTTCATGGGGTTTTGTTGTCATTAGTGCTGGTTCCAGCAAGTCCTGGATGTTCCTTTCTCCTTATGTGTGTCTCTAGTTATTTAGATGTTTTTTTTTATGGTTGATGCACTTATGGTGGGCCAGTTGAACACTCTGTATAACCAGGGTTGCTCCAGAAGAAGAAGAAAAGTACATTTTAAAAACTGGAATGTTGAACAAGATGTGAAAGGAAATGCATGGGCATAGGTTTCCAGAAAGGCCTGTGTATATTTGGAACTTAAGGCAAAATGATTCCTTTTTGAGCTGATATATATTTTTCTTTTGTTTGCAGCATACCGAAAACTTGCGAGGCAATACCATCCTGATGTCAATAAGTAAGTCAATCTACTCCCTATCTATCACAAGTTTCATGATCTATCTCCCCGCCCGCCCAAAAAGAAAAACTTAATAATGATGACTTTTGATGTCTTCAACAAACATGCATGTTCTTCCTTGCAATTGTGTGGTAGGAAGTGAAATGTGACAGCTGTAAATTTTTTGAGTGGCTGGTTAAACTGATCAGTTCCTAGGAAAACTGATTTGGGTATCTCTGTCTTGTTGGTTTGTGCATTCTGCAGGGAAGCTGGAGCTGAACAAAAGTTCAAGGACATTAGTAATGCATATGAGGTAAGCTCATTTATCATGAATCTTTTCTAGGTCTCATGTTGAGTAATTGTAGAAGCAAATGTGGAGTTCAGTGTAAATTTCTGGTGACAAGATGGGTGTGTTTAGTGCAGGTGTTGTCTGATGATGAAAAACGCTCTATATATGATCGATACGGGGAAGCTGGTCTCAAGGGTGCAGGTGCTGGAGGACCTGGGGTAATGCTTCTTCATGTTTTGCATGTCTCCCATATTTGTGTTCTGTTTGTTCACTATCATGTTCAATATGTTGTGGTCTCCCCGGTGTCCTAGTTGTAGAAGCTTCACTGTGAGCATTGGAAGACAGACACTGGAAGGGGCCAGATTAATTGCAGATATCCTGAAGTGCATGCTTATAGAAGATGGAAGTAGCAGGACAGATAGGGATGTGCAGCGCAAGAGAGCCACTGATTTGTTCATATAACTCTGAAAGTCAATCTGGGAAAAAGATATGAGGCACTTGAGCTAATCATTTGCTGCATGTTTGTCACACTGAGATGTGAAGCTTCTTTGTTATATCCATGCTAATTGTGCTGTGAAACATATGTATTGGGTTGTGACAGGACTTTAACAACCCCTTTGACTTGTTTGAGACATTCTTTGGGGGCATGGGAGGTGGATCTCGCTCTGCTCGCAACCGCCCAGCACAAGGTGATGATGAGCGCTATGATCTTCGAATAGATTTCCGAGATGCTGTTTTTGGGATAGACAAGGATATTGAAGTGACCCGCCTGGAGAGCTGTAGCACTTGTAGTGGGTCAGGAGCAAAACCTGGTACTACACCTACCTCATGCAGCACCTGTGGAGGTCAAGGTCAGGTTGTGACAACAGCCCAGACTCCTTTGGGAGATTTTCGTCAAGTAGCTACTTGTCCCTCATGTGGGGGCTCTGGGGAGAGATCAACACCATGCACAACATGTTCTGGAGATGGGAGGGTACGAAAAGCCAAGCGCATTAGCCTGAAGGTTCCTGCTGGAGTGGATTCTGGCAGTCGGCTACGGGTACGGTCTGAAGGGAATGCTGGCAGGCGGGGAGGTCCTCCTGGGGATCTCTATGTATTCTTAACTGTTCGTGCAGACCCTGAACTGAAGCGGGAGGGTAACAACATCCTTGTCACAACCAAGGTTCCCTACACTGATGCCATTCTTGGTACAACAGTGAAAGTGCCAACAGTTGATGGGACAGTGGATTTGAAAATTCCTGCAGGTACTCAACCTGGGACAACATTGGTGATGGGTAAGCGAGGAGTTCCCTTATTGGGGAAGCCAAACCTTCGAGGTGATCAATTAGTTAAAGTACAGGTTGAGATTCCCAAACGCCTTAGCAGTGAAGAGAGAAAGCTGGTTGAGGAGCTTGCAGATCTGGCTAAGCCCAAATCTACTAGCAGCAGGTAACTGCTTTTTGACACCTGGTAATCAGGGAAAGGAGTTCAGTAGACTTAGTGGTAGTGGTTACAATGATCTAGAGTTGGCTGAGATAGCCCATGAATAGGAATGAGCCTTTCTGTCTGAGGATATTGCGTTCAACAGACTGATATTGGTAGCAGAACATGGAATAGAATAGAATATGAGTGGACTGCAAAGTGAAATCTCAGTTGTTCCAAGGAGAGTTTGCCACAATACAGAGTGAAGTGTTATTTGTTGTAGCATCTGATGAGTCCATCAGTTCGTCTCAATACACACTATTGCATGTCTGCAGCAATTTGACTTCTGGCTGATGTAGGCTGCTTTGATCATGTAACAAACTCTGAGGTCCATTCACAAAACAGTACAAATTAGATGTCCCAACCATAGTGGATATACAGTGATATCTGCCCATGAGGCTGCCCAAATTGAAAGCTCCAGCTGCAGTGGTAGTTTGGATGAAGTTCAACCACAAAACAATCAAACTTGAAATGCAGCATCCATGGTCTTCAATGTACTCCATTGCAAATGTTCTTTTGCTTAATTGCATCAAGGTCAACAAAAAGCAACTGTAGAACATATTGGCAACCAGAAGAACCAAGGAAATTGTGGATCTGGGAATCCTTTACTGGTGAGAAGTTACACCCAACTTTGATGGTCACTCTGAGAGTAACCAACAACACTGGAAGTTGAAGGTGCACAAGATTGAGAACTCACACCTCATGCCATCACAATTGTGTGTGCATCACATTGTTGATTGACAGCTTTATCCCTCTCTTCATGCTAGGTAAGAGTGACCGGACTGTAAGTGTCTTCTCCCACCCTAAGGAGGAAGGTGTGCAAGGTACCAGTGATGGGATAATGAGTTTGGTTTCCCTTGTTTATTGTTGTGAACTGTAAAGAAAGCTTAAAGGTCTCCGCAACGAAGCACAACCAGTTGCTGCAATTCCAATTGGAACCCAGACATGTAGTGATGTTGATTGTCATCTTCATTGCCTCACTTGTGTTATTTCGCACAAGCATTTCAATGAGAGCCAATTCCCACACAACAATGCCACCCTTGTTTTCTGTGACAGCATATCCTCTTCAACCTTGTCAGATCTACTCCTTTGTGTAGAAGAGGTCTTTATAAGTCGAAAACCAAATGTCAGGGGATCAGGCAGCAGTACCTTCAGAGCAGTTGCCTGCAAGGCTTCTCTTATTCCTTTATTGGCAGAACTCCTACACTATTCCGACTAGAATACCATTTCACACATATTCTTGAACTGAGCTCCTCTATGGCAGAATTCAGCTCTGCTTTTGCATGTTGGTGTGCTGCATCTTTGTACCTATTATCTTTCTTACTCATGGCATCTTTGCAGACTGAAGCCTGTGCAAGTGAGGGTTTGTCCAGGCCTGCTAGCTTAAACCTGTCCAATTGTATGAGCACACAGGCAGAGTAATCACATTCAATTTTGGTTCTCAGGTACAAACACTCTCCATCCTCCACCAACTTCTCAATTTCACCACCACCTTTTCTGTTCACTGTTATTTCAAAATGTACATCTGTTGTGTTGCAGAGCTCCAACTGCAACAGTCGGACACCCCATCTACCTCTATATGGGTCCATTTTCACTAAACTTTCCCCTTTTGTTGGTGCTGCATCCTTGCAGCCAGCAGGATCCAAACCTGCACTGTTGATATTGGCCCCCACTTCCATTGATAGTAAGCTGGCCTGGACTAGACATAAACCTTGCCGCACATGTAGTTGCAAAGGCAGAGCAACTCGTCTGCCTGATGACATCTCTTCCCCCTCCTGTGAAAACGGGCCTGCATAGTGAATGACCAGTATTGGACATGGTACCTCATTGGAAGGCTTACCCATCACCACATGTAAATCTAAATCTGGAACTGGTGAGCCTGCCTTCAACATCACTGGGACAACTACAGTGGCACATGGAGACAAGGGTAGGGAATCCTTTCATATACTGTGCCCAATCGAGAGAACATGCTGCTGCTGCTTGCCAATCAAGGTCACGTGAGCCTCCACAACTGGAACCGCACCAGCATTAGACAGACTGATTTGCACTTCCTGGATTTCACCTTCATACCAAACAGCAGCTCCTTCACCCCCCCAACTTGTGCAACCAAAAGAGGCAATGGTTGTACAACTTCTATCTAGTTGTACAAAGCTGCATGGTGCACTCCATGACTGTTCTTGAAAGGATCTACTAAGGCTGGGCCCCTGGCTACCGTCTCCTCACCAAAATCTTCAAACAAATGTTCTGTTATCATTCCAAAGCACTTCACAATGCAGCCCCAGATTGCCAATGTGCCAACTGAAAGGGGCATGCCTGACAACGACAATAGTTGGGCAGAACTGGGGGGTTAAAGTCAGAGATACAGGAAATGCATCAAACATGCCATGGTACACAGATAATGAAATGCTTTCAACATACACCTCAAATGCACAAGGGTTAGCGAGTTCCACCAACACCTCCACTGGCTCACCTACTATCCAAATCACTGGCATTTTTCGTTCAAGTTCCCTTTTGCAACAAAGGGTGTATATATGAAAGGTCCATGGGAAGCAGGCTTCATCCACCATTCCTTGTTGGTTGTGTGCTTCACAATTTCTCTTTCTGCTGGTATTGGTGCATGGGAATGCAATCTTACAAAGGGGAGAGAGGGATAGGAGGAGCAAGTGCCAGAAGTTAGGCAATGAGCAGCCATGGAAAGAGCATTGGCAGGACTCAATTGAGAATGTGGAGTGTTAAGGGGATAGTTGTGTCTGAGCAGTCAAGCGGCTGTGCTCTAAGCTGCCAGTGCATCACCTGCACACACTGCGGCTGCAAGCATGTCATGCACATCAATTTGCAACGTGCACCATTCAACTACATGCCTATCTTGTCCATCAACAAGAAAGTTGCTGGACTTCATTTCACATCTGTAATAAAGGGCACAGACAGACATGACTTGCAAGGAACTCACAGCTGCCCAGTGACTATTCTGTTGCTTGTACAACAGAGCAACTTGTTGTGCATATAAAGCTGCTTTCCATTTATACCTGAGAGCATCAAAGATTCTAGCTGCTTCCACATTAGCCACCAGCTGGTCACTAGCATCCATCAAACTCTTTGTACCCTCAACAGCATCTGTGATGAGCTCCACAACATGTCTCACCATCTCCTTTTTGCACAAAAACCTAGCCAGTTTCAAAGTTGCCTCCAATTCAGAAGTCAATGCTGTTGCCCTGTGATAAAACTGGATTACATCCAAGTGAAGGGAATGGACCACCTCTGTCTCTAGTGGCTCATCTCTTACCCCAGAACCTTCCAGAACAAGAGCACACACATGGCCTTCAATAGCTCCTGCATGCCAGAGGAGATCGCCTGTCAGGCGAGCCAATTCTATTGCAAAAAAGATAGTGAGCAATTGCATCTGAAGGTCAGCCTGCAAGTAGACAATAGTCACCCATCGTCTTTTGCACTCGCCCCAGCTTCCTTTTCTTATTGACCTCATCAGAGTCAAGAGAGGTTTGGGAATCCAAGGGAGTGGTGAGATCCACAGGCTTCAGATGCAGCACTCAATTCTCAAATGCCATGAGCAACGATGCAGCAAAATCCCACATCAAAGTTTGCACATGAATTTCCAGCACCTGACGGTGTATAGATGGGAACATTACCAGAAAATCCTTCTTTTTGTCATCAGCCTGCGCCAATTGGGTGTCGGTGGGATGAAATGCAAAGAACCCTGTCACCTGCGCGGATGGGTACGCTCTACTACACATCGACAAAAACTGCTCATACGCATCCCCGATGTCCGGCGACATAGGACAATGGCACAGACCGATCACACCCAGTATCTTCCTCTGAGCTTGGAAATCCTCCCATCTGCTTCTCTCAGCACCACCCACCAAGAACTTCAGCAGCAAGCTCCCCGTCTCCCATGGCTGCTGCGCAAACGGACTCTTCTGGTGCTCAGTGTAGTAAGGACTCAAAATTGCAAGCGGCATCCGCGTGTACTGCACAAGCATGGCAACATAATTCCGCAACTGAGTCGCCGGCATCACCCCGATTGCCACAATTGCAACTCGTATTGTACTCCCACTCTCCACTCTCAAGTCCGTCTCCATCACTCCTCTCCTCACGTTCTAAAATACTCCCTGCTGCTCCTCCTCATTCCTCAACCAACACCGCTACAGCAACAGTACTCCACTCGCTTCTTCTCTGCTCCAATGCGCGAGTTTCTTAATTTTCTGCACATATTTCCTTCGCATGAGCCCGTGCACGCAACAACAGCAATTCGCGATTCTTATAAAACGAAGATCCCTAAACCCTAAACCGTAGAGACATTAGGGTTTCGCAATTCGTACGAGTCAAGGAAGGGAAGATCCTTAAACCCTGAACCGTAGAGACTTTAGGGTTTCGCAATTCTTAACGAGTCAAGGAAAACGAAGATCCTTAAACCGAAGAGACTTTAGGGTTTCCATCTTAGAGCGTTACAAATTCTCATAATAGATACATTATTGAATCTAGTTGACTATCCGTTGTTTGTGGGCAACATTTTCTTTTCATATTCTCTTTCTTGGTGACACCATGGGGATCTGCATTGCAGGATGATGCAAGTTCTCTCTCTTAGATATATACATTACGAACCTCTCTTCTTCCTAAAATTCAAGCAGTTGTGTTTCACTTTGCATGGAATTTGAGCACTCAGGTTTTTACAATTGCACCATTCTGTTTTACACTTGAAGTCTTACACAGACCCCCGCCTTCAGAAGAAATTGTGCTTCTGGAATCCCAGGCAGAAGAAGATGCAAAGCATGATACAAGGACTGATGCAGCTGGCCATTTCTCGCCTCAGGTGCTTCTTTCCCTTCCCTTTCTTAAAACAAGCATAGAATCATAGCACAATATTGCGTTGTGGTTTTGCTGATCCTTCTGCAAATTCCAAAGCTCTGTCATCTTCACTCAATACAAAGATGACAATCTGAATGCAGCTTTATGAGAATTGATTGTTGACGTGTTTTTCTTGTTTTCTTTTTCTGGGTTTGTTGTTTGTAGGACACAGATGCTTCAAGTGGAGAAAGTAGTTGAAGTCTTGAAGCCTGGTCCACTTGGAATCAAAGAGCATAAGTATTCTGATGCTGAGCTACAGGCAGCTAGGACAGTCGCTGACAAAGCTCGAGAAAACTGGTCTCGGATTTCTAAGCAGAGATAAGAGCTTAGATATATATATATGTAGGGGAAAGACAGGTTTAGAGGGCGTTATGCTGTTTGAGAGCATGTCCCCTTCCTCACTCAGCTCCCTCCTTTGAGCCCTTCTTGTATGGCCATGCTGCCAGTTTCTCTTCTGTGGTATCCACAGAAATGAGGAGTGAACCTGGCACCCCAGGGACTTCTACTGATGATGCAGCAGTGGTGGTAGTGAATAGAAGGCAGAGCTGGTCCATTGAGGCAGCCCTGGTGATGACAAAGGAGGAACAGTTTCATTGGTTGTTTTGATCAGTATATGGATGGGAGAGACAAATTGATGATTTTAGGCGTTAGTCTTCAGAGATTCACTACTTGCCATTGCTCATTGTAGTAATAATCTCATTCCAATTTGGGTTTAGTTCCAGGATTGCTGTGGCATCATCATTCTGATCTTCAACATGTCAATGCTGCCCCCAGCGAGATTGTTGAAGTGTCATTCAGATTCTCGGTGAGCCATCATGATCTCCATTCCATGAATGAAGACAGACAAATCTTCTTGATCTTCAACATGTCAATGCTGCCTGTGAGATTGTTGAAGTGTCATCAGGATTCTTGGCAAGCCATCACAATCCCCATTCCATGAATGAAGAGAGATAAATCTTCTTGATCTTGTGGTCTTATTTCCTTGTCTTGACATGGTTGGATGCTGGGTGTACAAGAAACATTTTTTTCCATGGGTTCCAATTCCTTGGCTAACCACAATGGATAGTTCATTATTATGTACCTACTAACAACCCATTAGCCCTCACTTAAGAAGGTACTAATCATTTGCACTAGTGTAACCTGTGCCATTGGCCCAATTGTGAACACATTCTTTATTTTTCACATTTTCAGAATTGAAAATTTCCAAATTCAGCAACGTGAAGTCCACATTGAGGGCTCAACTGATTTTTCCTTCCAAACCCAATTTTTGCAATTTGTTTGATTTTCCAGCAACTAAGTCCACTCAAAAATCAATATCTTCCACACCTTAGCTCTGAAAGTTGTGAAATAAACTCCATTAAATCTGACTTGTTGAGAGCTTTCCAACAACACCAAGAATGCCCCAAATTTCAATGCAGTTTTCAGTTTTGATTTTATTTAGTTTTCATTGAGAAAACAGTTCAACCATCAATAGCTTCCACACCGTAGCTCCAAACAGTCTCAAACTAAGTCAGTGTACTCATTGAGAGCTTTTCTAAAGATACCAAGAGCACAGCACGAAGCCTTGTGGTTTGGGAGATCTCAGTGTGACAAAATAAAACAAGGTGTCACAAACATGCTGGCCCAGCCAATAGATAAGATGTTGTATATGTGCATTTATGTATGTATACAAATACATATATTACTCTGTAATTTATTTGTATATATCATCACATAAGATGATGTCTATTGTAACAACTATATGCTCAGACTTTGGTCCTCACCTCTTGTTTCTGTCTCTCCCTTTCTTGGGTGCTTTCTTTTCATAAAATTTGGCAAGGTTTAATCTGTTCCCCCAAAGACTCCACGTGCAATTGCGCGCTGAAAGACAACTTGGGCATCTGCTCTCAGGGATGGCACTGTTAGCATCTCCACCAAATTTATCCACACAACAATCCTCCAACTAGTGTTGTGCGCTTGTTGGGAAATTTGAAGAACTGTCAGTTCTTATTTTTGAAATGTTGGAAGAGTTGTTTTCCGACTTCTGAAGGAAGGTTAGTTTCTTTAGGTTGGAAGGTTGAACTTTTTTTTTTCTTTTTTTTTTGAAACTAGAAATTAGATTGATCATTATATGTAAATAATTAGATTTAATTATTTGTAAAACTCCATATTTCTACAATTGTCACTTTAAATTTGATGTAAAACTTTGTACCTCAATACAATTTCCAATCTTGAGGAGTGTGTACATTGTAATAATGTCTATATGAAACTTAACCTTGTTTTCATGAGGTCCTTAAATTTCATGAGGGAAAAAAAGTGCCAAAATTGAAAGTGCAAACCTTAAAACTATAGAAGCAGAAGAACCTATCAAAACATTTGAAGTGTTAAAACTGGGATATGAGGGTACGATAAAAAGGAAGAACTAGCCAACATTGGTAAGAATTAAGAACTTTTCTCGCTCATAGTTTTTAACCCTATAGTGAGTCTAGGATTCGCCTAATTTTTGATATCACAAAATTGGGGAAAAAAAAGATTTTATTATTTTTTGCTTCCAATGCAATTGTACTCTCAACAAGTGATCATGAGATATATATGTATATAGGGCAGTTCAGGTCAGACATGTTTCCAAACATATGAAAATTGGAAACATGTGAAAATCATGAGGGATTTTTTGATATTGATATTGAAAATGGTGCATTGTGGGGAGGCAAAATTGCACACATGCTATATATGTGGAGGAAAAAACAATTGGGATTTCACAATTCCCATTTGGGATAGCCTCCTATGTGCATGTATCTCTACTTTACTTGCAAAACCCATTTTGTAGGTGACTAAAACTAGAGTTCCCACACATAGATGTTTGGACCACAGTACCTATTGGGTGGGTATTCTAAAAGGCACACCAAACCCTTACCAGTTGTGGTTCTTTACTTTCATAACCACAGTTCTCAAAAAAAAAATCAAATAATAGTCAAAATGTTTTTCTATAAATGGTCACCTACAAAATGGGTTTTTCAAACCAGCAAGAATGGGTATTGTGTTTTTTGAAATGCCTGCCCTTTGTAGAGAAAATTTTGAATGCAGTAAGGTGCCCTCCAACTACACTACAAAATTTTGATGAGGTCTTTATGTCTAGTGTAAGGTTTAAGGACAAGGGCATTACCATAACAAATGCCTTTTGTGAGGCCATATACACATTAGCTGACTACTTGTTTAGTGACACTGAAGCTATTTGGTAGGTCCTTGGTAGTGGGCTTTAGAGAAGAGTAATTCATGTAGTCAACAACAAAAATAGTCCCTAGAGATAACTAGGGATCATTGTTTCCCAAGTTCCCATTGCGTGTTGATCACTTGATGCAATGGCTATGTAGATTCGTAGGTATGTTTTTATTTTCCCACTTGGGCTCTGTGCTAGTATGCATTATTACTAGTGACAATCAATTGATGAAAAAAATGAATTGATTTTGTGAAAATTAAGTTTCATTTTAATGAAAACATTGAATGACAATGCATGCAACTTGAATTGTATTTCGATCGAATTGAGTTCAACAATTGGATTAAAATTCAATTGAAAAATATGAGATGCAAATTGGTGAAAAGGGTATTGAAAATCTATTTACTCTTCATGTTAAATATATAAATTTTAAAGATACATTTCCCCTCAAAAAAACCCTTTTTTTTCTTTTTTGGTCTCCTTACATGGAAATGGGCTAAACAGATTCCAATTTGGAATTGTCCAAGTGACAACTTCCTTATGAAACTTAAAAGTTATCCTATCTAAACTACCCTCATAAATCATCCATCTGATTTTAACTTCTCACAACTTCAATCACACTACACTTACTAGTTGTCCATTAAACATTGCAAAAGGGATGAAAGTATTCATTTGTGAGAAAAATGCACTGGGTGTCATCAAATGAGCAGCACCTAAAAATAGGGGTGTTTGGGAAAGTGTGAAACATAAAGACTATTGTTCCCACCTGTTGCCACACTCAAGATTTATAATTGGAGGGCTCATATACCCTAGAAATATCAACTGCAAAAATGTCATTGACATGTCTGCTGAGTAATTAATTAATGAGTTAATTAATTTTTAAATTCCATCTCGAAAATTAGAATATTTATTGCAATAAAATTTAAAAGATTCTACATTTTTCCTTCTCACAAAAAAAATTCTCTAAGAAAAAGTAAATTTTCTTGAAAATTCCAGCACTTATAAAAAAATAATGTAATTTTGTGCTGAAACCCACCAAGGTACTATGATGGTATATGTGCACTTTGGATTCATGAATTCCTTGATTTATTGCCCCTTTGGGTTTCAAAGAATACTAGACCATTTCTATGAATTATAGAAGGATTAGACAAGTGTTGGGCAGATGTCACTTGTTTTTTTTTTGGTCAGGCCCCCGCTGGATATATGGGTGATACTTTTCCGGGTATCTTATGGAGGTGACCATCACATATATCCGTACTTGGATGAATTAATACTGAAGTAGTTCTTAGAAAGAGCTTGCATCTACACTTAGAAATTTTGCCAAAAACGTTTCTGTTAAATTTCGCCAAAATTTTTATATTTTAAAAATGAAAAACTATCATTTAGTATAGTAGCTTAATGGATTTTGGCCCCCAGGTAATAGGTCTATTTTTATATGAAGATTTTTGAAAGATGATATTTTGGCTTGTGTTGAAACTTGAGATTAGTCGTAGAATTATAATATCTTGAAGGATTTTGGTTTCTTTTAGAGGGGGGTTTTTCAAGATTATAATTTTTACATGGTGAAACATTTGAGTTTTCATAATTCTTCTTTTGCATTAAGATACTTTTTTAATGTAAAGAACAAGGCCACAGTGTAACACACCCCTTGTTTTGTTTTGTGATCACACCTTATCCCTCCCAAATTGTGAGGCCCTTTGCTTCAAATTTGGTATCATCTCAAATTTCTTAACAAGAGGGGGTGGGTGCACATTTGTTGTTTCACAATTTTACGATTAATGAAGCAAAAGTTATTAATTTTAGACTAATTTTTTTGGTTGAAAATCAATCAAATTTTTATAAAACTGATTATTTCACAATATAATTTTCTGGAAAGTTGTATGCGTTATAACCTTGAAGATGATCGATCTCATTTGAGCCAAGAGCTCACAAGGGCCCACTAGTTTAAGGCTAAGTTTTTGCACGCATTGGATAATTAATTTTCTTCAATCAATGCTCTAATATGCGGATATCATAATATCCACACATTTTGGTATTATGACAAACATCTGATGGGAGAAATTTTTGAGATTTTAAGAACCGTCAAGGTTAGTCAATTCTGATTTTTGAAAGAACATGCCTAAATTGACCTTAATTTTTTTTGACATCTGCCCAACACTCGATTAGGACACGGATATGAAGCCATTAGGAAATGACCGCGATAAAGCAATAAAGGTTGATGGGAGCCCTACATTAAAACTTTAGGGCAGCCCATTTTGAGTCTAGTCTCATGCAAACATGCTTCTTTTTCAAATGAACCCCATACTAACCCTCCCCAAGGGGGTGACAATGCTCATTCCATAAAAGGATAAAGATATTTTCATCCAGATGGATGGAAATTGATCCAAGATATATTGGAATAAAATATGCTGAAATGTTCACATGTGCATTCTGGTGTGCGTTAACCCTAAACCCTAAACACATGCACACAAACACGCACAACCATGTCTTACACTCCTTATAAATATCTTTTGTATATATAGAGCTTTTGAGATTTTAAGTTCAACTTTTTGAGAGGGGAAACTATCCAAGATTTTCTGACTAAACATTCATGTGTCAATTATGAAGCCTCTTTTTAGAGCGTGATATGTGTCACATTTGAATCTTAGTATGTCACTTGGAGCATCCCCACTCACACATTGTGAGAGCATGCTTTAGATGTAGAATAATATAAACTTATTAGTTTGGATTAAAAAATAGTTTGGGTTCAACATATTTGCACATGATGCAATGGATAACAAAAGTCATTACATAATCTAAATCTTGTTGTGGATTGGTTACATTCCTTGATTGGTCTCTCAAGGCACAATCTTCCATCATGCTTGATTGATCACATTATCTGATTTGATTGGTCCACTTGCTTTGCTATAGTGGTCTTTCATTTGTCAAGTCCAACTTTCAAATTTGTAGGTGAGGCATAAGATATATAAATAACTAATAATGGATGTGAAAAATATTAATGCAAGCCTAGATACCCAATACATTGGGTATGAATGTTCTAAGTTTGATTACATGCAAGCCAATCCTAGACACAAAAATGGGTGTGATTATTATTCTCTTATGTTGCAAGATATGAACCCAAAAAGAAACAGTTTGTGTGGGATCAGTTTTGTTTTTTCTTTAGAAAAATTGGGTATGTGGTGAGTCACAAACAATTTTACTTTGTATCCATTTTGATCCAGATATAAGTAGCCAAAATCAGACCTCTAACAAAAATTTCTGAATCACTCTAGATGAACTCAAAGAGTGCATGTCCAACCAAAGAAAGAAACCAAATGAGCTAGAGTCCAAACACTTCCAAAACAACAAAAGGATATTTAAAAGAGTGAAGAACAAGAGGTGAATAAATGCTTACAAAACTTTTCGATGAGCTTGCATCATCCCTTCTATTTGAGGGAGGGAAGCATTTTTTGGCTTCTATGTTGTGGAGTGCCCCATGTTCCAAAAATATCAATGGTGGGCCATTCAAATGGCTCCTTCTTAGGGTGAAAGGATTAGAAAAGATTATATTAGACATTGCAAATCAAGGACATGCATAATGATGCAATTTTTTTTTATAGAATGATATCTTTCTTATTCAATTTAATTTTTTCATTTTGTAAGAGGTCAATTTCAAAGGGCATTTTTTAATCAAATTAATATTTACTAATTTTAGATAGGTGTAGTTCGCCCGTCACATTAAAAGCAATAAAACAAGCACAACAATTTAAATTAAATATGGTCATTTTACATTTCCATATTTTTCATGCTTTACAAGTTTTAAATGCAAGTTGTTTTTAGCCTTTCAAAGCTATTTTTAGGAAAGAGAAAAACAATGTCATGGTCAAAAACAATCATTGTGAATCAAACAAATGCACTTGTTAGTTGGGTCGATAAGGCTCTAAATCAAACCACTATTTAAAACACATTATGAACATGTTTAGGGTAACATGAATCTTGGCCACTCAATCCCAATGCCATGGACCATAACACAAGATCAAATGATGCATACATAATAAAACCTATTAACATTTTGGATGAAAACAATGACATATCTAATGGAACAATTGATGAAAGTTGACAATGGGTGGAAGACGGACCTATTACACAATTAATGAACATAACATTCCTACATCTTCTACAATTGTAAACATTATGTAGGAACAAATCGTACTTTGTCTAGTTTACAATTGCAATAAGAAGTGTGGGGGATAGGTTTCATTGAAATTTTGCTATAGGTTTTAGAGCCCATCCTCTATGTTTAGAGGTGTCAACCTTGAGTTTACGTTAGTAGTTCTAAAAACAACTAAGGCAAGGGTAATGCTATAAAATCTTGAATAGTTAAATATCTAAATTGATACGTGTATGAAAATTGGATGTTGAAATGATGATGAAAACAATGAATGAAGTCTTGCAAATAATTCTAAGCTTTAAGAAAAAACACAAAATCACCTTCTTTGAATTCAAAGTCAAAAGATAAAAAAATAAAAAATAAAAAATAAAATTACAAGCATCCTCACAAAATTATCTAAATATAATGAATAAACTACACACATCTTTGAATTCCTTATATTCTTATAAAACCCTATGTAAGATGTTCATGCTTAAAAACTAGGACTAAAACTTCACGTATTGTTTAGTTGACAACTTTTTAAAACCTTAAGCATGCTTCATTCCTCATTAAAAATAAATGGAAAAAACTAAACTACAATCTAGGGGTTTCCATCACAACATATCAAAACCATTATGAGGATTCATTGATTCTTGTGAAGAAAAAGAAGAACCAAAACAGAAATTATTGATAATTTTTTGTTGACAACCTTTTAAATCCCTAAAAGATGATGAATTTTGGCAAATTTTTGCCTCTGGACAGCAAAAAATAATGGAGGTGGGAATGATACAAAGGACCTTTTTTAGAATGGGCCCAAGTGGACACATTATTTGAATTTTTTTCTAAAATCACCATATTTAGACAATAAATTCCAAGTTCCAACATGTTGCCAAAATACAGAAGGAAACCAAAAAGATTCAATTTTCTTCTCCTACAATTTTTCTAGCCAAAATTGGCTAATATAGCCCTCTTTTGATAATCACACCAACCCATTTACCTCACAATTTTGAGAAAAAAAAACATTGTACATCGCCCTTAAAGTAAAGGAAATGATTCTAAAACCTCAACCCTCATTCAAAAAAATGTGAAATGAGAGGAAAAATAAAAAATAAAATCAAACATAAAAAATTAAAATCTCTCCTTTCCCCAAAATCCTTAATCTCCATTCTCGATTCACTTTCATCCAACGATACATGGATGCAAAATCGGATCTTCGTTGATTCGCAGATGATCGATCGTTTGGTTTTTCTCTCGTCGTCGCCATCCTTGTACGTGTATTCGTATTCGTATTCTTCGTCGTCGTCTTTCTCTCTCCTCTCGCCTATGTCTGGCTATGGCCTATTGCGGAGCTTCCTCCTCCGTAACCCTAATTGAAGAATTGAGCTCGTTGCGCATTGGATTTGCACGCGCGTCAATTCTTCTTTAGCATTTTATTATCTTTATATATTTCCCGTGATTTTACAACTAGGGGAAATAAGCGTGTATACGACGACGACGGAGCTGAAAATGTCGCAGCAATTGCGGTTTCTCTCACCTCGCACATTTAGCAGACTCCACCATCGCTTTGCATTCATCTCCTTACCTGCTTTTGCACCCAGTGTTCCACATTCTCGTACAGAAGTCAGATTCCAAAGCAAGTTCCAAAGTATTAATGTGGTTGCGGCATCCTCTGACAATGTCGACCCACAAAAGCTTCAAGTAAGTCTACCATTCCTTCTTTCAAACCCCTCTCTTTTGACTGAGGATTTTGAGGAACTGCTTCAATTCTGTTCTTGGCTGTGATGTGGTGAGGGGGGCGAATTGAATCGATTTTTATTGCTCGGATTTCAGTCGATGTGTTAGAAGCAAGTTTTGGAAAAATGTACTCTATTGTGTTTGCAGTCTCTTCAGCAAGTGCTTGTAAAGATGCTGCAATTGCGTCCTTCTCGTAGAAACATGTGAATCAGACCTATTTCAAGCAAACGGCTGCTGAGTAGCTAACACTGATGCCATTTTCTGACAGTTCTAGAAACCCATTTTCTGACAGTTCTAGAAACCCTAATTCTAGAAGCCCTAGCAATTGACCTAGCTTCTTCTCTCCTTTTTCAAGGTTGATGTTTTCCCCCTATTCAAGGATTGGATCATTGCAGATATTAATGCACACTTGCATGTAAACAGCCCTGCTTTGACTGTTTCCTGCCATCAATCTCATAGGGTTTCAATCTTGTGACTGTTGTTGTATTGTGTATGTGCACTGAAGGTTCAGCATGCACAGTATGTACGCGTTTGGTCTGGTTAGCTATGAAATGTGTATCTCTTGGTCATAAGCTCTATTGTAGCCGGTGGATTGCAATCTCTAAAAAGAATGACACAAATTGCTTAGGTGATGTAGGTGCAATTAGAAGGTGTGCAGAAGATGCGGGTGGGTGCTATCAAGAAGGAATTGGATGCTTTAGGTAATGTTTGTAGTCTCTTCTTTTGTCTCTCTCCCCTTTTTTGACCCAACCCTTAGCACACATATTTTCTATTGTTGGCGGAGGAGTCTCATGTAACTAGTTGTGAGAAATTCAGATGAACAGAAAGATACAAATCTGTGTAATTCTTGATCAGAATGAATTGGCATTATGGATGTTGAACCTGAGGAAATTTGTTTGAGATGGGCTTAAAGAATTCAAGGGAAGCATGCAGAGTCTGCTGAAGAAGCTCAGGCCTTTTCTGTGCAGGAGTTGCATACGGGGATTGCTTTGAAAAGGATGAACTTGTAAGGCGCCTTGCAACAGTCTACATAACTAAAGAAAATAGGGCTCCTGTGGCAGCAGCAGACAGGATGCTGGATAAGGCAATTGCACATATATCAATGCGAAAACTGAAAAGCACAGTGGCATCACCCAAAGAGTATCTCTTGGTTCCCTTGACAATAGGTAACCAGGGGCCTTTTGATTTTTTGCTCGATACTGGCAGTAGCACTACACTCATTAGTCCTTTTATAGCTCATGGGAAACTGGGCATCCCACGTGGATCTGGAGAGATGTCTCGTGGACTTGGAGGTATGGGGGACAGAGGCATAGAGACACGTGAAGTCCTTCTGCCTCCTATTGTTCTTGAGGGCTACAGTTGTAAGCCTGTTAAGGTATCATGCCTACCATTTGGAGTGAAGTGTTTTTTGCAGCAGTTGCTTTCTTGGTCATATTGATGCATAGGATGATGACAATCACAATCAGGGAGGACAAGTTATGACCATGAAGGAGCTCATTTTGCCTCAAAACCCTATTTCATCCTAGTTTAGCTTCCATGTGTAAGCCTGTAAGGAGGCACCAAAGCAACCTTGATTCTGTATATCCTGCCCAGATATCGATTGTCCATTCATCAGCTTACTTGAATAATCGCCTTGGTACTCACAGGGTGTGATCATGGATCTTGCAAATACAGGGCTGAGCCCTTCTATTGCTGGAATCATGGGGCTGAACATTCTCGCTCAATTTGATGTTGAGTTTGACTTCCCAAATGAGCGAATCAGTTTCTATGAGGCAGGGGCAGCTGCTAAGGGAGACTGCAACATGGAGGGCATGCAAAAGCTTGTGATGTCATTTGGCCAGTACTCTTTGCCTGGGCTTAAGGTACGTAAATCACGATTTTACTTAAATGTTCTTGTTATAATTTGTTGTGGGAGAGGAGGGTCTACACAAGAGTTTAGATTCTGGAAAGGATGAGCACTTCTCAAAATTGCAAGGCATGTTTTGTTATTTTGTTGATACACAGGCACATTTATGGGCTTCCCATTCTGTCCACTCCTCAAGCCATGAATGTGTATGTCAGTGACTTATGGGAATACAGGTGGAGATGGGACCAGGGAATGTGCAGTCAGCTATCATAGACCTTGGATCGTCTCTTAGTGTCACCAACCCTGTTATTGCTAGGGCTGCTGGTGCAGTAATGGTAAGCACTATCACCAGAGTTATGTATCCATTCTTGCCTTTAGCATGAATCTGAAACAGTGATTTATGTCATGGTCTGCATGTGAGTTGAAAGACTGCAAGAAGTGCAAGTGCTTTTCCTTTCCAGCTGAGATTTACAATGGCTGTTTACATGTGCCAATGTGGAAAGGGAGGAGCAGTGCCAGGATTATCAGGTGTTGGCATTGGAGGTCAAAAAATGGTGTTTTCAAATGCGCGTATTGATGTGTCCCTTTGCACAGAGCAGAAGGTTGGCTCCTCAAAAGAACTGCTTCTGAAAGGGGTGCAGTTTGCAGTTGGGAATTTGCCAGCCATGCAGGCAATTGACTGCAATGTCATTCTGGGTCTCAATGTCTTCAGCAAGACCAGGTTGTTGCTCTCGATGTTCTCCCGAAATGCCTTTCTACAAACATTCAGCTGACAATTATAGCTCTGAAGAAATTGGGATTCCAAGGTACCTCAATTTGGCTCCGACTTCTAGGGAAACACAACTAGTGTCTGCCTTGGAAGTTGCAGACATTTGTTCTTTGGTCTAGGTCTCAATCTATGAAAAATGTGATGATTCCGAATGTAGTTAAGGGGGAAGCCTACAACATGGAAGGTGTTCTTCCAACTGAGAATCTGCAGAGAGGTTATTCTCAATGGATTGAGGATCTAAAATAGGCATGAAACCAAGCAGATCTTAGTAGATCCAAAAGCAGGGATTAGCCAGGCAAGATCAGTAAGCTGGTAAAATTCTTAAAAGGTCTAAATCCTTCATTTGGCTGTCTAAAAACCTGTGGCAATGACTGGCTTCTCTGTATGCTTTTGGATACTGGCAGCTGATTTCATTGAATTGGATTATTTGGCTTGATAGCAAGTGGAAAGAGACAAAGTACCACTGGATACCAAGCTTGATGTCTTTTGGGTTTTCAGTCATTTAAGGTTCAAGTTTGGGAATTACAAGTTCCAGCACATATAGTGGTGCTGAGTTCCCATTTGAATAATCAGCAGAATTTTCTCCTTCAAAGAGATTGCTATGACTTTGCTAGATTGACACCACACCTCTCATGTTTAGCATCAAGTTGCATGTCAAGGATTGGTACTCACTATTGGTCCCTCCACTAGAGTCTACAAAATCTCCTCATTTAATTTGTTGGCCAAGGCTCTGTTGATTGCAGCATGAATATGCCCTGCTTGCAGAAGTGGTTTTAACCTACAAAGCAAAGAACCAATATTCATTCCTTCCATCCTTTGTTTTGGGTGATTTGATTCTCACCAGCTATTAAAATGCCTCATGAACAAGTTGCTACCTTGCTTTTAATTCTAATTGCCTTCTAAGGCCTCTTGTAACTACTCTTTACAGCTTTCAAAAATCACTAATTTAGATTTTCTTTTGGTCAACAGGTTGTTAAATGTCTTTTCAAAATTTAACATATAAATCCAAAAAAATTCGTGATTACTGCTCTTAAAGAAAAACAAAAAGTATGGACACAAAGAAAACCTTAAAAAACTTCTAAAGTTTACTACAAATCTAAACCTAAGATATTAAAACAAAACAATTACTAAAACTAGAAAGCATAAGCATTTTTTTTTTGCCTACAATTTCGTTCTACTGTATGGTTGCCAAATGTTAAGAGTGTTTTCAACTTTATTTAATATATTTTTCCTCTTTCAAATTTATGACTTTGGTTTATTAAATTTCATCAACAGGTTGCTCAAATTTTTAAATCAGAAAACCACCAGAAACTTTTTAGTTTCTTGGTTTTTAATTAGGAAGAATGAATTCAAGCATTGCATTCTCCTAACAGAAAGGAAAAATGTTCAAAAATCACAAGCAATCTTGACTCAACCCTGATGAGCTACAGTAGCATACACATAATCCTGTGCCAAGAACTCATAATCAAGTTATATAATGCTTGAACCTTAACCACCATACTAAGGTGGGCTGTTGAACTGTAGGCACGTGCACCAACCAGTGGAAATTTCTTGAAGAATATGATCAGATAACCAACTGACACACTTTCAATACTTCTGAAGACACAAGTCAGATTATAGAACAAAGCAATGGAGAAGGGTTCTTTTCTGATCCAGGAAATTTCTTTTGCAGTATGGGATTGAGGAAACATTACAATCTTTCCATTTGGAAGGCACCTACAGGCACCTTCAAGAGGGTTGAGAAGTGTCAAGGGCAAAGCCAAGCCTGCTCCTTCCAGAGCTTTGGTAGTGCAAGATGTAAGCACCATGGAATATGAATATGAATTGTGCAGCATTTCCCCTGCTCCCTCACCCCATGCCAGATGAAGCATTCATAGTTTTCCTTGAATGGTTTTTGCAATTTCTGTTTCTCCCACAAAAGACCAAATATATTGCAGAAATATATTGTGAACAAAATTTATGTCAAACTCTTCCATAAATCAGGTCTTCATTGTGGAAAAAGCCTCCCTTCATGTCATCAGCAGGTAGCTCTCAAGTCCAGAAAGTGAGCTGAAACCTCAGTTGTCTTATGTTCTTTCACAGCAGAGCTCACAGGTTTTAAGTCCATGAATATACTCTTTCAAACTGTTTGCAAATGAATTTCCAAAAAGCTCAAAGAACTCAAGAGTCAATTAGACTGTCTCATTAACTTAAAATGTTAACTTCCAAACTCTTGATGATGGGACTGGCCATCCTGAGTGACAAATGCTTTGCAACTTAATTGCAAGATGCATTCTGTGTGTGGTCTATGAAATGGGAGAACTCATAATACCCCTCAAAAACAAGTTGTTTCTTTTCCTGCAGCTTGAGTATACGCTCCTCAATTATGTTTTCAATGACAAACCTTGTCACCCTACCCAATACATCAATCACACACTTGTGTCAAGTAGGTCACGAGTTATCCTGACCAAAGTGCTCTCAAGTTGACATCACAAAAATCTGAACACTGAATCATTGTTTCAATCACAGTTGACACATGGAGACTCACATCCCCAACCAAAGGCATGTCTGGTTGCGCTTATATAACCTGCCAGGTAGGGTATTCTATCTCTGGGGTACCCTCTCTGGGTCAGGATAAGGATGTGAGATAGAAGACAACTGATATTAGATCGTTTAAACAGACTATCAATGGCAGCTCAAGTGGTTTGTCTCCCCCTGAATATTCAGAGTCCAACAACATAAGCCTTTTCTTGAATGGTGAGCTTGGGCCTCTCTGATCACTAATTCTTCAGCTTGTTGTGCTGCTTGCACCCAGCCACCAAGTGAAAATATATGTTTACTCTTCTCGTCTCCTTCCACCATCGCCACCACCACTGATCTCGGGGGTCTAAGGGCAGGTGTGAACACTGTCTGCAAGGCAGGAGTAGAGGATTAGGGTTACTGTTTGTCTACAGTCTGTGTACAACTCCTCATGTCACCTAGTACTCGAAGTCTTAAGATCTCGTTTGAGATCTGGAATAAGGACAGATGACGTGGCCTCATGAGCGTCCAGTATTTCTGGCCGGCGCTCAAGGCCGGCTCCTTAAAAAAAAACTGAGAACCGCCCAAACAGTGAATCAAACCTGGTTCCAATTCTGGGTAACCTGGTCTAAAACTGGTGATTAACCGCCCGGTTCCAGACCATTTTTCCCAAATATTTTCTTAAAATCCCGGTTTGGGGTTTAGAACTGGGTCCAGTTTTGGATGCCGCTGGTTCCAGAACTGAATGTGGTTTTAAAACCCGATTCCAGTTCCCCTCCCAAAAATCAGAGTCGATTCCGGTTCGGTTCTGAGTATCTGAAACCGGCGGTTCTAACAGGCCAAACTGGGTGACCGCACAACACACTTGGTAAGAACCTCAAGCATTGTAGGAATAGATTTGGGCGGGAAGGTGCAACAAGAGCTCGTCGAGCTCAGCAAGTCCTCAAACAAGTACCCAAACTCAGAGAAAATTGGAGTTCATTGCTCTTCCTCCTCTTCTCCTTCTCCTCCCCTCCTCCTCCTGCAAGTGAAGTACCTGGTAGGAATTGAGCTGTAACCTTGGAAGATCCGAGTTTGAAGCAACAAGGGAGAATTGAAGCTTGTACCCGTCTGACCTGCATCTGTAGTCAGTCAGAGGAGGAGGAGGAGGTGGTGATGGTGGTGGTGATGTCCTTGAGAGAGCTGTTGTAAGGAGATTTTAGAGTTTGATAAATTGCCTTTGAGGTTTTGCAAAACTTGGAGTTTGCGGTAGTTTTTCTACTCCTGAATTCAGTAGCTGAGGTGGGTGGGCCCCCCCCCCCTCCTCTTTTTGCTCTGCGTTGTGCTGGCGGGAGGCGGTGAAGAACGGGTGTGCAATGTGCATGCCGGACATCAGAGCTATGGTTCACAATATTCTCCAAGCTGCTTTTCGTTGTGTGTACGTACCGATGGTGGTGACAGGAGTGGGTGGTGTTTTGAACTCGCAAATTCTATCTTTTGTTGCCTCCCATGGCAGCGAGAATGAAGAAGCTAGGAGGAGGTGGCTTTCTTCGAGCTGTTGTCGCTGGCTTCCGGCCGCACTTGGTGCAGCAGGAATTCCATTTTGTATCCCCAATTTCTGAGGAATTCACAGCTGCGAAAGTCGCTGCAGCCGCGCCTGTTCAATGGGGTGTGTTTCATCGCTCCTTCCGAACTGGATTTGGCCGCAGCAGCAGCGGCGTCGCCGTGGAGCAAGCGATACTAGAGAAGGAGCTCGAGGACCCCGGCGAGAGTCTGCTGCAGAAGAAGAGGAGTTCTGTCAAAGTTTCGGGGCTCCCGGCAACAACTCGGGACCAGAAGCCGCGTTTGGTGGTGCTAGGATCGGGTTGGGGAGCTTGCCGTCTGCTCAAGGACATCAACATGCGTCTCTACGACGTAGTGTGCGTGTCGCCCCGCAACCACATGGTCTTCACGCCTTTGTTGGCCAGCACGTGTGTGGGCACTCTTGAGTTCCGATCGGTGGCAGAGCCCGTGCGCAGCATCCAACCCGCCCTCTCCATCTCTCCTGACTCTAACTACTTTCTTGCTCGCTGCACCGCCATCAACACCCAGAAACATGAGGTATACAATCTATCCATCTATGTAAACCCTAAGCCCTATCTTTGCTGTCAAGACATTTTGTCTTCCATCTCTCCATGACAAAGGACCTCCTCATCCATTCAAGCTTCTGGATTGCAATGCCTTCTACACACCTAGGTGCATTGCAAAGCTCTTCGAGATGATGCTGCACATGATCAGGAAGTGAGTGGAAAAGAGTTCACTGTGGCGTATGACAAGCTGGTCATTGCAACAGGCGCTGAGGCATCTACCTTTGGTATCAAAGGAGTGCATGAGCACGCAATCTTCCTCCGAGATGTGAAGAATGCCATGGACATTCGCTCCAAGTTGCTGCTTAACCTAATGAAGTGTGAAATCCCAGGTGGGTGCTGCTCTTGCTTCTTCAAGCTCTCCTCCATCCGTGTATTGCATGCATTTGAGTTCACTACTGTACAAAAAATCCTTGCAACAGTCAAACACTCTTGCTCACACCCAAGCAAGCAGGTCCTTTTCATGCATGCATGCATCTCTCTCCTCAAAACAGATTTTGTGATCCTTTTCTTTACTGTGAAATCTAGGTACATCAGTGGAGGAGAAGTTGAGACTTCTTCATATTGTTGTAGTGGGTGGTGGTCCTACTGGGGTGGAATTTAGTGGAGAGCTCAGTGACTTCATCCAAGGTGATGTCCATCGCAAGTTTGCCCATGTCCAAGACCTAATCCATGTCACACTCATTGAGGTCTGAATCACTCTCTCTCTCTCTCTCTCTCTCTCTCTCTCTCTCTATGTCTTCCTCTTCTCCTGAGTGCAACAACAAGTTCATGAAATTGTGGTGACAAAATTGTTGCTTGTTGCTGGATGCTAGTTCTTTTTCTTTCTGCAACTTTGGCATGCTTGTCAAACTGATGATGGCACCTTGACATGCTTGTGCAAGTCCTATCTAATCCCAGAGAGGGTGACAACAGGTTGCCCAAAATGTAAGGAAGAGCTTCCTTCCTGGTTGCAAACAAACTGGACTCATATGCTAAAATTTGTTTTCTTCTACTATTCTTCTCTTGCTCTCTCACCCACAGTTGGGTTTTTGGGAATTTGTTAAAAAATCAGATGTTTGTTACCCAAGAGTGTGCAGGAGAACTGTGTTTCTGCAAATTTTGCCACCCCTTTGTTCAAGGGTGCATGACCATGGGGGAATTTAGCAAGTTGTTTTGCTGCAAACAAAGAGTTGCTCCAAATGTTATCATGTAGTATATGGCACTGCAAGATCTTAACTGCTAACCTCTTTGGTAGAGTGAGCATGCAACAATTGTTTTTCATGATATGTGTGTGAGGTGTTTTTTGTTGCATTGGGTTGTGGCCAAGGACAGGCAAATGAAATTTTGTCGTCATTTGATGTTCGGTTGCGGGAATATGCAGTTAAACAGTTGACCAAGGTATTGCTTCTACTCTACAAAACTAGACATGATTTATGTTGTCTAGAGCACCCCAGAATCTGGTTGACTGGAGGAGACTCAGAAGGGGGTTAACAGATGTGAACCAAGTACAAAACATCAGGAATGGATCAGTGGAAGAAACAGCAGACAAAATCAACAAATGGTAATTTGAAAATGAGAACAGAAAGAAAAAAAAAGAAGACAACAAAAATTAGGATAGAAACAAATTTTTTTGCTCTGTTGGAAACTAATGTTTGCAACCAAAGGATGCCTGTAATGGAGATGGAGAGAACAAAAGCTGTGTCCTTTTTAGTTCAGAAAGATTTTGGAATGGAAATGCATGTGGCTGAAGAGATAGTTGCTCAGGAAAAAACATGGAAAGTGAGGCATTAAATTTCCTTTTGATTGAGAAAAGTAATTGTAGGACTCATGAAATTGGAAAGGGTTCTTTGGATGCATGCAAAGAAAATTTTGAGAGTCTAGGGTGTAGGGTTTATAGCCAAAATTGGATGAGGGGGGCATCTGTACAATTAAGGGCATGAAATTAACATATTAGGGTTTAATGAAGCAGATCAGGAATAATCCAGGCCTTCAATGAAATACTGGACAACACACTTTGCTCTGCAAACCACATACTGAACTAAAAACCAACATCATACCCTCGAGTCTCTTATGACTCATGCATTTTTCCTGAATCAGTGCCAGGGATGAAGAAGGCACTAAAAACATCTCATGTGTATCAACGTGGTATGAGGGATGGAAAAGAGATACAGATAGCTAGACAAAAGAGATGTGAAAAGAACCATAATACTTTTAAACCATTTGCTGTCAGCTTTAGACTTAGTGTCCAAGGAAAGATATCCTGACCCAACAGTTAGAGATGAACACATATGGAATTGGTGGTGGTGTGTGCTGCAGACAGGAGTGAAGCTAAAGCGAGGAATGGTTAATGATGTACTGCCTGAGAAATTATTGCTTACAGATGGTACAGAGGTGCCTTATGGTTTGCTCGTCTGGTCAACAGGTGTCGGACCATCACCCTTTGTGCGCAATTTACAGTTTGAAAAGTCTCCTGCTGGAAGGTTAGCCTTCTTTGCCACTGTACTAACATAGTATGGTGGTGCAATCAGCCTAAATTTACAAGCATGCAAAGGAAGATCTGTAGTTCTAAGTTTGGATTTCCTGACTAGGGTGGTGTGACATGCAACTCCTGTTCACTTGGAGAAGTAATCAGAGTACCCTAGGAGCACAACCAACTGGACTGTGGTGCTGAGTCTGTGTGGTTTGTGTGTGGCAGGATCGGTGTGGATGAGACCTTGAGGGTGCCAGAAGTAGAGGATGTCTATGCAATTGGTGATTGCTCTGGCTATCTTGAGAGGACTAACAAGTCTGTGCTCCCTGCTCTTGCCCAGGTCAGGCTTGCAATTGTCACAAAATGCAAAACTTGGTAACTTGTACAATTGTCCTGGCTAAGCCAGTACTATTGCGGACACATTTCAAACTGGTGCACCCTACTCTTGATCATGCATGCAAGTAAAGTTGAGCTTGGACTTGACTGAATGTTATGTTATATCCCTTGAAATCATATCCCAGGTTGCAGAGCGACAAGGCAAGTATATTGCAAAAGCTTTGAACAAGCTGGCGAAGGAAGGTGAAGGACATGCTGGAGCTCACAGAACACCGGCAGATCCATTTGTCTACAGGCACCTAGGAAGCATGGCTACAGTGGGACGTTACAAAGCTTTGGTGGATGTGCGAGAGAGCAATGTGAGTTTGAAAAACATAGATCATGTCACCCATCTCGTTGGCTTCTTTGGCTAGAGTCACACTGTAAGGATATGGGATCTGTTGATCATTCTACTAGAGTTTTAAGATCAGGAGACTTGACCACCATCATATTAACTTTGGATTGCATGCACAGAAATCGAAAGGATTGTCCTTGACTGGCTTTTTGAGCTGGCTTATCTGGCGATCTGCTTATTTGACAAGAGTGATAAGTTGGCGAAACCGCTTATACATAGCTGTAAATTGGGGCACTACATTCCTCTTTGGCCGTGACATTTCCCATTTCTAGAATGGTGAACATGAGTACAAAGGTGAATGGGGGCATCTTTTTGACCTGCAATGGATCTATCTGTTCTGGGTAAGTTGTGTATAAGTTGTGTGAGTGTGGGACTAGGTCTCTGAAGAGCTGTAAAAGCCTCTAAATCATTAAAATTCGTCCAAATGCACAATGATCTAGAGCTCATGTTTGGGCTGCCTTATGCTATGCCCATGTTAGAGGGTTGTCCATACCTTAATCAAATGTGCCCAACTTTGAGATCTGTTGCTCACATAGTTTATAGACGTTGTAAAGATTTGCAAAGTGGAATTAACTTAATGATCTCTACATTGATGATCCATGTTACTAGTTTGAAGACCCTTTGTTTAATAATGAGTTTGATTCCATTGCTTGATCATTCCAATGACGATTTGTCCTTGTCTTGGCACATTGATGATGCTTTTGACTAGCGATATGTGACATGCAACATTGGTTGGTGAACTGATATTAATTGTTTTGGTATCCGAAGACCAAACTTTTTTGTGTAAGTTTGTCTATGAGACAAGAGAGTTTAGCCAGGTATAAGCAACAAACATACAAAGGTATGTGCAACTTCAATTGTAGGGTTACCTGCTCTCCAACAGTAACTTTATATGCTGACACTTTACTAGGTCTTTGTTTTGAGAGAGTAGCTGTTTGCATTTAAAACTCTGATGCAACTGTGAAGTGGGGTGCCATAATACTTGTGAGCATTCTGAGCTCAGCAGTGGCAGAGAAGTTGGTTGTTACCTACCAGACAAGAAGGAAGGCGTTCAGTGAAAGCTCAAGTTTTTACTTCCTACTAATCTGTTGACCCGTCCTTTCTTTGACATTAGGTTGGAACAGAATAAACTAACACAGCAGACATTAATTTCAAAATGGATGTAAGACATTCTTTTTTCAGCATCATAGAAGTGAACACTAAGAGGGCTATAAGATTCCAGACTCCAAGAGGTCCTTAAGGGTACTAAGAGTGCTTACTTTTATCAACCTCTGGAAGACATAGACAATTGGCAAAAAGTAAGTCATATTTTTGCAATGACCTCCAAAGAAAATCATCAATGATAGCCACAGTACAAAACGAAGTTGACCAAATCTGATTCCCTGTATTCAAGCCTTCCAACCTCACACTAGGCACAAAGGAACGAGCTCCACATAATCTTGACAGAGGTCAAACTGCCAGCAGCAAAAGCTCAATTGGACCTCATCTTTGCTAGGAAAGAAGAGTGAAATGTACTCCAAAAGACACACATACAAAATACCACTTGGGTATGCTATGCAGGAGCTCAGAGAGCTGCTGTCCACAATTCCGTGTATCTCTCTGTACATCTTTAAAACCCTAGAATTCAGACAATTTTTTTGACCTAAAGTCTGAAGATTGGCTAGGTGAAGAAGCATTCTATTGAGATCTCCATTTGCCCCTGTAAGCTGCTCCATCCCAATCTTGAGCATTTGAACCTGTTGTGTAATGCTTGGGAGATGCTTGCCTCCAAATACACTTGAGTCAGTTGCCAAATTGGGTTGTCATCACATCAGTTGCCTGTTGTCCTCAAGTGCATCTTCAACCTAAAAGCCTGCTGCTCTGTGCTTCAGATTCTCACAACTTCCAGTTAAGTGAACCACCAGTTGAAGATGACTTGCTGATGCTGAGAGACTGTAACCTCGGCCATGAGCTTAGAAGACTGAAGCATGCTCAAAATCGTTCAATACGGCAGAGACAAGACCCTATTTCACACATTGGAAGCCCTTGCAGATGCCCAGCCAGATTGCAAACAAGATTGCACATACAACAGCATCAAGAACCAGCACAAGCTTCACATTGCTCCACCACATGCGGTGAGCATGAAGCCTTGCACTCGCACTCTTCTGCAGATGGTGACCTGATTCTGGTGTGGAACCCACTTCCACCATAACCTCAAGTTTCTGACCTTTGTCCAAAGCCTTACCACTGTTCTCCATCATAATCTCCTTCACCTTCGTCACCTGCACAAGGTTTTCAACCAACTGTCAACTAAGCATCCTTGTACAAGCGACACAAACATGTAATTCCAAAGAATCAAGCATCTTCAACTACTACAATTAGTTCAAAACCTCAACATGGCACCAGAGATCTATCTGGTTATTTGTGCAATAAACAATGCTCCTCAGGGAATTTTGAGAATGGCCATAAATGGATCTCCTCTGATGGGTGGCAGAGAAACCTCCAGAAAACCCATTGAAAAGTCCAGACACTTCTTTTCCACATATACTGGCAACAGGTATCTCCTGATGAACATAACTAATTTCCGACAGTCTAGATATGGAGCTCTGCAACTGGACACCATTCACTCACCTGATCCTTGACCTTTTTCTTGTCTGCCTTGCCTCCTTTCCCTTTTAAGGGTGAAAAACGAAATGTTCTCTCTGAGTTCTTGGCAGGAGCTGATTGTTCACACTGATCCACTTGCTTGTGATTGTGGTTGGCAATGAGGTCAGATGTGGAAACTTCAGGTGGTACAGTTTCGATATATGTATCATCATAATCATATTCCCCATTGTGCTGTGCTAGCAATTCCTCTTCTTCCATTCGGTCAACCTCCTTCTGTGGCACACCTACCAGTGGTGCAACAAGATGCCTAAAAACTGTAGAAAATTCATCTGCCAAGCAATAGGGTTCCAGCCCTTCGCCATCCTGCTTCATCCCCTGCACATGCATCATCAGTTTGAACTCATCCCTCACATGCTCCAGAAATCGGAAAGCTTTATACTTGGTAAGAGCCTCATCAACAATAGCACAATATGTGATGGGCCCTTCGATAAGACAGCAAAACATTTTCTTGTTGGTGGTGAATGTGAAGCGGCGATGAAACGCAGGCACTTTCTCCAGGCACTTTGAGGCAACTATTGTCAGATCAATACTATCATTCCTGTGCTCTGCCACTATCATTGTCCCCTTGGACACTGCAGCATAGTAGACAAGATTGGTAAGGGGACCTGGTGCAGCTGACAGTCCCATTCCTACCCCTCCCACCAGTTTGCCTGCTGCAGCTTTGGATTTCCCTCTTTGTCTTATTGTCAATGCACCCTTCACTTCCTGGTAATTTCCTCGCATCAGCTCAATGCCACAAATATCTGGCTTTTATTGCTGATGTGAAGCTGCTCTGCCATCTGACATCATGAACTTTTTTCTGGGTCCACACAGCCTTTCTGCTTCCCATCTGATGCTTTGAAATCTGCAGTTATCACAACAGCTCTCAGCACACTTCACTGCCGACAAGAAGCTCTAGGATGATCTAGGTCACAGGTGCCTCTGCATGTTGGCTATCTGATCATCTTGTTGGAACCCTGTTACGGTGCTGTTCATCATAATCCTTTCTTTGCCATCGAGTTCTTCATGTGGGTCTATGATCTCGCCGCTCCTCCCCCTCTGAGAACAAGGACAAATTATTTCTTGACTGCATCATGCATACATGTGTTCCTGAAACAGTCCGCGATCGCCAGCTGCTGCATCAGTTCTGACGCTCCTAATATCCTTGAAGCCGGCCTGAAAACCATAGGGAAACCATTGCAGTGGTGCTCATGCCATGATGACGAAGCAGATGCAGAAAGAAGGGACTAGTCATACTATGAACCTGAGAAGAGAACGCGCGTACTCTAGAGCAGACCTCTTCTAACCAAAAAAAAAAAGTACAAAGGGAGAAATATGCATGGCATCCTCGTTCTTAGGCAACCCAACTCCAAACCCTCTCAAACCAAATCCGGGAGGAAAAGAAAAAACCGACCTCAACTGCAAGCGGCGACCAAGCGGAACAGAGCAATGATCCCGCTACTAGAAACGACGGCCGCAGTTGCTACACCCGCGTGCAGAGCCGCCACCGCAAACAGAAAACAAAACCGTAGCAGCAGCGCAGTGGAAATTCTTTTACCGAAGCTGGCGACGAATTCGAAATCCAAAGGGAAGGAAAGCAAAGGAAAGGAAAGAGGAGGAGGAGGAATAAGACGAAACTTTGGGAGGATACTCGCACATGTGATATCAAAAGAAAGCGCAGAAGGTCAACAACAAGAATAGGCAAATTCTCTGACACCGTGCGAGCAAAAAACGCGTACAAAAAGCAAAGCTGTGGGAATCCGGGGAGAGAGCCCGAGAGCTTCTCGCTGTTCTCGCGACGCAGGCAACAAACAAACACGGCGAAACGGGGAAGACGACGAAATACACAGGAACGGGTCTAATCGTCAACCAACGGCTCACATCCGCAGGCCACGGTTGATCCAACGGTGAGAATCCATAGAGGACAGAGTTCATTGAGGGAAGTCGGTAGAATCGTCCCGTCATTTAGGGGGCCACAGGCGGTCGGTGTGAAAGGAAGGTAGGTACGGAGTAACGCAGGTAAGTAAAACGGTAAAAAAAGATTAAAAAATAACCCACACAGGGAGGGAGGGAGGGAGGGAGGTAATAAAAGTATCTAATATTATTATTACCAAGGACGGTAATAAAAGTATCTAATATGATTATTACCAAGGAATCTTTTTTTGGGTCACAGTTAAATTTGGATTTAGTTACCCGGACGTTATTAATGCCAATTTTAAAGTTCAAAAAGGCTTAACACATGCGGAAATTAATTAATTAATTAATTAATTTCAGTAGCCATGTACTAGATCCATGATCATGGGCAGTTTGAGATTTTATTGACTCTGTCTGTTAAAAAAAATTAAATTAAAAATAAAAAGGGTCAGTAAAAGGAGACTCCAGAGAATGTCATACTGTCTCTCTGTCTGTGTGTTTTTTTTTCTTGGTGAATTTTCGTCAGATGTCAGGCGATTTATAAATAAATAAATTAGTGTTTTTAAAGCTTTTTGATTGCTAAATGTCAAAATATTTTATATAAAAAATTCGTCAGATTTTACTTCAAATTTCAGGGGTTTTTAATTTTTTATTTGTAGCCAAACTGGCGATCAACCATCAGAAGAATTAGTCAAATTTGGCTATAGTCAGGTATGAAAGTATTATTTACGATTTTCTTAAGAATCTTTTTTTTGTTCTTGGGTAGGTCCCTGCTGGAAGTTGGAACTGATGATTTTTTTTAAAAAATCGACCATTGCACAATTCTTTAAAAAAATGGAAATTTGACGAATTAGGATCCCTTTTCTCATCCCCCCCCCCAAATCCTTTGTATGTGTTGAAATCACATTTTTCAGGTCAAAAAATGAAAAAATTTGCTTTAAAAAAAACTACCATCTCCTATTGCTAACTAACATTAGAGAAAGGATGCTCAAATATTTTTATTTTCATATTTTTTAATCAAAATTTGTCTAAACTATTTTATGGATGATCATAAGATTCACAACAAGGAGTACCACAATACAATATTGAAGAAAACAACATTGGGAGAGACTATGGAACAATGTGTGTAGTATCCTAGTACCTAGGCTGGTTAGGCACAAATTAATTATTTTTGCAAAATTTTAAAAATTCTATCTGCCATGCATAAAATCTGAATGAAAAAACCAAAAAAGCACACTAACTAGCTTCATTATTTAGTATAGTGCTTAATTGTAGAATATTATTATTTTTCCTGGTGAAAGTAAATGACAAAAATAAAATAAAATTATTAGGCACCTTGCTGCCAAACCAGCCCAAGTCCTATGACAGCCAAATTTGCCCTAATGAAAACCTATCCACCCCTTATCACTACAGATATTGGTGACTTCAGCAGGTTAAATGATTAATATGTTTTGGAAATTTTAATTTGATAGTTTAGTTTTGATTTTGAAAGTTTCAATCCAAATAAAATAAAAATAACAAGGGGTGTGTTAGTCGCACTGTGGCCTTGCCATTTACATTTGAAAGTATCTTAAGGCAAAAGAAAGAATTATGGAAACTCAAATATTTCACCATGCAAAAATATAATCTTCAAAAAAAATCCTCTAAAAGAAACCAAAATCCTTCAAGATATTATAACTCTATAACTATTAATCTCAAAGTTTCAACACAAGCCAAAATGTCATCTTTCAAAAATCCCCATATAGAAATAGACCTATTATTATTACCTAGGGGCTAAAATCAATTAAGCTACTATACTTTACAATGAATCTAAACACAATATCCTTGTCTTGGTAGGCAAGGCCAAGAAAATTTACTTTCACTACCAAAAACTTTGAGTTGTCTTCGTGGTTGCTCATGAACTTGGGACTATTCTGGAGAGGGCTACCAAGGTTCTACTATATTATTATTCTCTAGCTGTTGCCCAAAGTTGAAGATGCTGTGTGTTCCTGTAGTCAAAGGCTGACTTCTAATTCAGCCTTAGATCATTGAGATTTCACACTTAGTAATTAATTCTAGACTTCTGGACCATGTTCTTTTTTCCCCCAACTGCTTCTGTTATTTGTTTTTTTTGTTTTATCCTTGGAATAAAGTCTTACAAGTTTAAGATCATCATTTCATTTCGTTCCTCACATTATGAGTCAGCATGTTCACCAGGGTGTTACTCTGAACTCACAATTCATCAAACTAGCATTATGCTCTTAATGTTGTTGTTATTATTATCATTATTATTTGATTTTAAAAAATTATTATTATATTTTCCAAGCCTAGCTGGTACCTCACTCCTTTCCTTACCCACTTACATGGGCATGAAAAGATACATCTGCCTTTTCATGTCCATGTTATTTAATAAAATTTTTTAAAAAAATTTTGACATTAAAGAAAATGATGAGCTATTGAAAACCATATGGGAACATATGAGGAAAATAAAAAAAGGAGAGAGAGAGAGAGAGAGAGAGAGAGAGAGAG
>Ga0116231_10001908_pt1 | contig 43422 bp, 25 predicted proteins | sample S1TSphgellanicum_2_FD_89695 | JGI IMG/M metagenome (GOLD analysis project Ga0116231, IMG submission 89695) | Host-associated microbial communities from peat moss isolated from Minnesota, USA - S1T2_Fd - Sphagnum magellanicum MG | ecosystem: Host-associated > Plants > Peat moss > Unclassified... | reverse complement strand
TCTAAGAAGCCTCACATAAAAAGGTGAAGGTACCAACATAGGTTTTGGTTCATTTCTATCCTTCATCCAATGATAGGTGTATTTTTTTATTACATTTTTTTTCAAGCTATTTTTTAAATTTTACTTTTCCATGCGATACATTTTTTTTTCCCAATGCATTTCTTTTGACAATATGCAATTTTTATGATAAATACAATGTAAATCATTTATATTATATAAAACACAATAACAAAAAATGTATTTTACATATATAATATATATTAATATGAAATCAACTACAAACAATCGTCTTGCAGTTTTAACATGTATGAACGTTGTTGCAATTGTTACAATAGGCTAAATTTTCACCCATATCATTAGAAGTTCAATTTGCCATCACTAGTTCAACTTAATGTTATTAATGATTTACAAGGAAGGTGGTGTTTTTATTTATGTGATGGTATTTTGGAACATAATTTGAAAGTTTGAATGCAAAACATATTGGCTTGTGGTTGATCCAATAAGCTTCAACAACTGCTTAAATGCATTGTTGAACGAAGGTCATTTGTTCATATGCAATCAATATAGGAACCATAAGTTATTTGATTTCTTTAAATTGGCATTACATTTAATAGAAAAATTAAGTTCATTTGGTTGTGTTTGGTTTTGATAAGCATGTCAATATTTAACCAACATAATTTAGATATGTATATATCATGATGCAAGATGGCAACTTGATGAAAATGCAAGTTGAACAAAAGAAATCAAAGAAAAAAATATAAAAAAACAAATAAAATTTTATAAAGTGAGTGGAAGCTCAATTACCAATCTTACGAAAATTTGCAACCCAATTTTAGCCAATATAGTTGAACCAAAACAAAAAACAATACACACACACATCGAAACAAACAAACAAACTCAATTAGGCTAGTTAATTTAAGGTTTTAATGTGAACACCAATTTGACAAGTTGGCTTGGAACTTCAAATTTGGAATATTGTGTTAACAAAGAAATTTCAAAACTCAATTTAGCACAACAATTTAAGACCTCTATTCTGCACTTTGATTTTATAAGCAAATTTGGGACTTCAATTTGGGAAGCCACAATTTGGGACTTCATTTTTTTAACACCAAGTTGACAAACCTATTTTGAGACTCGTGAATTTGACAACCAAAGTTCAAACTTCAATTTCGGAAGCCATTTTGGGACTTCAATTCAGAAAGCCAATTTGCTACTTCACTTTGACACCTTTATAAGTCAACAAATCTATTATGGGACTTTGGCTTAACAAACAAATTTGAGACCTCAATTTGGTAAGCCAATTTGGGACCTCATTTTAAACACCTCAAATCAGCAAACCTATTTTGGGATTTTGATTTGAAAGCCAATACAGAACCTCAAATTGCCAAGTCAATTTGTGATTTTGTTTTCACACTTCAAACTAATAAACCTATTTTCATTTTGGGACTTTTTTTTGACAAAACAATTTGAAACATCATGTTGACAATTTGATTTTGCTAAAAAAATGTTGAATCCATTTACAAAGAACATGAATTAAACAACTGTATCTTTAATTGGTTTGTGAAAAGCAAAATAATGAAGAACAAACTTGTAATTATAAATCTGAAAAAAGGAGAAAAATAGAGCTTAATATCCACAAATGACTAACTAAATAAATGTACACCCCACTTAAAATAAGTCGAAATGGTGAGTTGTAGTAGAAATTGTGGGAACAAGTTGATGATGGCAAATGAAAAATAACACTTGGTGGAAAAAAACTTACTAAATGGCATGTCAATACAATGATTAAAAATGTAGATGGGAACAAAGAAGATATCAAATGAAGGTATGGAAGTATGGAGAAATGAACATATGTTTGTGTAGAATGTGGATATGGAATGTCTTTACAAAAATGTTTTGGTAAAACTTTGAAGCCAACAATTCAACAAGAAATTTTGTAACAATCTTAAAATTAAATCTAACATTGTAATTTGAAATAAAAAAGCCTTCTAGATAAAAAGCACTAAAAAATATATATTACATAATGCAAAACATCATGATGAGGACAAAATCCCAAAATCCTTCAAGTAAACAATGAAGATAAAAAATGTTAACATAAATGGAAAAAGAATCTACAACAACCTTTTGAGCTTGAAAGTCCTCATTATAACCAACAAATTCCCTAATTGAACTCAAGTGGAAGGTTCCAATAATTTTCTAGTCGCAAAGGAAGTAGTGGCGAGGATATCCACATCACCCTTATTATTGCCAACATTAATTTTAACAATATTAATTTCAAAACAAAATCTATATTATACTTGCTTACAAAAAAAAAGGAATAGTTCATAAAAAACATAATGGTGCATTGGCAAGGGGATCCAAAAAGGTCTTGCTTGAAATCCCATATGTATTAGGTCTTAATGTCTAATTAGGGAATGTTTAATTGTCGCATATTATCTTAGAAAAACTTATAGATATGAAAATAATGTATAGGTATGAGAACAATGAAAGAACACAAGGCAAAAAGGACCAAACAAAAAATCATCATTGAACCCCTAGTTGGCCACAAAGGCGAAGAAGAGAAGGAAAAGAAAAACATTTGTTTAAACCCCTAAACAACCATAAAAACAAAGAAGAAGGGAAAAGTGAAAAGAATTTATTCAAGCCTTTAAGTAGGAGCAAAGGCAAAGAAAGGGGAAAAACAAAAAAGTAAAACTTGCATAGGTGCCCAAATAGGCACAAACAAGGGGGAGAAAAAAATTTTGATTTTTTGGGGAACAAACTAAAATACCCATTGCAAAAAAAATAAAAATACAACCATTGGACTAAAGCCATGGACCAACACCCAAGGGGTTCAAGGCAAAAAAACATATATTACAACACAACCCCAACTAAAGCTCGATGAAGACATCACAAAATATGCCTTCCAATTTTATGACAAATCAATTACCTAGTGCCCCAAAGATTATCAAACTCAAATAACAAGACAATTTTCTTTTCAAGTACTTTAAACATTATAAGCAAAACATGCTTCTAAATGATTTTGGCATATTCCACAAATTTCACACAATGGACTCAATTTGATACAATGACCAACTATGCCTATTAAAAACAAGATTGCTCTTGTCAATCCAAATCACCCAAAAGACAATGCCCTTGAACAAATGCCAAATAGGGTCTAAAGTCTTTTCCATTGACATTTCTTGCTTGGCCTTGCATGGAACTTGTTAATGACATTAAATGGCCCATTTCCAAGTTTATCAAGTTTGGGATCTCCTAGAAGTGATGGATTTAAATGTTTCCACCACCCCATTACCATGAAACGAACATGATTATTTGTCAAGGAATTGATTGATCTTTGCTCTCCAAAGATTGGGTGAAAACACATTAAGGTGGAATAGTTTTAAGCATATGTGGAATCCATAATACTATCAAAGCAGGATTTGGTAAAATACCTTGGATCACATGAACCATGTGGTAAGGTTTCAATAGAAATTCATGATTACAACTTTTGGATTAAAGTGCACATTTGGGTCTCAAAAATGAACAATTTAAAAATAATATGAATCATTGAAACAAAGACAATTAATGGTCTAAATGATTTCGATGTGTGTAACACCGTAAATGGTTCTACATCATAATGTTAAAGAAACCCACCAACACAAGTGCCAATGGCCACCAATATTCTTTCTTCATGAGGAAATTGTAAATTGACTTGAACCACCATTTTTATTTAGAGGTGGTTATCATCCAACTTGGGTCCATAATAGTGTTTAGCTTCAAGAACAACCGAAGGTCTCCCCTCCTCCTTGTGCAACATTGCATTAACCTTTTTTAAACCTTTATGGTAAAACTTAACATCTTTTTCTTTTTTTTTAAACCCCAAAAATAAAAAAATAAAAATTGAAACATTTAATAAAATTGGAATGGTACACAAAACAAATTTGAAACCTAAAGCAAAATTGACCTAAATTTAAGAATTGGCCAAGACCAATACTAACCATTTCCATATCTTTACTTCTTAAGCAATAGGCACATACTATATTAGTTGTGTACCTATTTACTATTTACATATTTTGGGGATTTAAACTTTTAAGAATAATTATCAAGTTGTAACCCCAAGGCTAACTTAAAGCTTAAATGAATTAACATTCACAACAATTGCACCAATTGCATTGGGAAGCCTCATTCATGGATGACCCCCAATGTCCCTTTGGCCCAACTTAGGTTGAACCTCCCTTGTCCCCACAACCTTGCAAAAAAAAATTTCCTACTTATGTCCTACCTATTCTACCTAAGTAACTTCAACAAGCTCCAACAACCTTGATTTATGTGTGGGGGGCAAAACTTATTGGGTGTTTATTGGGTTTTTTCAATAAGCTTTAACAACTTGTGTGTGTTCAGCAAATTTCAACTTGAAACTAAAGGTTAAACTTTTTGGGTGTTTTATGGGTTTTTTCAACAAGTTCCAATAGCTTGTGTGTGTCTATTTAAAAAGCTCCAATTAATACTTAACTCCAACCAACAAAACTTTTTGGGTGTGTTGAAGTTCAACAAGTTTTAACCAATAGCCAACTCCAAGCAACGAAATTTTTTAGGGTAAATTTTTTTAGGTTTTTTAGCAAGTTCTAGCAACTTGTGTGTCTATGTTTAACAACGTCCATTCAACAACTTGCTCCAAATAGTGGTTTCCTAGGTGTGTTTCACAAGCTAGAACCAATAGTTAATTCCAACAAATGAAGTTTTTTGGGGCAAAACTTTTCAAGTAATTTTAACAAGCTCTTAAACTAGTCATCAAAGATTTTTGGGTAGTTCTAACCAATTTTAGTCATCAAAAAAATTTGGGTTTTTTCAACAATGTTTTTTGGGTTTTTTAACCAATCTCCAACCATGTTTTAAAAACATGTGAAAAAAGTTCCAACCAACATTTTCTTAATTTTTCAACATTTTTTGAGTTTCTTTACATCTTTTTTTGTGTTTTTTCTATTGAGAGATGAGTTTTTTTGGTTTTTCACTTACAATTTTTTATTTAAGGTATCTAATTTAGGGTTTTAGGCTATGACTTAAGATTTATCAAAGGATTTAGGTCTATTTAGGGTGGAATTATTTAGGGTTGAAATTAGGGTTTAAAGGTTGTTTTGATACTTGAATTTGAAATAATGGTGAGCCCATAAAAGTTCAATTTAAGGTTTATGTGTTAAAGTTTGGTTTTAGGGTTTGGTTAAGCTAAAGATGTGTCTTTTGAATGTTAAAAGTTTTTTTCATTTGTAAGGTTGTCATGGTTACATGCAAAAAATTGGTGAAAGTAGGAATTTGGGCCCAAGTTGACCAACATCTGACTTCATCAATTGTAGGTGGTTCCAAATATGTAAAAATTATAGAGGTTTTTCATAACTCCCCTTTTTTTTAATTATCCAAAACTTTTATTCTTTTTTGCAAGGTATTGACTTTTCAACGAAGGGGCAATGGGGTGTACAAATGACATAGGTAATTTTAAATAATTTTAATTTATTTTCGTAGTTCTTGTTGTCATATAAGCAAGTCTTGCAATGAATCATAATGTACTATCTTTTTGTTATAATTTGAATAATATATATAACTCATTTGAAATCATTATCATTTCAATTAGGGAAAAGCAAACTATGAAATCCAAATGATTAGTATATTCCATTCCTTTTGCATCAATATGTTTCATATTTGTACTCATTTTTGTTTTGGAAATGTTGATCAAATGTAAAGAAAAAAAATACATCCATCTCATTATAAGATGGAAGTTGCAATTTTTTTTGGTTCTTTTATGTGCAAAACCTATAAACAATTATGGAAAATAAGGTTTTTATAGGAACTATAATATATGCAATACTCCCATGGTGATAGTGTCAAAAATAGTATGAGATTTTTTTGGGTTCTTATTTTGTTTCAATTTGAATTGGTGACTTTAAAGGAGCAAATGAGGCCTTTCATGAACTCAAAATTGCTTAAAAGGACAAAAAGTGGGTGTGCCAAGTTGGTATCCTATGTTGTAAAAATTTTGTTCACCGAACATTTTCAAAGAGTGCGTGATTATCCACATGGTGAGAAAAGGCAAACCCAATCAGCCTTTGACTCGTCAAAATGCTTTTCATCACCAAGATGACCATCAAATGAATGCATGCATTTTAAGTGATGTAAGCACCATCTAGAGGGAAAATGACAAAAAATTGAGTAAACGAGCTCACACAAACATCAAAGTGGAATGGGATCGCCCGCAATCCCTTAGAAAGGAAAAATCCAAAATGAGGAATCCTCTTTAGGTTAAGTTAACATTTGATTAATTGTTGTAAGTCCTAAGCATTCAAGATTGGGGTGTGGAGATGAGAGCATCCCACATGATGCACCCACTTGCATTGAAAAGGGTGAAAACTTGCAAACCTTTATCTACACCACCCAATGCACATATACAAAAAGGTGAAGATGGCCTAAGATGGCACTTATGGGAGAAGGAATTGAACAAGACCACTTGGAAACAAGAAATCAACATGGTCTCAGATTTTCATGAATTTGAAATGATTCATAGATGGTATTCCTACTTAACCATCCTTTTGTTTTTTTCTTTTTTCTTTGGTTTCTAAATTCTATTGTTATTCACACTAATATAAGGTTGATGTTTTATTGTAAACTTTATAGGACCATTTAAGAGGAATTTGTGACAATCATCATGCATCTCCAAATGGATCGTCACCACATTTACACACACTAGCATTTGACAAAAGTGGCAACAACATATCACCAAACACATGGGATAGGCAATGTAGATTATAGTTTTAGAAAGGTTCTCCCTTGGATAAAGAGTAGGGTTTAGGAAGGATCGTAGGGTATTGGACATTTTTTACACAATTTTGTAGACTAAGCAATTTCCATGCACCTATCATGTACATAGACATATCATTATGCATTTGAAAACATCATCCACAATGACATGTGGATACATTTCAAGCAATCTTGATTTTAATAAACTATTTTGTTGTTGGTTCAAAAAACTAAATAGTTTAGCATTGTAATTTCATACATTTATTGTTTACCTCAACATGCCTTTGAAGACACTAAGTGGTCTTGTTCTATAACATTACATTAGTTGCAAAACAATAAAACAACTTCAATATGAAAAGTGTTACTAATGAATACATCCTATGGTTCTCATAAAATAACTAGTGTTTATTGAAAGACAATCAATACACACATGTGGATTTCATATATGCATTAGGCATTGAGAAAATGTGCAATACCCACATATAGGTCACAAAATAGGTGCTAATGCTAGTTTTATTTAAGGGTCATGCAATACCTAAACACAATAGGTTACAAGTAAACATTGGTTTTGGAAGGAAATGTAATCCTTGCATATGGGTCACAAAATAGATGCTAATTTTTTGGGGGTGTACACAATACATGAATATGGGTTCCTAAATAGGTGTTGGATTTCATCATATTCTTGTGTTGTTTTCAAGTCATGCAAGCATTACATGTAGGTTGGGGTTTTCATCCAATTTGGGGGGTTGGGGTTAATTAACCATAACACAAGATTTAAATGAAAAAATAATATTTTGTTGATCAAAATTCAAATATAGGGTATTAAATCGGATAGAATATCATACCCTAGTTACTTTTATCATTTATTTTATTTCATATGAAAATACATGCCAAAGTTTTTTGGAGAAATTTAAAATAAATTTTTTAAAAATTTTGTTTGGGTACTAAATTCAAAAATAGTTATAAGTGTTTTAGAAGGAAAATATGTTATCATTTCTTTAACATTAAATGTAATCAGATTGGAAATTTTTGAATTTATTTTAACATGTTACAAACTAATTTTTTAAATTTTTGTGTTGTATTATATAAACAAATATAGATACTCAAATGTCATAATTTTATTTAATTTTATTAATGCCCTAACCTATATATATATATATATATATATATATATATATATATATATATATGCAAAACATGATAAAATTATAACAACTAAATGTGCCTTGCATTTTAGAGGTAATTAAATGGGCACAAAATACTAAACGGAAAAATTAGCCCTAGATTTTAAAGCTGATTCAATGAAATACATATATATATATATACAAAAGGTTTTTTTTTAATATCATATATAGTCTCTTCAAGTTGAAACTTTCTCCACTCCCCTTCAAAAGAAATGAATGTCTTGCTCAATATATATGTCAAAATGAAAATTTCCCCCCAAACCCAACCTAAGGTTATTTTAATTATTATAAAAGAATACAAAATATTTGTTATCTTCAAAAAACCTAAATCCAAAAAATATTATTTAATTACATCATTATAAAAATATTTATATCAAATTGTTAAATCAATTGCCTTGGGTTTAATTAAATGAGGTTGAATAAATTAGGTATATTGTGCATTAAATAGGCCAAAATGGAGGCAAAGTTATGGAACTAACAAGATAAAAGTTGCTTGCAATTACAATACCTTAGGGTTTATCATTTTATTGTCATTAGTTGTTCAAGTTGGCTAAAATAGTTGTCTCTATCTTCAGTGGAATACCTGAATATGTTATATATTATATGAATCAACAATATTGGTGTTGCACAACCCAAGGTAGGTAGTTTAAAAGGAAGGAAGGTGAGTAAGTAGGTAGGTGGGTGCGTAAGTAAATAGACAAGTGAATAGGTATGTAGACAAGTAGGTACATAAGTTGATATGTCATGGATTTGACCAACAATTATTGTTTATCAATGTAAACACATTTTGAATCAATGGCAAGGAAATGAGATTTGTGAATTTTGAATTGGGAATTGGAGAATTTGGAATTTTGATTTTGGAGTTTTGCTTTTGGAATTCAGATGTCCAAAATTGTGCCTGCAAAACATAACACAAAACAGTTCAGCCCTCATTGTCCAATGCCATAGTATGGCACCAGCCCCTGGATATCTGTGCAGATGTGATCCAAATCAGAGAGCACATATGCTTTCAGAGTTAAGATATATATTTCTTTCCCAACTGTGCATGCTCCCAAAATAATACAGCAGAAAGAAGTAATGAGAGCAGAAGAACGCCCTATGATTGAGAATGTCTTCGCACAAAAAAAGCCTTGGACATTTTGTGACTCTGGTGAAAGATACGGAAGAACATCAGGAAATGTGCTTACAGATTGAACTTTAGTTTTTCCCAGAGCTTTAACTTGGTGTGGGATCAGATGACCTTGGAAATCACCATGACCTAACTGGCTATACTTGCTCCACTCAAAAGTAAAAAGCTTGTTGGAATCCGAAACCAAATTTGTATGATGCCATCCACAAGCCACGTGTGTCATTATCTCCCCATGCCACCCACACTCCCATGTCAGCAACAACTAGATCAGAAGACGGCTGGTGAAATAGTGGAATTTCCACATCTTCAAAAATGCTAAATTATGACTTGTAGATTGCACAGAGCTATTGGGAGTGGGCAGAGTAACGCACAGCTATTGCAGCATCTTCACCAGGAACTAAATGATCGCTACAATTGCCCAGACCCAGGGTCCTACATCAACCCACCCATAAGGCTTGCCACTCTCCATCAGCCATTGTGTGCTCAGCTCCAGCTGCCAACATTGAGACACTGACGCCTTGAAACACTAAGACTTTTTGAGGGATATTGCAGTCATCAGTAAGCCCATTTTGGTTTCGACCCCAGCTTCATTCATAATCCAACCCCACAGTTACAAAATTATACTACAGTCAGATAAAGGAGATCATCACATGCAAATAAGACCATAGAGTAGTAGATCACACAAACATGAGGAAAAATGTTGAGGACTGCTTATTTTGGGAAGTGAGGATACCTAAAGACATCACTCTCACCAGTTATAGCAAGACAGTGATTATCAGCACAGGCAATCTGCAGAATCTCAAGCTAATCCTTTGGATGTATGTCTGCACATGCACCATTCTCTCTGCCAGATGTTTCAGCAGCTTCAGGAACTCTTGCCATGCCATCAGGTTCTCCGCTCTTGAGTGCAGGTCACAAAAGGAGACCTGGTCTCCATGAAACCTTAGCGGCCAAAGAAGTTTAGCTTCCTGAGCACACGGGTGGGATTGCTTCTTCTTCTTCTTATGTAAGCACGAATCTAATGCAATTTTCGTATGCTTGTGAGCGGAGATTTGTTAGGGTAACAGCGATGCCAGCAACATTAATGAAAAACATGAAGAGAAAGAGAGAGCCAAGTTCCGTAACTACAATGCACCATTCAAGTTCAACATTCTGTGACGCAATTATGGAAAACAAGCAAAATCGATCCTGACCCATATCCAGATTCCCGCTACAAAAGCTCTAGTCGTCAGTAAGCTTGAGAGAGAAAAGCAGGGAGTCTAGTGAAGGAAGAAATGAAGCGAGAGAGGAAAAAAAACAATGTACTTACAGAGAAGTGGAACGGTGTGGCTTGCACCCGCAGACACGAATAAGACACGCCGAGTAGTTTTCCACCTCCTCTTCTACTCGAAGCCGCTACTGCTGCATCCGCCATTCTCTTTTCCGGGATGGTCTCTGAAAGTTTTTTCTTTCTACGTTACCACCTCACCCAACCTTCCAAAATGGGAGAAAAGACGCAGGCAAAATTGGAGGCTTTCAGAGTTTCCTTTTTCCTCTACTCTCTCACTCGCTGGCCGGAGACAAAGGAAAAAAACCTTTGCTGCTGCTAGTGCTGCTCTTTCTCCTTCTGTGCTGCAACAAAATTGCTGAAAACCTGGGGTTGTTTTCAGAAATTTGGTAAGCACCCAAGTGAAAGTATCTCATAGCTTCAACACGGAATGCATAGTACCAAATCAAGAGCAATCCATGGAGCCCCAGCCCCCACAAGGCGCCAAAGAAACGGGTGCAAAATTGCAAGAAAGTCGCAGCGCAATTATTCTCTCGCATGCACAGAGACGGAGATAGAGAGAGAACGCGAGCACAGAGTTCTATTCCCTGTTCCATATTCCAATCCCCACCTCCTCTCGAGTCCACTACAACTGCCATCATCCAAACTGTAAGCGGTAAACAGGGGGAAAAAAAGCCTCCGAAGAAGCTAAAGAGAGCTTCTTCGAGAGTGTCGTCTGTTCTCTCGCTCGATCGCTCATTGCCACCGCAGGAAACCCGTGCAACGCAAAAAGTTGGACTTGGCGTGAACCCTAAACCCTAACCTACAGAGCAGATGAATGACTAAAAAAACAGATGGATGAAAGTCTCCACTACTATACAGGGGCCAAAGTACGTTAATGCAGGGTCAGGTGAAGGATGAAAAAACACCCACCATCCAGTGGACAGATCTTCCACCTGGTACACACTAGTGGGTGTTGTCTCACTCTGGCCGTCTTTCTCGTCCTTCGGATGATGTTTTCGGATGATGTTTTCCTCGCGTGCGACGCGGAAGCACACAAACGAGCTTTGTTCTACAATCTGATTCTCCTCGAGCATCGTCAACAATCTGTGTGTGTGTTTTTGACCCATCTTTGTAAGTCTTGGACATCGTTGTGGTACCAGAATTAGTGCGGCTGTGAACTCTGGCTGTTTCCCAACCGCCAGAAGTGCGGTCCATTTGACGAAAATGGCGATGAGAGCTGTGGTCAGCCGACGGCTAGCGAACCCGGGCTGGGACGCTCTCGCAGCACGATCTGGCATTCGGAGAGGATTCAGCGGCAAAGTTCTTGGCGAGGAGGAGAGAGCAGCTGAGAACATCTACATTAAGGTTCGATTTCATTTCCTCTGCTCTTGTCGCTTCCGTTTCTCGTCGACCCCCGCGTCTTTAGCGCAGGGTTTGAAGAATGTTGGATAGTGGGCGGCTCCCTATGCCTAACTGGATATATGTCGAGGGAGCTAGCACAACTTCTCTATCCGGCTGAGATTTACCTGCTCAAATGAAGATTCGAATCATGTCAAGATCGTCTCCCGCGTCATTGGGACTTGTTCTGAAACTCGGAGAATACAATTCCGAACCCTATATATTTCTTCCTTTATAACTTCTACCACAAGAGCAACAATCATTTGCATTTTATCTCTAGAGTTAGAACCGAACCAAATGATTTAGGTGAGGAAGATCGATTGGAGTAGAGACTTTGAAGGGAAGCATGAAACAGATTGTGGTCACAATTACGCTGTGCATTACATAAACGAGAGTTTGAAGAGGAGGATTCGTTGAATATGACCTGATAACTATGTATTAGGTCGATCAATGAAACCTCAGATCATCCAGAGTGGAATCTTATTTGCTCCTCTTTTTGACATTCTCCTTGTTTTGAACAGTTGAGAGAACAGATTTCTTGCTTGGTGTCCACTAGAATGTCAGCTGAAAGATGTATCAGTAATATAATGATGTGATGAACTACAAATATGCCTTATCTATTCCAATTGTAACTAGCTATAAGGGGTAAACTTCTCTTGTCTTTAAGTTCTCTCTCACTCTCCTGCAATCTTTCACTTTAAGGCCCTGCTGTTTTATTGGCAGCTGCTACTTCATCAATGGTGATGAGCTAGTGTTGACTGCTATTTTGCAGAAAATGGAACAGGAAAAGCTGGAGAAGCTCATTCAGCAGGTGCTTTATCTTACACCTAGTTAAGTCATAAGGTGGCTCACTTGTATAAGGTCAATCTGCTTGTCATCGATGTGCTGAGCTCATCATGTCTTGAAAGGCTTTTAGTTATCCATGTTTTGCAATTCTTTGAAACCTGGAGAAAGGTTGGAGATATCTAATAATAGGGCAGGAGGACAACGGTTAAACTCAGACTCATGGGTTTTCTGCTGTCTATTTAACTGATGCATATCCACCATCTTTTGTGATATGGTTGTGAGTTGTTGCACTTATGCTGTTTGGCCTTTGCACAGATATACTTGAAAACCTAGCTTTAAATTATACCCCAGATATGTGATGCAAATTAAGCTTACTGCTTACTGGCTGCTTGATATATCATTGTTGTTAGAGTATTGTCCTTCTGCCACTGAACTACTTTGATAGTTTCATCTCACCTTCCCTGCATTTTCAATTTTGAGTATCTGTGACTGTTTTGGACTATAGGGAGCACCAGGATGAGGTAGCCTGTGAATTTTCCTCCACTCTTGTGATAGATTGTGTTGCTTGCCATTGAGCTGAAGTCTAATGCCATCTCCAGGGATTGTCTGCGGAGGAGGCCAAAGCAGCTGTTGCAGCATCACCTACTGCCACTCCAGAGGCAGCCAAGGTGGCCAAGGAAGCCACAGCACCAAAGGTATCAACTGATAGCAACCTGAATTATGCCGTTATTGCTGGAATTGTTGGAGTAGCAGGCATAGCATATTGGTACTTCTCAAGTCCCTCCAAAAAAGAGACAGATAACAAAGAGTAAGGTTGATGTCTACTAGGATCAAGGAACATATATAATGCAGCCTAGTATATGCTGTATGGCTATGGCCAAAGCTAGCCTAGGTAATGCATGAGAAAAGCAAGGGCACATTTCCAGTTCATGTGTTCTGGATATGGTCTTAAGCATCATTGGGCTGCTTTTGTTTCAATTTTTGAAAGAATGACTGTGATACACAGTTCTTTTCTTTCCCTGATTCTTCCCAATCAGGCATGGGAAATTGTCTGTTTCCCTATCACCTTTGGGAAAGGTTCCTTATGATAGATCCAGACTTCACCACTATACAACATATATTAACCTAACAAATCATGAACACCAATATGCTTCAACCCATTCTAGTAATGGTAAATCTATATAGCATATACACATACAACATTGAACATATAAGTCCACTAATCATAAGTCAAAGGAAAAGCACACTTTTGATAAGTCATGTATTCTGATGCGTGTCTCGTTGACATGGCCCATGTATAAGGGGTTGTAATACAGTCTACTAAGGCCTTTCATCTATACTAAGAAGTCATGATAATAACTAGCAGCCAATATTTTTTCATCAATAATCAAATATGTAGAAAACAACTAGTGACTTTTCAATTTATTGCCATGGGGTTGTTAACCCTATATGAACATTGCCACAGGTGTTACCAATGCATGTGGTTAGTTTGACCTCAAATGTGTTTACTTGACATTATCAAGTATTTGAATTTCATATGAGCATTTCATGCTTGTGGGTATTCAGGTTTCCCTCTTTCTTTTACAGTTATGGGGAATTGAATACATGATTGAAGTGTCAATCTATTTTGGTTCCCCCTCTATTTTTTTATCAAGTGATTAGTGGTGGTTATCAATGAATACTTAAAGTTCTTTTTTTTCAAATTTTGTTATCAAGAGTGAATTAGCAATATCATGTTTGCTTTCTTATAACAAACTTCAAATTTCAATATTTTCATGTTTTTGTGTAGTTGAATATTCTTTTTGCTTTCATCAATTTCAAATTCTTATGAAATTGTGCCAAAAGGGGACTTGATCTTATAATTCTAACATCCTCATCCAAAAATGTAGTTAAACCCCACATGAAGTGGAAAAGTTTGGTGCATGATTGTGAATTTATTCACGCATGTCAAAGATGATTAGAATATACCACAAGCCTATACCAATAGTTTTTTGATACAACGAATTTCTAAACATACACAATGTTAGATTTCACAAAATGTACTCAACTTTGATAACTTTATTCACATAAATTTGGGACTAGAGGTTTTGTTAAACAAGTTCATTGGCCATTTGACAAACAAATTAAGGTGGATATGAAAGGGAGATTTTGGGTGGTTGGTGTTAAAATGTGGCTTTTACATTTCATTTTCTAATTCAAATGTCTTTTTGCAAAAGATACATTGCTCGAAAATATTATTGAATTAGTTTTCTTATGCTACAAAATGTGAACATGCTTAGAAACAAAGCTAATTATTAATAATATGTAAATAAATGGTAGAAAATTTAATAAACTCCCAACATCAAAATTGATAAATGTTATAGCTATTGAAGTCTATGAAAGTGAAATATGTAATCTTCATGTAGGAGAGAGATAAATTTAATTCATTATGAATTTCCTTCAAACTTGGAAAGTTGTGTTAGGGCTTTAATTCTTCTTTTTCACATGTTTTAACTATTTTTGTAGGAAATATACGTGCTTACAAGCTATTTATTATTCATTCCAAACACATATATTTCTAACTTCGATGATAAACTTGATGATTCAACACTCAAGACTAATCACATCTTAGATTAGATTAATTTTTAAAATATGAATCTATGAACTAAACTTTGGGATATAGGGGGTTTAAGGAGAAGGTTTCCTTTGGATATGATTAATTGTATTGTTTAAATGTCCATTTCATTTCAATTCAATGTCCTAAGGGTGTGCTCCTTGTCCATGACATTGCTAATTCACTCTTGATAACAAAATTTGAAAAAAAAGAACTTTAAGCATTCGTTAATAACCACCATTAATCACCTAATAAAAAAAGAAGGTGGGGGGGGGATCAAAATAGATTGACACTTCAATCTTGTTTTCAATTCCCCACACTTGTAAAAGAAAGAGGGAAACATGAATACCCATAAGCATGAAATGTTCATATGAAATTCAAATACTTGACAATGTCAAGGAAACACATTTGATTTCAAATTAACCACATGCATGTGGTAAAAGATTAAGCATTTAAAATTTTTCTTTATTAGGTGTGTTATTACTATAAATCATAAATTGAGTTAAATTTCAAACCTTAATTATACTTCATACGAACATTTGACCGTTAATATTATAAAGAAAAAAACTTTTGAAACTTACAATTCATTATAGTAAATTTAAAAGTGATGACAAATGGTCAATTAATATGAACCTTTTGTCTTTAGGAGCATTGTGATACATTGTAATAAAAAATGATTTTTTTCCTAGAGTTTGTAAATGAACTTAAGCCCTTTTAAAACCTTTAGTTTAAATTAAGTGTTAAGTTTCACCTATATTATTTTAGTTGCAATAGTTAAAAAATTAATTGTTGCAAACTTTAATTGAAATTAACATGATTTTGTATTTTGTATTTTTCACCATTATTGATGCACCATGTGTGTCCCCCCAAGTTTGATGATGTGAAAAGTTTTTTTTTTTAATTAATAATTATGTAATAGTTTCAGTTTATGTTTACAATATAAAAATGCGGAAAAAAAAAATTTTAAGCATAATAATGTTTGAAAAAAAAAAATTGGTATATCTAAATATGTGTGAAATTCAAATTTAATGCAAAAATGTAAATTTGAAAACTTAACCCAAGTTTTCATTATTATTTCATAAAAACCATTAGCAAATAATATTATTAATATTAATAAGCTCCTTGCACACAAACACCTTATCAATAAGATTTTGGGTTTATTCATGAATGAAAAAATGAAGGCATGATAAAGTAGACAAGTTTTCGTGCTTGTCACCAAAAAAGCAAGTAACCATAAACAAATTTTAATGTATTGAAAGTGAAAATGTTTTTTATTTAATGATCAAGATGAGGATAGTTTTTAATTTTATAACAATGATGTTGATTAATCACATATTTAATATGCATTCAAATTTTTTTTAAAAAATAATTATACATTTTTCTATTTTTTTGGATGTCCAAACCTATACAAGTAGGTGAAAGTAGATTAATTATTCAATATTTTCCATTTTCAACACGATTTAACTCTAAATTGTACTTGTAAGTTTTCAAAGTTTAAATAATATAAAAGAATACACCAAACTACTAATGCAAAACTAGGTTTAAATTCAATTTGATTAATCATTTTCAAACATACTTATTATTTACTTTTATTGTGCCAAAAAAAATTTCAAGTTTTGTAATCACCTTGTTATAAACTTAAATATCAACCATAACTTAATTATAAACCATGTTTTTATTATATTTTTTGCAATTATTTTTAATTTACTTTCTTCTACTTGTGTCAAAAACTGAACCATTTTTTGATTGCCTTGGAAATTATTTTTTTTTAGTTTACTTTACCATGTTTTCACCTAAAATCTATTTCAAAAGCATGTTAAAGTGATTTTTTTTTTTAAATATTAGCAAAATGTTCATTTCCTTCCCAAACCCATTTCACTTATCAAAGCCTTGAAAATTCATTTTATTTTTAAATAAAAATCAAATTATACACACACATATATGTGTATAAGTTTTGAAGATACACATGTATGTATTGAAACATAAATATATATTAATTTCAACTTTATAATGTAACATTACAAAACTCAATATAAATTTTATTGTCTTGAAAATTTCACAATCAAACAAAACGATTCAACATTATAAAGGTTGCACAAATTAAAGTTTAATTGTATCTTTATTTGGGAAGGTAAAATCATGGCCATATTGTTGCATAATTTTGTTCCGTTGAAACAAGTATCAAAACACCTTTCAATAATGGCCCATTTATGAAAAAATTTGATATCATGAAAAAAAAAAATTTAAATAAAAACATGGCATTGTTCAATCATCAATACATTTCAACCATTGTTTTGCAAATAGGTCAATGCATTACTCAGATGTTTTATAACTTACAATTTTTCCGTGGGCATTGATTTTTTTCATTGTGAATGTTGAAATTTTTTTTTTTATTATTTGGAGATATAATTGTACATATCGGAAGAAAAAAATTAAAAAGGCATTCAATAAATAAAAAAATGAAAACATATGTCGATGCTTTGGTTGATGAATTTCAAAACACAATTCTATAACCCCATTTGGTATCTTGGATGAAAAAAAAAACATTTTCGGTATTTACTAACATTCAAGGCATGGATTGGACTAATGGTTTTCTTTTAGCAATAAGCATCACAAAAAATTATAGGTTAATTATTCATGTGAACACAAATGTTTTTCACATGATGAACATTTGGTTCATCCTAAGAATCCTTATTTTAAAAAAAACTTTCACATTATGTTAATTTTCATACAATGTTCATTTGTAGAATTTTTGGTTTTATTTTAATTTTAATTATTTTATGTACAACTTTTGGTAAGAAACATATAAAATGAAGGTGAATTTGTTTTTTCAACTTTTGGGTTATTTTTCAGCCCTTATCAGAAATTATTTTGGTCCTAAAATCGTTTTCATTGAAACACTTCACAACATATGTTTAAAATTACCAAAAAAAAATTGGATATGCAATGTGACATACCTTCAAGTTCACATTTGTACTAGCTTACTAGTTTATGGGTCATCTTCGGTGCCATCGGAATTCCCCAATAGGTGAATCAAGCTCTATTAAAATTCTGATACCATGTGACGCACCCCAACCTCCTTGGTAGATTCAATTGGAAGTTTAAAGGTGCAAACAACAAAAGGATAAAGAATTGGGGCAAGCTCCCTCGTTCACAACACTTTGGGGGTAAAGGGGCATGCTGGAACTCTGAGATGGGGACTACGAAAAGTTACAAGCAATTCGATTACTCATTTGGACCTGCATGAACCAAACAACAAGTTGTTTAATGCATAGTTGAAACACTTTTGGTGCATAGATGAACCATGGGCAAACATAGACTCACAAAACTCACCACGGCCTGAATTTGGGGAAAGCCACCACCTTCCCCCTTATAGTATTTTCACCTATTCTCTCCTCCAAAACAAACAACCCATGCATTCGTGTAAACAATTCAAAAAAAAATTATAACCAATTGTGGTAAATTAAGACAAATTTTTCATGTCCTGTAATTATCAATGAACTTGATTCATTCTTCCCCTTCACATTGTTGCGTAAAATGTTGTCAAAATTTCTTTTGCCTTCCATATGCGATTGGGCATTTTTTGCATCATTTGGAATACGGGCAGCAATTTCCCATCGATGTACCACATTCGCATGACGCATCGTCAAATCCAACATAACACCCATATGCTTTACGAAATGTTGCCTTCTCACATAAGTCGTGTGAATGGTCCGTTGCATATACAGGGCGCACCCATACTGATGGTGCTGAAGATTTTGGATAACTGTCGTGTAATGGTTCAACCAAGAAGACTTAAAAAAAAAACAGTCCCCGATTGAAGTCAAAAACATAGGCTAAAACTAGGAAAAACAAATTCCTCCATGAGCTACGTCCCCTATCCATTCACACAAACACAATTTAAACCTGAAACAAAATTCGAAAATAGAAAAACAAGGAAAATAGATCGAAAATAAAAAAGACCTTTAATAAACTAACAAATCACAGAATGTAACACATCTTTATCTATATGTCCCACATACACATAATTCTTTGTGACTCCCATACTAATGAAGGTCATTTTTTTAATAAATGTCTTGAGTTTAGAGAGTTCTTCCGAATATGCATCCTCGAGCTCTTGAAGTCAAGACGCCAACTAAGGGCTCTAAGTCTTTCGCCATGTGTGTAAAAAAAAATTCCTTACTTTGTTGCCTATGGAAGAACTTTAAAATAATTAGAAATTAAAAGACTTGTTTGATTGGGAAAACACAGGAAAATGAAAATGATATGCGTAGGGTTTATAGGCTCACTTGCCGAAACATGATCATTATAATAAAATCTATGCCCAAACATTGTCATCTTCGTCTCCGAAAAACAAGTCTTGGTCACATGTCCATTGGACTCCCACATGTGCGCCATTGTAACGAAATGTTCCAATGTTTGATCCAATGAAACAAAGTTATGCAATAGGATAGCAACTATGGCCCCTTCGTAAATCAAAATATAATCCATCACCAACTCTCAAAAATTGTCCAACGTCAAGTTTCATTCTTTCATCTTCAACTCATGCATCCTTTCATAACCAAGTTCAATGACATCTTTCACCGCAATGGGGATATTAATCCCTTTCTCTTGAAAATGTCGTAGAATACAAACGCTTTACAGAGGCCCCTAATGTATCGTTTGTTTCAACCTCATGTTCCTATACAAACAAAAAAAAACAATTCAATAGAATTTTGATCCTCGATCTAATGGTTTCTAAAGATAAAAGTAAAGAAAAAAATCCATTAGTAGCAAAGCACCACTACACAAGGTTGAAGGTTATCATGAATTTTGAACATATGCAGTTCACAAGGCATAGGAGGGGACAGAAATCACACATGCTCTGGAAAAAAAGTGTGACAGATCTTACACCTATAGTGGAGTAGGTGTAAGAATACCCTTGCACTTTTACAAGAGGGATAAGAGGGTTTAGGGTTTAGGTTAAACCCTAAACCCATTCGTTAATGTAATGTACCCTCTAAATATAGTTTGAACATTTCCAGATACCAATATTGGCCGGTTAGTGAAGAAAACACCTTAAGGTATGAACACCCCGGTTATAAATAACTTGCAAGTTTGTTATTGATTTTTTTTTATAATTAGGTTGATGACCTACCCATATGTTTAGCATTTTTTAATTTTTTCCAATTTTTGTGGTGTTGCTCAAATGGCTGTAGTCCATAAGTATAGTAAGCCAAATTTGGCTTACTATAATTTGAATAACATAAAATATAATGATCTAGAATAATTTAAGTTATAATTTGAAATAAAATATAAAAGCTTAAAGTAAAATAACCTATGCATAGCCTAAGGTTAATTAAATAGTTTAGCTTATAATAACTTCAAATAAATTTAGAATAATTTAAGGTACCCTAAAATAATATAAGGTATAACTTAGAGTAACATAAGATATTTAAAATAACAATATAAAAATAAACTTATTTATCATAATGAATTATTTCAATTAATAATGAATTATGTTAAGTAATAGTGAAACATGATGTTTACATCATGATCTATAGTGAAATAACTTTAACTAAAATGAAATCATTAAGGTGATGTGAAGTTATTTCACCTTTAAGGTTCCATAGTAATTTAAGTTAGTGAACTGCACCACACTTTTGTAATAGTGCATTGAATTAACTACATTTATAGACCCTAAAACAAAAAAAATACATATGTAACATGCTAATTTTTTGGTTTAAAAAAAACATCAATATAAATTAATTACAATGCCTTTTGTAAAGTTCTTTAAGTGTTATTTTCTTTTATCGACCATCAAAATTTAACTTTTTCCAATCATTTGTAATGATGTTTCCATCAAACCTTTTTGCACCACCCTTGTCTTATCCTCCTAAATATTTGTACCATGTTATAATGTTTGATCACATAGCTCACAATAATAATTGTCATTAAATGTCATGGGTGTGTTGTGGTGAACCACATAAGTATGTGGTTTCATTGTGGGAATTATTACTTTTTATGTGTTGCAAACACAAGTTGAAGAATCTTAGGCTCAAAACACAAAACTTAGATCATTTCATAAAATAATCCAAAAAGGATAAATCCGCCGTAAGTTCAAGACTATGGAGGTCTTAGATGGACACAAGATTACACCAAAGAATAAAACCCATATAAACATTCCTCTTTGCAGGATGATCTCGATGCCCATTGTCAAACCAATTTTGAAAAATGATGTATTGAAAATGGAATAGGCATTCCAATTGGGATACTGAGAGGATGACAAGGTACTATATGTCCTTTCAACAAATTAACAAAAGGAAAAAACACTTGTGAACTTTTATGAGGAAGGGTAGGATCACTAGTAGAAGGAAACAAATGAAAAAAATGAGTTATTTCTTAGAATAGATCCAAATCTTTCTAAGTTTTCTAGGTGTATGTTTTATGTCTAACACGAAAATCACCATTTGCTAGGCATGGATGCCATACATCACTCGAATACAACCCCAAGGATACATCTTGGCACATTTGTGTTGATGTTATTTTGTTTAACTAGTGGAGTTATTCACCATCATGATTAACCTCAATTGGTAATAACCATTATCTCTTCCATGGTATTCTTACTCCTTTCTACCTATGCTCAATGTAATGTGCATATAAAATCAAATGTCAGGCTTAGTTCATTCAATCTGAACTCAATGTGTAGATTAGTCAAATTGGACATGTCTAGCCAAATTAAAAACATGAAATCTTCAAAATTCAAAGCATCAAAAAAAAATTCTTTCAAAAATTTCAATGAAGTTGTCATTCTAGATTTATACATGAAGTGCGAAAATAAATTGCACAAGACATGGTACTCATTGATTATTGATGTTTTCTTTGGGTACATGTAAAAGGTAACCAAAACCTTCATTTGATTCCACTTCAATAATACTTCAATTTAAGTCATTCACTCTAGCATTTTAGTCTTGTGAATTTGACATGATTTTATTTTTTTTTATCTAGAGAAAGTTTTTTGCAATAGTTGATGTTGTTGTGAAACTCTACTATGAAGATGTGTTGGATCCAAACCATAAATTGACATCTAAGATGTAAACCTTCATGGAAAAAACCATGGAGTAGGTTAGTAAGGACCATTTGACAACTTTCACCAAACATCGTCATGTTTGTGATCAAATGTTTAGTCCTAAATTCTTATGTCAAATTTAAATTCATTATGACATGAACTCGGACCCTAAAATGGTAACATACAAGTTGTAAATGCTTACATTGGTCATAATCTCTAGTGAGTAGAAGGTTTCATGGCTTATCAACTGGAACAAGTCCAATATCTTGAAGGAAGCCAAATAGTTTCCAAAACAAGGTTTTTCTAATTCTACATTTGACAAGTGGCTACATAAGGCCACTTTTTATTCCCATGTAGCTTTTTGTATATTTCTTGCATTTTGAAAATTACAAATCTTTGTCCAAATTTGAAGGAGTCACAATTTATCTTTATTGGTCTACAACTTGAGGTAGAGGGGCAGAAGCTATATGCTTTAAATGTGATGGATTTTAGCTTATTAATGGGGGATATATGTGAGTTATTGTCCCTTTCAAATTACATCAAGGATTAGAGGCTTACCATTTGGTAGATTGGACTTTGCTGAGAGTGTAAATCTAAGGATGGAATTCGAAGGAGTAAGGCTTGTGAGCAACAAGTTGGAGGAATCAAAGTTCTAAATAAAATTCTTTTCATATACATGCCCTCTTAAATCATTCCCCAATTTATATCTTAGTTTCTTTGGATTCTTTGTATTTAACATCTTTTTTTTTCCTCCCAAGTATTTCAATTTTATGTTGTTTCAAGGTGTTGTCATTCTTGATATTCCAAGGCTTTCAAAGATTTGAAGGGATCCCAAATTGGTTAGTACAATGTATAGTTCAAAGAGTTGTTCTAATATGGATGTCCTCCCATCTCCAAGATTGTCCCTAATATGTGGATTACCTTGAAAACAACACACCTTTTTCACACAAAAACTTTGAGAAAAGCGTGATTTTGGTTTTGTTGAACACCTTACATCATTTGAGTTGGAGGCAAGGATAGGCAGTAAGAAAAAACAACATGATGGAACCAAAAAAAAAAGGAAGGGAAAAGTTTTAAACTCCAATTTGGAAAGAGAAAACTTCAAGGTCCCAAAGCATCAAGAGGACAAGTAGAGGAAGGACACACTACCATTTGAGTCAGTTATGGATGTGCAAGTGAGACAGTTTGATGTTTTCCCTAGTGGGGCGGGTAGATATGAAAGTTTCTCAGAGGCTCCTTCTTAGCAAGATTTTAATCAAAGGCTTAGAATGATTTCATTGGTTGATCCTTTTCCAAAATCATGCAAACATGTTATTCCACTTACTATATAATTATATTCATTAAGAAGTTGGAAAAATAAAATCAAGGTCTTCAACCTTTCATGGATTTCCATCATGGCATTTAAGACGGAGCTTGAGTGTTGGCCCAAGGAGTTTGGATTAGATTAATAACTTCATTACTACAAGTTAAATTCTCCTTTCTTCCCATTTTCTATTTGAAAATTACTAGAACCAAATCCTATAATGCGTCTGTAAAGATTTTAATTACTTTGAGTGTTTGCATTCATCAAAGTTCAATGCTAACCTTTGGTGAAATGGTGATAACCATTCACCAAAGTTTGGCATTGATATTTGGTGATGGAGGCACTCCTAATAGACATTTTCACCAAAGCTCAATTGCTTTGAACCATTCACCAAACTTTGGTGCCAAAGTTTGGTGAAGATGCCACCGTGGAGCCCATTCACTAAAATAGAGTTGTCAAATTTTGATATATTTATGTCCATATTCCATTTTTCCTTTTTTCTAAATTTCAAACCTTTGTTTTTTTTCAACTTTAATTTAATCTTGATTTTATATCATTTACAAACCACCCTAGACAAGAGGGTGGATCTTATTATTGTGGACATCCCCATCAATCTTTTAATACCTTGTCTATGACCCAACATTCTTTATTTTTGATTGGAATCGAAAAGTGGATTACATTGATTTTGTCATATTTTTTTTCAATAATTTTTAATCTAAAACTAGAATTATGCTCATTTTCCATGCGGATGACTTGTGTGTTTTGAAAGAGATTCGGTCCTTCTTGGACAACTTTTTTTGAATATTCAGATGAAGTGGTTTGCGTTTAGTAACCTTTAGCAAACAAGCAATGAGGACCATATTTCAAAGATATTCAATTTGCATTGTGCTCATTTGTTTTAACTTTCCTTTGTTCACACTCTAATGTGTTAATGACGCGCTCTCAAGTCACGGGGTGAAACCCACTTGAGGGTTTCACAAAGTCAAGTTGCGGAAATTGTGACTTAGTAGCACGCTCCCGACTTCCAACTCTAAAAAGGGGTAAAGGGTCGAGTTGGGAGCCCATGGATTAGACTAGGACGAGGGACTAGTTTAGCTCGTGTGAATCTGCATCCAAAAACACCCCACAAAAGGTTAGTTTAACATTCGGGACACCCTTGGGTGTTGGGACTTGCCACGGGCACTTGGACACACAAGACTCACCACGGCCCGAACTCGGGAGTAAGCCACCACCTTACTCCCTATAGTATTCTCTGCGGCTAGTCGCCGAGGCTACATCCAAATGGCACATTTTGTTGGGACTCCCGAAATGGAGTCCCGAAATTGTCCCGGCTGGACTCCTGAAACTTTGAACGGCCATAACTCCTCACCTCAAACTTGAATCGGGACCAGTCCTGAAGCAAAGTTGTAGCTCTCGTCGAGAGCTTTCCAACGCCGTGTCACACTCTTCAAGGCGACATCGGGAAAGGGTCGACTCCCGAATTTTAGTGGTCGGGAGTCAAACTGCCAGTTTGACTCCCGGCCCTTCTTTTGCCCATAACTTGGGCTGTAGATGTTCGAATGGCCAATGCGAGGCCATTTTCGATACTTACGTTTCAAGACCTTTTCAATGACACCAATAACGCCTCAATGAGAGGTGTTTTGGGCCTTTCTGTTGAGCTCTAGACATTCGGGAGTCCCAGAGGGCTCCAAACCTCCACTTTTTCCAAGTGTTAGGCTTCACCCCCACACTTGGCCAAAGTGGGGTTGCGACAGTTAACAACTTCATGTGCTTCAAACTCTTATGAATAGGGCTACCTTGCTCGTGAAGGTCCCAAATCTTAATTTGGGAAATAATCCACAATTTCATTTTCAACCCCCTTCACTTGATTCCACGAGCAAGGGAATCAATGTAACCTCTAAGGATGTTTTATACAATTTCACAAGCCTCATGATTATGTTCAAGCTTGGGGAAACCTTTCAATGTAGCTAAAAAGATAAATATTAAAACATTGCACACATTTTTTGAGGTTTACACAAGGCCTAGATCATTAATTGTTGACATAAGTTGTGGATTAGGTCATTACAAATAATTTTTCCTCTTCACATGTGAATACCCTTTTTTCTTGAATCAAAAATCACATATCTCCAAAAAAAATTTGTTCCACAAGGAATAACATTTGAACATGTCAAGGGCTTGGTGTCAACATTTTTGCCCTTAAGCATGAAAAGGTCTTATTCTAGGAGGTTTTCACAAAATTTTCATCAATCCCCACACGGCCACCCGAAACTACTTCTAAATGCAATCTTGATATAGATTCCCTTGTGAGGAAAAAATAATGAATTATTTTGGATTGTGAATATGGTTCCCAATTCCAACTGTTTTTAATTTTTTCATACTATTGTTCACTTCTATCACAATAATTAAATCCATTTTTTCTTACAGAAATCCATTTTGGAGACTTCCATTCTTTGCACACCTCAATTCTTCCAAAGTCCTTCAACAAGTTCAATATTACCTCTGTATGTTGAAGCTTGGGCTATTATTATTGTGAATATGCAATCCTCACCATCATCTACAGTTTCCTCACCTTTTTATGATCCATGTGTTCTCGCTTTTACTAATGATGAGGCTAAAGTTTCAAGTGCTTAATATTTTTTCCTTTTTCTAGGATAGTTGTGTTTTGTGACTTTTGTTTTTTTGTTTGTTGAACTCGAGGGTGGATAAAAATTTGTTTTTCATTTTAAAGTTGGGTGGAGAGCTTTGTTCAAATTTCAATATGTGAGAATTAGTTGTCCTTTTGTACACTCAATGTTTCTGGAAAAAATTCACATTGCCAACAATGATCATTTTATGGGATGATGGATTTATTCTTTGGTTGTGACTTATGTTAATCTTTTAGTATTTGAAATGCCAATAGATGCCCTCAAAAATAATCACAAGATAATTTATTGTAGTCATATCAATTCTAAAGCATTTGATATTCATGGGAATGATTCATGCTTCTAATATTTTGATTTTTTCTTCATTCATTTTTGTTATTTTTATGTGTACATCACACCTACCACTTCATCTATGTTCATATATTTGTGTCAAGCTCTTCTACCATGGCTTCTATGTTTTCTGGATGATATCATTTGCATTCATTATTTTACCTTGCCCATTCCCAAAGCAATGGCCCTCATTAATGTCCACTGAAATTATTCAAGGGTAATTAATAAGTAATATTAAGTAGTTTAATAATGGGTGTTATGAATGTAGATTAATTTTTTTGTATCCATCATAATTTATTTTAGGCCAAATGAACATTGCATTTGACAAAAATAAAAATATTTATCCATTTAACAAATTTAACAAATCAAATTTTGGTGGATTCTGATAACCTTTGTTTACATATCATGCCTTGTTCAGACTACTCCTGTAAATAAATAATTGTGTGTTTTGTAAAATCAAATTGATAAATATGTTTTTGGAAAAGTTCCCAATTCCTTTAGTTTATGTCATTAAGAAAAAAATTAATCATTTCCACTAGAAGAAATGTTCTATTCATTATCTATTGAGAGCCAAAAGTTCTTTAATCAATGCCAATTATAAGGCATACAAACAAATTGAAAATTTGAAGAAGTTTACTTCCATGACTATATTTTTTCAAATCATATATTGTAGGGGTAATATGGTTGGTCCATATTGCTGGACTAGTCATGGTATCAACTTTTATTAGAAAGACATTCTAGGTATGTTTGTTGGGTTTTAAAAAATAAACCTTATAAATCAATAAAAACACATGTTAGTATGCACTTAATAAGTAAGGGAATTTCCTACACACAAAAAAATGCAAAGTTTAGTATTGGGATCGTTTAATTACATCATGATTGTTTTCATTAGCAAGTTATAATGTGTTCTTCATAAACACACACTTGCTAGCTTTTAGGGAAAGGGGTAACCTAAAAAAAACCTTCCAGTTAGTTTTTTACAGATAATTATTTTTCACATATGTTGGTTTCAATACATTGTTGCTTTGGCTTTGAATTCCTAGACCAACTTTTGTCACAATTGGAGTCTCGTTGTCAATGGTTTGCTATTTTTTGACATTGCTTATAACAAAAATTTCAACATCTTTCTTTAACATTGATTTTTCCTTGATTGTATTCTGTTTTCTACTTCTATTATTGGATTGAGTGTATGAAGGTTCAAATTGTCTACAAAGTGTTATGTCAAGTCTTTCATGACAATTGGACAATGAACTCCTTTTTGGGCTTTTCGGCAACGTAAAGAACTCTTCATATTCTCCTTCTTTAGTTTTTCTTCTTTGAATTATCTCTTCATTATTATATTGTAATGGATAGTTCTTTGCCTTCTTATCGTTATTTTTTCTATTATCATGACTATTTGCAAACCCCTATAATGGAACATAATCATACATTTATTGTGTCTACAAGGAGCTTTTCTTATTTCATATTTAACCACTTCTCAAAAACAACCACAAGCACAATCAAAACATGCCTTCCATTTTTTACCTTATCAATATCCTTTTGTACATACCTACATTGTGTGATCTTGAATGTAGGTTGTCGACTTTTAATCGAATAATCATTGTCAACCTTCCAACTAGAGGAGACTTTTCTATCTTCAATCATTTCTATTACTTTCAATAGTCCATTGAACCTTATAATTCATATGTTTGGGTTCATTTCGTTTGTTTTCTAAACTCTCCATGCTCATAAATATTAAATCTTATTTCTTATTCAAGTTAGCCTTACAAAAAGCAAACCACGTATAGTTCCACACCCATTCACATCTTATACTAGTTATAAACATGCATTTCATTGTTGTTAATGCATTACATCCTTGCTTATAACAATGTTTTCAATCTACCAACATCTATGACTACCTTTTACTTAGTGACCTTGTCTTTTGGTAGTACTGAGGTGAGCCCCCAAGATTTAGAGCTAGTCCCTCATCATCCCTTGGTTTGTCATCGTTTACTCTTCTGGATAATTTTATCATGACTTTTGGCATTTGGTCCTCATTATCATTCTAAAATCCTTCCATCCAAGGTGGAGTCTCAACTTAATTCTCACCATCATGACCAACACATTTGCCTCATTGCAATAAACAAGTGTTGGTGACTTATACAAATCTTTCATTGGGTTAGTATGGTTTTTTAGTCACTTTTTATTGATTGTCTTCTTGAACGCATACTTATTCATAGAAATAAATCCTATCAAATAATCAAATTGCCTCAAGAGTTGAGTTCTATAATTTCAATTCATGGGGTTTGTTAGCTAGGGATTGTCTCCGAAACTTGTCGCAAGTTGTTGAAAAAATCCTTGTCAAACATACAAATCACTGTCATGTAAATTTTGTAATCCTATAAGTAGTTCCTTTGTGACTAATATCCCACCTCTATTTATTATTTTGCATCAATGAGTTTCATTTATTTTTCCCGATTATAAGGTAGTTTAAGTCCTTAGGAGTTCAATAAGGCATATTTGCAAGGTGGAACAAGCTTGTAGAGAAAGCTCACAACGCGACAAATTCACACATTTAGATTGATAATGTATGTTATGAAAGCTCTTGCCAGGTTATATAGCCATTTCTTGATTAATTATATTAAATTTAATGGACCAAATTTATATAAAATTAATAGTCTATTAAAATGATTACAATGGCCACAAACTTGTTGGATTTCATGTCGATAGTTGTTAAATTTAACATTGAGAGTGATTTGCTAAACATTTTTTTTTGACATTCCTACTTATTCTACCATATACTGTACATTTAAAAAATTAAGTTTCTCACTTTCTTTTGTTACAAATGTTGTTTCAAATTGATAACGACTGCAATATCTTTTGTTATAGGAACATAATCCTATAATCTAATCACCATTTCAAACTTAAACATTCTTTGGTAAAACATAATTTTTGTCAATTTCGCTAACTATTATGTTACAACTATGTTGAATTTTAATGTATGTTGAATTTGACATTGACCATTTATTTTGTATCAAATAGAAATTCTTAAACCTTGTGCATTGTTTGATTTTTTCTTTATAATGGCTTTTGGATTGCCTAGGTGGAAGTTGTTTTTAATGTCATGTAAGTGAATGATGTGGTAGAATATTGGAATATTTGTGTGACATGGTGAAATATGCTTGCCACATCAAGATAATATGCTTGTACCATGTAGATCCTTCATCAATGTATAACGTTCAATGTTTATTGTTTACAAGTGAAGGTAGGGCAAAAATTCAACATTACATTTGGATATAATAAATATTGATATCAACCAAATATAATCCAATGGTGGAGATGTTTTAAAGCGCGTAATTGTAACTTTTAAAAACATGTTTCAGAATATGAAGTTTTTAAATTTTAGTTTAGGAATGTAATTATTATATTTGGCTATCTTTTTTTTTTAACAATGCTAATAATTATAAAAATTTCAAATTTGGATTATGCATAGGTAGGTAGAAATTGGAATTTGCTTGAGATTTTGTTTTTGAGTAATAAAAAATCAAAAGTTTTAAAATGTGAAAAACTAGGTTCAAAATTAAACTTAAGGGTTAAACAAATATGAAAAATAGTCTTTGAACAATCATCAAAGGCATTTTTCAAAATTAAAAAAAAATTGGATTTGGGATTGAAAGTTCTTTCTAAAAGTTAAACTAAACAACATTAGTTATAACCATTATTGGTTTGGTATTAATTTTTGAACACACCAACTTGATTTTAATATTATGATTTTTTTTCATAATATGCATATGTTAATAATAGGTATTTTTGAAAACCTTTCATACTAGTTTGATTTTATTATTCAATTTAAGATGAATTTTTGGTTGGTTTAATGCAAATATATATTTGGTATTGCAATTGGTACAAGGTTAATATTACTTCAAATCCTTATTAGGTTAATATTAATATAATGTTGGTATTACTTCATACCAATGATAAATTTCTTATTATTCATGTTGACATTTGTCATTACTACAAAAACATGATTTTTATGTTAGTAGCATCGTGACTAAGATGATTATAAAATCAAGTTCATTTGTTTTGAAATGATTAATTATGTTTGATTTGATTAAAAAAAAGATATCTATATATATTTTGATTAAAATACTAACTATTTAGTCAAAATAGTCATTACATAAAGCACATGGCATATATGGTACCCACATGGAATTGTTTAATTTGATTAATATGACTAATGTGATTAAAATTATGACTAATTATGATTATAATGCTATTTTTAAAATGATGTGACAATATTAAAATAATATTAATTCATTTTTGAACTAAATTATTTAAAAAATGAAAATAGATAATAGGTGTATTTTTTTCATTTTATGGTTGTAATGATTCACAGAAAAATCAAAATAAGGAATAGTTCAATGAAATATAACAAAATGACATGTGATAAAATGGAAAATCAAACTAAAATGTTTTATTTTCACTTATTAAAAAAATAAAACATGACAAACATGCATGAAATTTAAATTAATATAATCTATGTAAATTTTGAAATTAATTTTTTTAAAAAAAACGTGTGAATTTTAACCGCATAAAGTCAAAAATGAAATTAATTTCTTCATGATTTTCTAAATTTTAATTATATATATATACATATATATATAATGTAACGGTTTCACATTTGGAATTAGAAAAGGTTATTTAAAGTTCTCATAATATATATAACATTTTGAATTAATTGTGGTTTATCGCAACATGTTTTGAATTTGCTTTTAGTTTAATCCAAATAATTAAATAATTAAATAACAATAATAATTTTAACACATCAATTATATTTTTAGTCATCTCAGTCATTTTAAACAATTGGCACATCAACTAATATCTTCAATCATCATAATCATTTTTAATCATTTCAAACAAAACAAACTCAATCAAATTTGTGTTAAAAATGATTAGTTTGTTATGACCAAAGCCACTTTTGTCCAATGTTTGATATAACTAAAAATTATATGATTAAAATCAGTCAAAAAAATCAACATAAAAACATGGTTTTGTGATAGTATATGTTGGTAGGTTGTAAACATTAAGCAAGTTCAGATCAAAATTCTAGAAATTTTAAAATATCCAAACCAGAGGTTTAACATTTTGTTGGAACTGACATTAAAACTGGACTGAACAACAATGTTTAAAAAAAAACTGAGTTAGAACTTAGTGGGTGTGTTGGGGGTGTTGTTGTGTTTAAACAAGTTCAAATTTTTACATAAATAAATTTAAAATTTTGAAAAAAAATTCCTAACCATATTTTTCATGCAATTAATTAATTTTAATCAATTATACACAATTAATATTACATAAATTTTATTTTGAATTATGTGGATTGGTTAAACAAACTAATCTATTTATGAAGGAAGGTAGTTTGTTTTGTTTTGTTTTGTAGTATGGGATCCATTTAACCGAGATGGTTCAGATCGTGTTCTTGGTCTCTTTGGAAAGCTTTCGATGAGGAGGGGTGCATGGGGGTTCCATGGCAATTGGAGTTGTGGTGCAAAAGTTCTTGTATATTGAATGATTTCTTCACTGAGATTTAAATCAAATTGTAGCTGAAAATTTCAGAGGAATTGGAATGTGGCTTTGGTGTTGTTGGAAAGATCTTGATGAGCAGGATTTAAAGGATTTTTAATGGAATTTATTTGGTAAGATTTGGATGCAAAATGTGGGAGATATTGATTTTAAAGTGATTTCTGCCACTGAAAATTCAAATAAATTCCAAAAAACCAGGTTTTGGTAGGAAAAATCACTTATTATATGAAAAAAGAAAGTTTAATATTAGGTTGTTTAAGCGACCCACATTATATATAAAACTATTATTAATTAAACACTGGTTTATACTTCTAACCAGTCACTACTTCTGTAGGGGTCGTTGGTCAGTTTGTAGGGCCTTTGGCCTTAAAGAAGGGATATTTGGGTGTTTTATAAGGTCACTTTTGTGGCTGGTCCCAAAAAGGAACTCAGAGAAGACCTAAAGAGCAAACGTAACGTTCCAGGGAAAACAAGGGAGAGACGCAGAGAGAAGTCGGGAACGACGGCCGACAATGAAACTTCTTCCGACATTGCTCTTCATCGCATTGGGAAATGTCCGAGATCTGCAACCCAAATGTCGAGGAAAGTGTACGCTCTTGTGACGTTCAAATCAGATTGAAGATCTGGAGCAATTTGCATTTTGCACAACAGTAACAGCGGTTTCAGGTCTGTGTTTCTGGCTAGTTGACCTATTTTGTTCCATTTTCCTCCTCCTCCTCCTCCTCCTCCTTCTACCATTCCCTCCTGTGTTGTTTGCTTGCTCTCTCACGCACCGAAGAAATCAAATCTGTTGGAAGTTGTATACGTGCACTGGTTTGTGCTATCAAGCATTTTTGTGTTCGGGAAGTTGATTGAGCACTAAACTTTTTTTCCCCTCTGCAACACAAACCGTCTCTTCAAAGGAGGAGGACGAAGAAGAAGAAGGAGGTAAAATGATGATGCAAGATGCTGGCATTGAAGCCAAGGAGGCAGCAGTTCGGGAGGTAGCGAAGCTGTTGCCACTACCGGATTCACTTGCCACTATCACGACCATCAGATCTGACTATGCCTTAAGGCAGCAGGTATTTTTCATTTTCTTCATCTTGATTCTTAGCTTCAATGGCATTCATCTTTGAACTGCATGAGCAGCTTGTGTAATTGTATGGACCCAGCCACACACCTCCATTCTCTTTAACTCTGGGAAGAATGCTTAAGAACTTCATGAAGATGACAGTGGTGGGAGATCCATATGGAGAATGGCTGTGGTGGTATGCCAGATGATAGCCTGGATGGATAACCTAACAAAAGAGTTTGTAGGCGGAGGGAGGAGTAAATGCTTTGAAACAGTTGACAATGTAGGATTGTGATCTCGTCACTCTCCATTCACTTTTTCTGATCTCAACTCATGTTTTCCTGGAAGTATGGAAATGCATACCAATTATCTGCAAATCCTGAGGAGTTTGTTGTGTTCTGCTTGGCAGCACAATGATGCGCAACTCAGCACGAGTGTAATGACACAGGTTTTTGTCCATCTTATGTCCATTACTTCATCGTCATTTCTCCTTTGCTCAGTCCTATTGCAAATTCTTCTGGTTCTACAATAGATAGCTAGTTTGTACAAGTGCAAGTGGCTCCAGGGAGTATATTGATTGAGCAGTGCTCATCCAGTCCATGCCCATTCTGTTGTTGGTTATTTTATGGCCATCCATTGTTGGAGTTCAACAGGTTGAGCAGGCAAGGGCTGGCATTGATGCACTTGAAGATTCCCAAAAGAGGATAAATTATCTACGTGATAATTTTGAACTTATTGACAGGTAGAGACTGCCATTCCTCTACAATCCTGTTATGATGATTTTGTGTTATTCGAGGTAATGAACTTGAGTGATTGACTGTATAATGTTATCGTCAGGACAGGTTGTGCCGGGAATGCCAGACACTGATTGAGCACCATGATCAAATCAAGCTGCTTAGCAATGCACGTAACAACTTGAATATGACATTGAAGGTATGGTTCCAGTCGGTCTGATTTAAACTATGTTGGACCTTATCTTTTTAGACATTATTAACCTATCCTGCTCTGCCCATTTCATTTTTCAGGATGTGGAAGGCATGATGTCCATATCCACAGAGGCTGCAGAAGCAAGGGCCTCTCTAAAAGATGAACGGGAGCTATTACGGACCTTTGAGGTCAGTAATCAATTGGATCCTAGATATGGTTCCTAGAGGAATTTCCAAGTTTTTTCATGAGTTTCAGGAGGAATTGGGTGAGGTAACACTTCATACTAACAGCTTACTGCCATACTCCATGATGTTTAAGATCTCCTGATTCAGTTTTCTCTGTCAATGCTTTTACTCTCCTGAGCTTTTTTAGGCTTCCTGTAAGCTGCTTGTCCTTTTGCTGCTTTTTGTAGTTTTGTTGAGTAAGATAGCTCACTTTAGTTACAGCAATTTTTTTATGACAGGCACTAACAGCCCTTGAGCAGAAGAGGCGGTTTGCCTTAGCTACTGTGTCAACAAGGAGGGAAGAAGCCGGCAAATTGACGTGAGTGATGAATGTACCTGTTCTGTTTTACTGTCTGTTCAGAATCAGAATGGTTATACTTTGTGCTGCTGCAATAAGGCTTACCCAAACATAAGGATTGTTGAGCCCACAGGGACAATGAAAGTGTTGTTCTCAAGAAGTGGTTGCCCAAAGCAAGGAAGCTGCTTGTTTCTGGACCTTTGTCACACTGACGGGTGGCTATGGTTGCAGAGAATATTTTGAAGATGTTAGTAACACTAGGGCCAAATTTGAGCAGACTCTTTGGGGGCATATTCGCAACTTCTTCCAGCTTGCAAAAGAAAGGTGCTTGTTCCCATTTTCCATTAATCTGAGGTTGTCTCAGTTCTTCAAAACTATGCCAAAAGAAATGTTGGCCACAATTTAGACATAGCAAGTAGATGTGTCTGTGTAGATTTGATCTGGTTGTGCATAGATGTCACTTACAACATAATTTTCAATTTACTTCCAACTGATGTGTGTGTTTGTGGCCATGCACAGTCCCCAAACACTGGTCCGAGCCCTGAGGTACACCCCATACTGACGCACTTTCTCTCTCTCCCTCTCAGTCATCTGTGGAAATAACATTGAAAAACAGGATTCATCACCCAAACAAACCCTTGCAAATTTGAGCACACAATGACACAGGGTGTAGAGCCACACTCCATAAGTCACTGGCTCTACTTGCATACCTCTTGATCATCATTATAATAAGGTCTAAGAGCATACATCTACCGGTATACATCTGTTAAGATAGCTTCAGATTATCCTCAAAGTATACTTCTTCTTGCCTTTCCAAACCGGCCAGGCAGACCCTGTAGTGATGAGCTGAAGATAGAATTACCACCCTCAACATACTCTGATGGTATGTGGGCATGACACCCTGCACTGCCTTCATATGTGATGGGGATCTGTTTGTGCTGTTAGAGTTGTGGAAATGCAGCAGGAAATACTGGACCAGCAACAGGCTGAAGAAGCTGCTGAAGCTGATGGTGCAGGTCCCATGTCTAATCTCCCAGCTCCTAGAGCCAGCCGCAAGTGAGTTTCAAGACCTTACAGTGCTTAGAAACCCCTCAAACATTTTGGTACTTTTCTTCGTAGACTGGCAACTGTAATGATAATTGTGATATGGTATTGTGCAGGTCACAGAACCTTTCTCAACCTCCTGATGAGCACCCTAGGCAAGAATCTGGTGGAAGTGGGTACAAGAATCGCTGTTATGAAGAGCTCCGAAAGTCAGTGGAAGCAAGGTTCAATGTTTTGCTAACAAAGGTGAACCAAAATTCTGACCTGAAGATTCTTTTGGTGGATGGATTGCCTTCCTGTGTCTTTTTTACATAGAAAAATGAACTTCATATCCTTGTTCAGTTCATTTGTTTTCTTGTGTGTGAATATTGATGTTGTTGGTGCTGTTGGGTTATGCAGCTAGTTGTGGAGGACCTCAGGGCAGCTTTAGAAGAAGCAAGTGTGGTGAGCTGATTTTGCACTTGAATATGCATGTGTGACGTTTGTTAATGAGGCCTTCAACTGTCTTCCACTGTGATGTTTCTGTTCATTCTCTAGTTCCAGTTCAGTGTACCTGAGTACAAATTTTATCACACCAAATTGTGTAGTATTTTTATTTTGTGTAGAATTGTGCTGGAGGCATGTGAGCCACAGGGAGATCACTGTGGAACCATAGAACATCTGTATTAGTGGGCTGTACGGACAACTCCCATGGTCTTCACAAGAAATGGGTGTCACAAGCCACTCTTTCAGTTAGCAAATAGCATGTCAGAATTCTAGTGGCATAGATGCTTTCTGCCCTTTTTGACACTGTCTGGTGTTGGTATGCTCATTTGAAGTCTATCACACTATCCTGGCAGATGTTGCAGTTAGTTACCTTTGGCAGAAAGTACTGAGGATCCTTGTAAGTGTATTTTTGTGTACAATGTTGGCTAAGGTTCACACATTGGCAGTGGGTTTGCATATATTAACAGCCCTGGAGGGTTGACATAAGATATGACCAGCATTGCACGGATGCAAACACCTCTAACATAGTGTGTGGCCACAAGCTATGGCCTTCTCTGGGTGCTCTCAACCACCAGTAGATATTGTAATGAAGAGATTGTGACCTTTTTCCTGTGCTTGAGGTAACAGATAGCTCAAGAGCTGCCAGACATCTATGACTATGTGAGCCCCTGTTTTCCACCACGGTAAAGTTCCACCTGTGACCTTTGTATCAACCTGTTAGTAGAAATTTTGCAGCTTGTTTCATGGTAGTTCTGTAGGTAGGCTTGTTAGTATGAGTTCTGGAATATCTCTTTGATATCATTGCATAGCAGAATTGGCAAATCTAGCAAGATCTTTTGTGTTCCAGCCAGTGTTGGTTGAACAGACTTGTGACTGGCAGGTATGAAATTTTCCAGTTTATGGTGCAGCTCTACACAGAGCGGTTCACCCAGATGCTGAGGAGACTGGGTGACAGAGCCAATGACTTATCTAACCTTGAAATTTTAAAGGTCAGATTGACTTTGGATCTGTGGGAATCATCACATTTTAATATTCTTAGCTTGGTTGGTAATAACTAAGCAAATTAAAATAGTAGTTTTATCAGTCACACTGGAGTTCAGTATTTGCATTGAAGTGGCTTTGATGCTTGGATACCCACCAGTCATTTTGTGTGAGGAATGGTTACTGGGTGTCACAGGATCTTTGCATTCTTTTTTGCATTCAACACAATTTTGTATATTGATGTTTTTCTTTGTGTTTGGAGCAGGTGACAGGCTGGGTGGTACAGTTCCAAGACCAGTTATTGAACTTGGGTGTTGAGGACAGACTTGCTTCTGTTTGTGCTGAAAGTGGGGCCATGGATCCACTCATGGATGCTTATGTTGATCGCATGCAAGCAACCATGCAAGTAAGTTCCTCTACGCTTGGCTCAAACTTTTATTGTTTAATCAAAAGCCATGGATGTCATCTGTGTGTGATTTGTTGACATAATTGTCAATTGAATGTATTATTGCCAGTAGTCCCTGTTGCCATTATGTCCTGTCAGTGATTGGACAATGTCTATATTTGAAGCTTTCCAGATGTGCAAACAGTTCTCATTGGTGCTCCTCTAAACTCTTGTATGTATATCCAGCAATGGTACACAAACATTCTTGAAGCTGACAAGATAAACCCTCCGAAGAAAAGTGACGATGGGCGACTTTGGACACCAGCAGGTGTGGACTTGTTTCGCATTCTCAATGAGCAAGTCCAGGTTGTGCAAGAGAACAGCACTGATGTAATGCTGTACCGAATTGCTCTTGCCATTATTCAGGTAGGTTGTTTCTACCTGAGCCAGGATCACCACCAAGGATTAGGTTGTGCTCCTTCATGTATCTTCACAGTATTAGGTGAGCCACCACAGCAGGTTAAACAATGTTTTTCTGACTTGGCTTGCAGGTGATGAATGAATTTCAAGGAGCAGAGCGGCGCCGGCTGGAAGAACCTGCAGCAGACATTGGTTTGGAACCATTATGTGCAATGGTATGCACTTTCCTGTATACTTGTAGCTAGATTAGGTGGTTGCCACTCTGGATGTTTGTGGCAACATGTACAAAAGTAGGTGTAATGAATTTTCACTGTCAATGATTGTCAACATATGGTGTCAAAAAAATGACCTTGACATTGAGCATTGCCCTGATTGGCTCTAGTAGGAGTTTTCAGATCATGTTTTAGGGATAATGACATCTTTGTTTCAGTAATAGCAAGTTGGGTGGTGATTGCAGGTGAATAACAATGTGAAATGCTACGAATTAGCCACGGAGTTGAGTGCAAATGTTATGGAGTCACTTACTCCTAACTATGCTGAGCAGGTGATATTTCTTTCTTTAGCATTGGCCCGTTTACTTGGCAGTGACTCTGTCTATTAGAAGTGCAAGTTAAAACTCAAGAGGGAATTTGCAGGTGAATTTTGAAGATACCTGCAAGGGCTTTTTGGAGGTTGGAAAGGTAAGTTTTGCTTGTTCTAAAGCTTTTTCTTTTTTGGTAGTTTTGCAAGTTCTCATAACAGTGCTCCAACTTGTCATTAAGAATTCATGTTTGCTTCAGTTGCTCATCAAAACCCCTCTGAGAATGATATTCTGTTTCCTAGGGCTATGATATCTGAATGTTGATGATGTTTTTCACATGTTGCAGTCCTGATAAGAAAGATGTGAGATCAAGCTGTGCTCATTTGCATCACAGTGACTTTGATTATCTTGTACTAAGTATGCTGAATCTGGCGGTGGCATAGGAAGCTGTGCAACAGACAGTAGAAGTGATCTTTGAGGATCCTGGTGTGAAGGAATTGATTGTGAAGCTTTATCACAAAGGTAGGCAATTGAATGCAAATCTGGATTGGCAGAGACTGCAGATGTTAGGGTCCAGCCGAGAAACTTTGTGCTTGCACTGAACTGAGTGAGTGTTTTAACTTTGAAAGCTTACCCAGATGTTTGAAGGCATTAGCTCAGCTGACTTCTGATTGTGGTGCTGTGCTTTTGGGCACAAAACAGACTGGTATGAAGGCCTGGTGACAGAATATTTGGTAGCCACCTTCGGAGACTATTTTGGGGATGTCAAATTGTAAGTTTGAACTGAGCAATTGTTATCTAGAGACACAGATGTTTTGTCAATTCCTCCTTGAACTGAAGACTGGCTTTTGATCCTGCTTCATTAACTTCTGTTGATTGAGGCAGCTCTTTTATGGAAATACAGGAGGCATTCTTTTCTGTTGAAGTCTGTCTTTATGTCCTCCAGGTTCTTTAATTGAGGTTGTTACTGTTTCTTGTAGGTATGTTGAAGAAAGATCCTTTAAAAGATTTGCAGAGGCTTGCCTGGAAGACACTATTGTGATGTATGTGGACCGCCTTCTTATTCAGGTCTGGATCTTTATTCTTCAGGGAGACATTCAGACATTTGTCACGTTCACTTGCTGGTTTTCATGGTATTGTGGTGCCAATTAGTCTATGACTGACAGTATGCTGTATTGGCGTACTGACCCCAACATATCAGCAATGTGTCAGAAAATGCTGACCAGACATGTTACAAACTGGGGCACAGAAAAACTATATCAAGGAGGAAACATTAGAGAGGCTTAAGGTGGATGAGGAAGTACTTGGCGAGTTTTTCAGAGATGTGTTAAATCCAGCAGTATGTTTTCTTTTACTTATCTACATCCACAATTGGGAGCTGGTGAAGTCAGTGGGGAGTACTAGCAGCTAATGACTGCCATTCATGATGAATGTGATGCTCTGGTACCTTGTGAGTGACACTCAGAGGTTATGGCTTCACTGTCTTGTTGTGTTTGTTCTGGTTTGACTGGGACAGACACAACATCTGTTTTGTTACTGCAGATATATTTGTGGAATTATTCTCTGCAATTGCATTGGTATTCTTTTAACTTCTAATTGTAGGATTCAATCAATTTGTAATGGTTCAATACAAGTCATTAAGGAAAATTTGGTTTTGTTTTGGTGACAGAAAGTGGACAAGCGAGTGCAACCACTAGCTGAGATACGGGAACTGGCATCTGCAGAGAGTGTAGATGCTTTCACCCTGGCCTACACAAACCTTCTTCAGAATCATCCTGACTGCCCTGTACGTGTTCAAAACATTCTTGTTCTTACTATCCTTCTAAAAAAACAGTTGCTGGATTTACACTTTGCTTGGCAATATAGAAGTTAGAGCAACTGTTCTTTATTCAACAGTTCTTTCAGTAGCATACTGTTCTCACCTTTTGTGTTACATAGTTCCCCTGAATATTGTAGGTATCTGGTTCATTGCTTGGAACCTTGACCATGTTGTGACTGCTTGTCACATGTTCATTATGTTGTAGGGTGCATTGACTGGAAAGATACATTACTTACATAATTCAGAAAATTACTGCAAATACAATTGGTCTAAATTTAAACCAGTGGGCAATGGCATGTGATGATGTTGCAGTTTATAATTTCTCAGATATATCAGAATGTTAATGCATTCCTGGACACCTATTTACTAGAAAGTTTGCTTGAGGTCAGATGTCCACTTGCTGCCTAACAAAAACAACTTGGTTGGGTTTGCAAATGCAGCCAGAAGTTGTTGAAAAACTGGTCGCCTTGCGAGAGGGCATCCCTCGCAAAGATGCGAAAGAGGTATGTAATCTAGCAAATTCATCTGACCCATCTATGGTCGATGCTCCTGAAGCAGACATTAGATACTATTGATCTTGTGAATGTGCTGTGGACTTGTCTCCATCTAATTGATTCGGGTACTGCTTTGTGGAGCAGGTTGTTGCGGAATGCCAAGAAGTCTATGCAGCTTCACTGCAAAATGGAGACTTACCAAAACCTGGTCTGGTGTTTAGTAGACTAACTTGCCTTCCTAAAACCAGGCTCAGTAAGAAGGCGCTGTAGTTAATTGTGATGTCTGTTTTATTCACTCCTTTACCCCCTATTTTTATGCAATTTACATGGTGAAATTTCTGAAGCCTGTCACCTTAGCTGGGTCCATTTAGCATGGTCATCCATCAGTTCTCAGGTGAAATTTAACTAAGCCATTCAAAACTTTCTGTGATCTGCTTGGGATCCATACCTTCTGAGAATGGAACCTGGTACTAAAGAAACGGGCATTGTGGTTGAACAGGGTCTCTTCCATGATGCTAGTAGATGGTGTGGTTGATTTAAAAATCTCCTTTAGATAGGAGGTTACAGTTTTGGTTTCAGTTGTTGTAAGGTTCTGTATCTTTACATAGGGTACAACTGAATGATTTTTTCTATCCTTTCAAAGGTTGCTAGATGACCATAGGGGGTAGTTCAAAAATCTGGAATATGAATGACCTTGTGAATTGATGTCCATTGATTTGCTAGTACTCAATGATCACAACATGAACTGTTCTGGACCAATCATGACAGAAAATCAAGTGATTAGGACAACTGGGTGTTCATTTTTTATTGACTTGGTGCCTTTGTTTGACTAGCACCTTAGTTCTTCAACATTGATGTTTCAAAATGGTTTTTCTATTTGGATGCTCAATTGCTTCAAAATCTCTGACGGTTTTCTTGGGTTATGAAGTCATAGTAGAGTTTTGGTGGTGGTGATGATCCATCAGCCCATATTTCCATTACATTGGTTCCTTCTCATTTTCATTTGGCAAACTGTTGATGATTTGGAGATAAGTGTGTGTAGTGTTGCTGTTGTTATTACATTGAGTTTGTTCATATTCAGTTCTTTCTGTCATGCTACATCTTTTCCCCTTGGGTATTTGCAAGTTCAAGCACGCAAACCTAGTTAACCGTAAACTTCAAAACACCCTTTTCTATGGACAATCTAAGATTGAAATTGCTAGTCATTGCCAAACTGAGATTGCAGAGAGAGTTCTACAATGCATTTTGAAATGCAAGACTACCCAGGCCACTTGCCAGACCAAAACAAACACAACAAGAATAATATTATCAGCATGAAAAATTATTGGCATGATAGTCAGGATGGAGTAAGGCCTGCTTTATGCTAGAGTGTGAGGCCCTGTGGACTTGAAATTTTTGAGAGCCCATGAAACTCATTTAAAGACCTTCCCATGGAAATTAAATGATTGATTTGTGGGCTTGTACTAGTAAGTGGAGTGTAAGGTGAAAATGGATTGTGTTGAGATGCTTCAACATAATGAAGTTATTCTTAAAATATTTGCGCCTTTGAGGCAATACTCCACCTTGAAACCTTTTCCACCCCTATGTGCTAATTATCTGCAAATTAAGTGAATTTCACTAAAATTGGGTTTCAAATAGGTTTCCAATGTTGAAGTGGAGTATTTATTGCACAGGATTTGAAATAATTGGTGAACGATTATAACAATAGTGACAACAATAATGAAAGCTAATTAAAATATTAGCCTAAAACTTGTTTTATCATCAACATTGGGAAAATAGGAATTTCAAGCCCCATTTAATGCTAGTGTATATTTTGAGTATAAGGTTTTGATCTCACCTTAAAGTCACTCCCCCTTATGGGAAAATTGTAGATGTTGAGTTATCTTTCTTTTGCAAATAACTTTAATGTATGGAGGAAGTCACTAAACTTATGTTGTTGTTTTTTTTTCCTTCAAAATGTATTCATTGAAAAAACAAAGTTGAAAACCAATTACAACTCATGATCAACTCCAAGCCCACCTCTTTGGTACACAATCCATTAGACCATGAAACATTATGCAATTATGACCATTTAGGAGTACATGTTAACCTTTCATCCATGTTCATTACCTAAAACATTATCCACTATGTGTGCATGTAGTATTGTTGTTTTTCAGACATGAGCCATTTAATTAGAATAGCCTTTTTTTATCAAAGCTAGAAGGTACCAACTTTTTAGATGTTCAAAATTTGAGGGCCCACATGCAAAATTTAAAGGTCCAATGCATGTAGTTGATAAGGATGTGGCAACATGACCATCCCCATTTATGTGAATCAATCTCCAAACATTGTATTAATGTGGCCATTGAAGTTGACAATTGGTTTTTTAGTTCAATTATTTTTGTGCACACATGCACCCAATTTTTTATAATTTACAACTAATCAAGATGACTCACATTTCCAATTAAATCAATTTTCATTAACTAACAAAATGATTTGAAAAATTATTGGCATGGTACACAAGGATGTCATATGCTTCTATTCAAGTTTAATCATATTGGTCATTTGCACAAACATGTTTTTCTCATTTAGAGTGAATCACAATAATCCATGGTTCCATTTAAGCTAGGCTTGGTTGATTTTAGCCCTAGAATATGATAAGTTGTTAGTTGTCATAGGATCTAGGATGCTTATAATCTTTATGGGCACACATGTGGCCAAAATTTGTTTTTTTTTTTTTTTTTTTTTTTAAAATTAAATTAAAATTTTTTTTTTTTTCTTTTTAAATAAAATTTAACAAATAAT
>Ga0116231_10001907_pt1 | contig 43438 bp, 30 predicted proteins | sample S1TSphgellanicum_2_FD_89695 | JGI IMG/M metagenome (GOLD analysis project Ga0116231, IMG submission 89695) | Host-associated microbial communities from peat moss isolated from Minnesota, USA - S1T2_Fd - Sphagnum magellanicum MG | ecosystem: Host-associated > Plants > Peat moss > Unclassified... | reverse complement strand
GGTGTGGTTTTTTTTTTTTTGTTTGTTGGTGTGTTGGTTGGTTTGGGTGTGTTTTTGTGTTTGTTTGGGTGCCGTGGTGTAGTCCCTGTCTTTTTTGTTTTGTTTTTTTTTTTTTTTTTTTCCCTCCCCCTTTTGTCTTTCGGTTTTCTCCGCCGGTGTCCGTGTGTACCATGATTTGTAGAGCTTAGTGATGCGCCTCCAGTCAGAGCTGTTTTGGCAATTCGGCGCTCATATTTTGTATTAAAGAGACCAGATGATTCCTCGTGCAACATTCCTTTCTAAAGGGCTCCTGGATGCCGATCGTTTAAGGTTATATTGTATGACTGTCACCGATGTAGAGCTTGGGGATTGGAGTCCGGCTTTATGAAGGCTTTGGAAATTCTATGATGCCTGCTGTGCGATAGAGTGGCATAGGGTTCGTGTCGGATAAACTTCCGGTAGGATCTTAGTAGGTCAAACACACGAGATCAAAGATTGCGTGCAGATGTAGTCAGGATCTCACTATCGCCTGTGATCGGTTGCTCGCGATCGATTTGAACGGGGTTCCAACACAGCTACGACGATTTCAGGTCACGACCTTAAGCGAAGAACAGATCTTCAGAGCTCGCTGCAGGTGTTAGACAAGGAATTTCCCCGTAGCTCGGGTTATGTTATTAGATATGAAGCATCTGCTGCTCGGACACGTTAGTAAAAAAACCACTGTGGTATTGGAAGTCAGAAGCGAAGTATGTATTTCTGTCGCTGTCTGTGTTAGTATTGGCACTAGATGCCATAGACATGCATTTTCCCATGTCTACAGCATGAATTGTAAGGGAGTTTCCATAAATATAAGTGGAACTGATGACTGAGAGCTGATGACTGAGAGCATCTCCAGCGGTGCTTTGTGTGTGACCGCTCAAATTAAATTGGATGAAGAAAAGTCAAAACATGCAGGTTTTGGCCTAGCATTTTGGCACAGTTTTGCTGAGGCTGGTAAAAGGCACAGTGAAGCCTAACACCTGCCAGATATAAATATGATCTGACTGCTGCTCCTTGTTTTTGATTGGCCAATCATAATGATTGGTCAAGGTGGTTTGCTATTAGTAGTCTCCCATCTATTTGCAGTCCCAGTTTTAGTTTTACAGGTGGGGTTGCAGTAAGGGAAATAACTAAACTTGAATGTGAGAAATATTTTTGCCGGGTCGCATACTAAGCACTGCTAGAGATGCTCCAAAAACAGCTACTTGAGCAGAATATAATGGGATAATGCTCCTCCATGAATCAACAATTGTTTCTGTCATAGCAGTTTTTTCTATGCAGAGTCTATTCCCCGTTTAGTTAGTATTTTGGTGAACTCAGGCATGTGGTTTGGTTTAATTCTGCAATTATTATTCAAATTGCTGTTTTGTTTTGTGTATTTTAGCATGGTTGGATCTCCTCCTTTTCCAGTTTGCTGATATGTTGTTGGTTCTGCAATATCTATATCCTTGTAATCAGGTTGACTTGAATAATAAGGATGGAGAAGTTTCTCAATACGTTGGAAGATATATTTGCTGAAAAGTCATGGGTTAATTGCCACTCTGGGCATTATAAGAGAGCTGCCACCTCTTTCAACATTTTAAGTACTGGAATAAAGCGGTTGACATGGACAGAGTGATCTGTTCTTTTTGCACTTTTTCTGCTGATGCCATGATTTTTTGTTGTTCATCAATGACAAATCAGGTTGGCATGTGTTATGGTTCAGGTGAAGGAGAAGGATACCTTATGGTTTATCAAGTTTTTTGCACCTTGGTGTGGTCACTGGTATGTAACTTTGTCCACCTCTGTTCCCACCGTGTGGTCACTATCAACATACACCTTGACTTGTTGGGAATTTGGAAGATTGTCTCCTTTCATTCGCAATGTTGACAGGAGAGAGGAAAGTTACTGGAGTTCTTCTCTTCTAACTTCTCTCTTTCTTTCTGCTGTCCTGGATCCAACCTGGGCTCCAAAGAGTTCCAATAGCTGAGGACTGAAGGATTTTTTTGCATATGTGCAGTAAGCGTTTGGCTCCAACATGGGAGGAGTTGGGGAAGGCATTGGAAGGTGAGGATGCAGTGGAGGTTGCCACTGTGGATTGCACCACCAACAAGGCCACATGTGGAAAAGCTGACATCCGTTCCTACCCCACCTTGAAGCTTTTTCTAAATGGAGAGGAATACAAGAAGTACTCAGGTACAGTACCCCTGGCTTGGGCTATGCTGCCTTCTGCTTGTGTGCATGTGAAGTATTGATTTTCAGGGTCTTTCAGTGTGCAGCTGTCTTCTCCAACCAAGCCTGCACTCAAGCTCCATGTCTGCTCTACCTTTTCACAGTGAGAATATGTGTAGGAGCAGTCTGCTCATAGGCTGTATCATGTACTACACTATGAAATCAGTCAGCTTATGCTGGTTGTTTGAATGGTTTTGGCACTTGGCATGGACAGGTCCTCGTGATTTGGAGGCTTTGAAAGCATATGCATTGGAAGCTGCAGCTGAGGTTACCAAAGCAGGCACAGATCCTGATGAAGCTGCTTTGTAAGCATATGAAGAGAACCATGAAGGCTATATGAGTTAGAGACAGTGCTTGTTGATAACATGTATCATCTGCTGCTATTGAAGGCATATAGAAGCCTTTTAATATATGGTTCCGCTTTGTATGGTTCAGTCACATCCCAATTGAGGAAAGTAAAGGCCAACTCTTTTGGAGTCAGCAAATTCTATGTATGTGGTTGTCAGTGTATGAGTATGAACTTTTGCAGAGTTTTTTTTGCTGTGTATGAATGTATTACAAATATTGTTTCTTTGTAATGATCATGAAACATGGAGTTTTAACCTTCATAGACAGATTTTGCAAATGAATTGTGCCCTATGCCTGGTACACAACACCCTGACACAAGTGCCTTTGGTGCTTTAGAAGTGGAAGTCTTGAAAAGAGGAATAGTGCGGTTTAGGAGGGTTGCCTCTGGTTTTGTACTGGTACAGTTGGGACCTGAGGTTGCATGTGCATAAGGTGTGTTTGGGTAGGCTTAGTTTGTGTGCAATTTTCAGTACTATTACCATCTTTGAGATCATGACAATAAGGTTTAGGTTTTACATCAGCTTTGGAACAGAAAATGAGAGATCCTTTTGACTCTTTTGTGTTCTTGTTGCAGTGACTGCATAATGGAGACCTGCTTAAGAGACCGGCAAGCCTAGCACACAGAACCCTCTGATGTGTTTTTGCGACTGTTAAGCTGGAGTATTTTCTAGCCATTTTCTGGGAGAAAGGAGTTGCTACATTAGAGGGCAGTGGAAGAAGTTTCAAAGATGTGAAATCTTCAGTTTTGTGTTGGTCTTTGTGAGTACTATAACATATCAGAAGAGACTTGCACATCTATGATAGGGATGTGCAATTGCCTGAATAGGACTTCACATGTGTAGCAGATCATTGCCGAGATTGTTGTGAGTTACATGATCTTGCTGTCCACTATACAGTTTGAGAGGCTCCCGTTTCATAGAGACTTGTACAAGATAGAACAGTAGGCTTTACTTCTTGTAAGATCATCCCACTGGTACAGCCTTTGGGATTGTGGTGGCTCTGTGATGCAAGAACATGGGGTGGTAGATAGTTATAGCTTTGCACTTGAGTGGGTGCAACTAATTTAGCAAGATATGCAAGTCTTACATCTTGTTGTAAGACCCAATGATGTAAAGAGAGTGGATGGTGTTGCCTTATGCCATGCCAGAGAGGAGCTGACCTCTAAATGGTGATGGCAGATAATTATCTTAGAAATTGTCAGGTGGTCTGTTCATCATGGAGTAGGGTGGGGTCACCCTTTGCAATATAATTCAGAAATCATAATTGGGATAGTATATACTGTGAGTTTCTTTGTCGGTTCTTCAGTGGCAGGATACATCACTCTAGAGCTGGAGTCTTATAAGAATGTGGTTACCTACCTATTACTTTTCTTCTGACATTGTCACAGGCACACATTTTCCCTCATTCTGCCCTACTCATGGTCCTGTTGGTGTTCGCGGTCAACATCCTTACTACTGCTGTGCTCTGTGATAGCCCCCCTGCTCTAGTCTTTGTGCTTATGATCTTTGTCTTGTTGCTGCTTTACACCTCCACCTCACCTTCCTTGTGGTCTTCATGCTCTTTGTCTTGCAGTAGTTTTCCTCTGTCACCTCCCTCATCCTCCTCTCTGTCCTTGTTGATAGATCCTGCACATTTCTGGTACTGAGGCATGATCACTGGTGAATTTGTTTGTAGAGGTGGATACTGCTGACCTGGAGCAATTGTAGTTAGTTCATATGAACGGATGCAACCTGGGCAGTTGAGAAGATCAAACAGGTGCTCAGGCCAAATACTTATCAATGTGAAGCCACATGAAGACCAATTAAGCTATGTGTTTCTGACCTTGGTGACTGCAATGTAGAAGCAGATTCTTGGTTGTTGTGTTGACAGTGCTGGTTATTTAAGTCAGTGATGGCAACGTAGAAGCAGATTCTTGGCTGTTTTGTTGTCAGTGCTGGTGGTTTGTCAGTGTTCAATTCCACTAGTGGTATAGAAGATGCAGTTTCACAGTACTGACTTTGGCTGTGTTTAGATTTGACAAACATAATTGGTGTTCAGAGATGTGGCATGCACAGGAATACCATTGAATGCACATATTTTTTGCCATGGCAAGTACTTTGAGAGCAGCAAGATGTTTAACGAAGAAATGCTGACCTCAGTTTTTTAGCCTTCTAGTCTTTCCTGAAGCAGTATGTGGAGTAGGGATGTCATTCTGGTTACGTGGAATTAATTTGGAAGGAGATAGGGTCCAATACTCCAGAATGTGAAGTTTAAAGCAGCTGGAAGGTCTGCATAGATTGTGGATTCGTAAATTGCTTTCTTCCTGGTTTTATTGCAGGACAAAATGTGAGAAATGAGAAGCTAGAAGGTGAAGAACTACATTCAATCAACTGGGCTTCAGATCATGGACAGAGAACTTTGTCAGCAATGCTTTCAAAGGAAAGGAAAGAGTCACAAAAGAGGCCAATTCTAGCTCAGGTTACAAGTTTGGCAGACAGTTCCGAATAAGCTTTGCACAGTGCTTGTGAATGAGTTGTAGATATGAAAATAGGTCATCGAAATTGAAGCTGGTTGACATCAACTTTTCTGGGACATGAGTGTATTCTTGGATATTACATTGACCACTGAAAGATCTTTCAGGTCTGTAGGAGCAACTGTAGAACATCGATTTTGTTTCAAAGATCTGAGCAGCAGATATGTGGACAATGCAGTATTAGGATGGCAACGTCTATGTCCTCAGGCTGAGTAGCAGGTGGCTGTGAGCCAGGTCTGATCAGTGGCCATTATCTCATGTAATTGACACTAGAGAGAGACTCTGCCACATCATTAGCAACTTTGTAGACTATTTGTTAGACCTCACTATGTTCTATGTGCCAGTTTGCATGTATTTGAAATAGCAGTTGGCCGTCAGAAGCTTAGGGTGAAGGGTGAAATCTCTTCTGAGTGACAATTATGTACATTAGTGCCATTCTCCATGGATTCAAAAACTAACAACTACTAGTAAGCTCTGACAAGTACTAGTGGAATGAAATTGAATTGTCACTATCTCCCACAATTCAAATTGAGGTGAGACTGGTATGAGGCTGGTATTACCTCAGTCATTTTGAGGGCAATATAGGTACATGGCTCATGTTGTTTCCAACCAATACCGGATTGGTAAGCTCTTGAATGCTTGCAGGCAAACTGATTCTTGCTGATAGAATGACCGGGTAAACGCTTGGAAACTTGTGAAGCTCAGGAACAGAGAAGAGAGACAAAAGAAGGAAGCACAGTAAGGTCAAAAGAGAGTGATGGAGATGGATAGCTTGAGAATGGATTCACCTCTCACTTGCCATGTTGTCAGGTTGTTTCTCCAATTCCTGAGCTAAGGTATAGTATTGAACACACTATCAACAATCCTCTGCATTGGATTTGCAAATCCAGTCTTCTCATTGTTGTGGAAGGACTTTTTCTTGGTGGGGGGTGTGTGTTTTTCTGCATCTGGTCCTTCCTTTCACAACTTCACATCTTGCTCTGGTTTCTTGGATGCTGAAATATCTCTCCTATTGTTCTCCTTCATTGCTTCGCATGGCCAGCAGTCTTGTAATGATCATGTTCCTGTTAATTTTTGTTAATTTTGTTGTTACAGTGGTGGTGTGCAGATTCGGAAAATTACAGTGGAAGTGCAAATTTTCTTTTAGAATACTCTAACTTTGGGTTCCTTATGTGACAATTTTTAAACAGCAGCAGTTTGTTTCCAATCCCATGACTGGTGACAATCAATCATGCGTTGGCTTTCTTGGCAAGTACTTCAGAGAACTTGACAACAATCTCTTGAATGGCAATGACTCAATTCCTCTGAACTGGGTGAGGGTTCTCCACTTTTGTTAAGCAGTATATCTGATATTGTGCTTCGGGTTTGGAGCAAAGAAGTTGTGATAATTGTGGTGTTATTCATAATTTTTTAGTTTGACATTGAAGGGTTGTCTTATGAAGGGATCTTGCTCCATCCTAATTAAAAAATAGGACTGCAGGGTTTATGAGTTATTGAAGTAAATGAAGCAATGGATCTACATTGCAAAATTGGAGAATTTAATAATTGTGTGACTGCACATATGTAGCTTACTCTTTGAGGTGCATGCCAGCCTAGTTACATCTTATAGCAATGAAAAATAGCCTAAATGGGTACCAGAGGTTTGGCTCAAAGGTGAGGACCAGGCAAAACACTGGTTCACACCCCCAATTCACTTACTCTGCATTGTGGACCCTAGGCAGAAGAAGTATTGTGAGGTTAGGAACCTTGGTTTTCATATGTTGCCTTGGACTTCTATGTGGTTTTTGGCTTGCAGTGTAACCCTAATCAATTTGGGCAATTCTTTAATTCTCATACCATTCTTACAAGGGTGAGATCCCAGGGTGGGGGCATTCCTTGAATAAAGGGCCTAGGATGAGGTGGTACCCCAATCCGGCCCTACATTTTGGGAATGTTCCCCACCATTGGGCGTTACCCATTGAGAACACAAAGTGAACACCATCACAAACCTAAACATAAGTAGATCACAAGGTGGCAAGAGTGAGAGGCACCTTATTGGGCTACAAGGGGCCTCTTACAATTGCTGTGTGACAATATAAAGGTTACATAGGAAAACCCTATGTCATTTACCGATCGGTATTGTTCATAATTGGCCTTATGAATTCAAAGGAGACAAGCAGTACAGGGTCATAATGGCTCTGCCCTTTATGGCAAGTTCAAACAAAATCACAAGAAGTGATGAAACTGTAAAGATTGTTAGTGTAAATATGTGTAGTGTAAAGTACTAGGTTGAGGGCATTACCAAAATAAGAGCGCATGATGTCGAGTGCAGGCCCCATTTTGGTAATGCCCTCGACCCAGGGCTTTACCCAACATAAAGACCTGTCAGAAATTCAGTGGAAAAACTCAGGCGAAACAGGAGGGGGGGATTATGAAAAATGAAATGCCCTCCCAAAAATGGAGAAAAAGGGAAACAGCAATGGGGGCATTATGAAAAACGAAATGCCCTCCCTGCTCCTGGATGAAAAAATATGCTTTATAAGGTTACATGCATATATGGTAAACAGGCTAGTGACTGAACACTTAGTGTCTCAGTCACCTCTGTCTCACTCAATTTGCCTCCTTTCCACCTGAACTCTGAAGGTAAAGTATAGCCCCCTAGAAAGGGCACCCATGGTTCTTCAAATTGTTCAAAACCGGTCTAAAATGAGGAACATACACTCCTTCAAAGTTGGGGGTAATTGGTTAAAGAAAATGGATCAAACACATGGCAGCCCATGATGGCTTGTTTAGTCACCTAAAACCAAACATTAACTTGGGCATCAATGAAGGTTATCTACTCCCATATCAAACTAGATGCAAATTGAGATGAAACATTTGCTCAAAGTAAGTGTTCACTTTTGATCATAAGGCTCAAATTGCATGCAAAATAGGGCTTAGAGATTGACGATAATGGGTAAACATATTCGTTCACCAAATCTGCCGCCCCTTTCCCAAATGTTTGTGAGTGCGCATTTTCCGTCGCCCTCACCAAGCATTTAACTCCCAGTCATGTTGGGAGTTTTGAGCTTCTCAAAGCTTCTTTGAGCTTGATGCTCTCCAGTTGTTGTTTGTCTCTAGTTTGTGTTTGTAGGTTTGTTTGAGTTTTTGTAGCTATTGGCAATGGCGATGGCCTCCCCTCTTTAGTCTCTTTCAACTTTCTTGTCTTTCCTTTGTATCTTGATGTGCTCTTTTTCATCTCTCGTTTTTGTCTTTCCTCTTTCTCTTGCTACTTATTTTCTCATCTTTCATTCTTGTTTCTCATCTCTCTTTTGTGATTATCTCTAAGTTCTAAGCAATGGATAATCAATTGTTGGTGATGGTGATCGATGGTGCACTTTTTTTTTTCTTTCAACTATTTCAAAATTTGAAGTTTTCTTCCTTCTTGGTGATGGCGATTAGCACCCTGTTTCTTTTTAGACCCAAAGTACTGTTGGCAATGGTGATCCACTCCCTCTTTCTGCTTTTCAACTCTCTCAGAGCTTAGAGAGCTAAACTTTCTTACTGTTTTTTAAACTTAGAGTTCTGAACTCTCTTATTGCTAATGATGGCGATCCACCCCCTTTTTTTCCTCTTTCAATTCTTTTAAAGGTTAAAGCTTTAAGTTTTGTAGTTGATGTCTTTGAGCTCAGAGTTATTAACTTTCTTGTTGCTAGCAATGGTGACCCACCTCCTTTCCCTCCTTTTTCAACTCTCTTAAAGTTTCAAGTTTTGAATTTTCTTGTTGTTGGCAATGGCAATCCACCCCATGTCTTTCCTCTTTCAATTCTTTTAAAGCTAAGAGCTCTAATTTTTCTTGTTGTTCTAAGCTCAAAGTTTTGAGCTTCCTTGCTATTGGTGATGGTGATCCAACTACCTTTATTCTTTTCTCAACTTTCTCAAAGTTGAAAACTATAAAATCTTTTGTTGTTTTTTTTTCCTTAGCCATATTAGCTATTACAATTGTGCCCCCTCACTCCTCTAAACCTAGACTTGTCGATTACTTTCAACCTTCCTTCTCTCATCAACCTCCTCTTAATCCTTTCCCATTTTTTGGTCATTGTTCATGGTTTCTTTTATCTTTGTTACTACCTTTTTTTCATTTGTTGTTTTGTTAATATATTTCTCTCATTTGTTGTTCAACTGTTACATTTTTCTCAATTGTTATTCAACTACTACCTTTATCTCAATTACTATTACCTTTTTTCATTTGTTATTTAGTTGTTACATTTTTTTCATTTGCTATTCAACTATACTACCTTTCTTTCAATAGCTAGTGGGTAAAAACACAGTAAAAGGAATCACAATGACCAAGGTTGGAGTCCTTACCATGGATTGCATTTTACATGTGTCCTACATGTATTAGTCTATTAAATATCAAACTTGTATTTTAAATGTAATTTTTGTGATTAGATATTAATATTGAGACCAAACATGACTCATATTATAATAAGAACTATATTTTTTTGCATGAGGACCTACATTATAGTTAAATATATATATTTTTGAACCATAATGACAAATTTTGAACTTTTTGGACCATTAAGGACATTCAAATCAAAATCAACAACATTCGTTAAAAGGATTCAACACATGTGCATTTAAAAATATAAACACATGTGGCCCTTCTTATGAAGTATATTAAAGCTCACAATAAATTTGAGAACATTTGATGAAGGTTTGAATAATAAAAAGCACATTCAAAATTTAAAGTCTTTAAAAGGACATTGTCAACAAGTGTTTTATGTATGACAAAAGACTTTAATAACATAGTGAAATGATTCCAAATTCATAGGAGTCCAATTTCATGAACATTAAAACAAAATTTAAAATTATGGATAAATAATTCATTAAATACAATTAATGATGATTTTCCAAAGTAATGTAAGTGCAGTTTTAAGCACTATCAACAACTTCCTTGGCTCCTTTTATTGCGAATGTCTTCTTTATTTTTCAATCGTTGGAAGGTAATAATTTTGTTGCTTAACACCCTAATGCTTGTTGTTTAGTTGGTGCTTACAACCTTGCTTATTATTGAACCCATGTTACGTAACCCAAATTCACCCTCATGACCTATTTGAAAATCATGGTGAAAACAATCACCCACTTCAACAACAACCACTAGAGACCAAATTGTAGTGAACTATTTCTAACATGCTTCTCAATAGTTTTTTGAGTTGTTTGTTGTATTGGAAAACCCAATTTTATTGCTCATTTGGCTTGCTTATGTTCCTTTTCCTTTCTATTGTTTACTCTAATTTCTTTTGTAATTACTTGAATTCCATTATTTTTTTCTTTAAGATGTCTTGGTATTTATAATTAGTCACAACATGTGACTGAAAATAATTGATTAATAGTTCATTTCCTTTAGTGCATCTTGCTAGGATAGTAGGTTATGCACCTTCATAGATTTTTTAGTCACATTTGGAGACAACTGAGTTTTTTGTAGCGACTTTTGAATATTTTCAAGACTACCCTCATTTAGGTTTACAATATCAATCTTTGTTGCCTATTGGTCTATCACTATAGGGCTATGGGGCATATTTACATAGTATCACTGGTCATTTTATAGATAGGTAGATTCTTAAATCTTAGATGTTGATATGTTTAAGCTATATGGAGAAATTTTGCCACAACAGTTCCCCCCCCCCATGGAAAATTATTCTTAGCTTTTTCCCTTGTCATGTAATTTTCTTCACTCCTTTCATTGCTCATGTTTTTTGCAATTTAAACTTATGATGGTTTAGTCTTGTTATCCATTGCTTTTGGGTTCAAAGGCTATATACTATAGTCTGAAACCTAGACTTGATGTTTTGTTTTGTGAATGATTGCTCTAAGGCCTAATCTACCCATCTAGTTAAAGTTATTTTGTTTGGTTCCATGTGATTGCTTTTAGACATAATTGCATCCTTGATTTTTCTTAATGTTGTTTTAAAAGGTTTGAAACAAGACACATTTAATGGTTATAATGCATATGATGTGTTCGATGACAATGTGATCACGTCTAACCCAAACTCTTTTGCTTATTCTATTGCTTATAGGGTAACATGGTTGCCATGTCCATCTATAATTAACAAGTGTTGGTTGTTGAGGGACATTCCACCTGGAACTAACATATTAAAGAAAGATAAAAGTGTTTTTAAACAAGAAAATAAGTCATCCATGTTTTTTTTGCATTACCATGCAAGTATTTGGTTTGTAAAGTTTAATGTAGTCATCCTTTAGTCTCTTACCTTTGAAGATGTAGAAACCAGGTAGAAAACCCCCTACAACATTGATTGCATAGTTTGTAGTTAACCATTCCCAAGATTTTGGGATGATATTATAATCTACATTAGATTTTCTTTGAGCCAAAACTATTGTTCCAAACTATTTGCCATCTTGAATCCTTGTTTCATTAGAGTTCCATATATGATCAAAACTATAATTGTGTTGCTTGTATAATGGTTACAAGTTGGTGTAGAAAAAATTACATGAATTAAATGTTAGCCCCTATGTTCTACAAACTTCTAATCCTTTTGCTTGCCATATGTTGACTTTTGGATGTTTGCATTTGAATTAGTACCACCAATTATTGCATAGTATTCCATCTTAAAATGGTGTAACCCTTGCCTTTGTTATCTTTGTAACTTTAATTTTCAGTTGTTGTAAGTTAATGGACGGTTCACATTCTTGGATTGATAATGTCCATGTAATCACTATTGCATTTTCTTCTTTTGTAAGCACAACTCTTGGCCCCATCTTCTTGGATTTGGTTTTTCCATTTAGGTGGTTAGTAAAGGAGCTCATTGGGATGTTCCATGACTTGTTGGCCTTCTTCATGGAATGTGTCCCATTCTCAATAACATCCATTATTGTTTTTAACATTTCATCTGTTCACATGCCTTTTTTAGCACTTGATTCAATTGTGGTGTTGATCTTTTGCTTTGTGGGTCAGGAATAGGGGTGTAGATGCAAGCTACAATGGTTCACTTTTGTGACAAAACAATGTTTTTTCCTTGGGTACCCTTTATTCAAATGCATATGGTGATTAATATATCCTTAGATCTACTAATTAAGACTTGTATTTAAATTAATAATTTCATTATGAAAAGGACCGTGTGGTTATTTATTGATAAAAAGTTCAATTGTGAATAATAATGGACTTTTGAAATTGAAAAATATGGACTGTTCATCTGACTAGAACATCACAAAATAGAAAAAAATAAATTGATTCACATTTTAAATTTGTTATTGGGATTTAATATATAATGTAATACAAGATGATAAATTCATATGAAAAAAAATTCTTTGAAAACCTCATTCATTTAGTAGTTAAGGACTTTTGAATGGTTAAAATTTGACCATATTTTCATAAATCCATGTGAGTTGCAATTTTTGTTTGTTTTTCAAATTTTTTGTCCCAAAAACATAATTTTTGAAAGTTTTATATTGGGAATTATTTTTATGGACTTTGTGGGTTTTCCTTTTAGGACTTTCAAATTAAAAAATGACATCAATTACATTACATATAAGTTTTCACATAAATTTGGAAAGGTTTGTAGAGGATTGAACATGTATTTCTCAAAGCTTATAATAATAATAATTTTTAAAGTAACAACCATGTCCATTTGAGTCATTTAAAAAAATCTTGTATGGACTTGTAAGGAGTGTAAAAATTGTTGAAAATGAGCCACTTGACTATGCATCTACCCAAAGGGAATATTTTCCTTGTTAGTTGCAAGGTCTTTTACTTACAAATCCAACATGTTGCTTTGTCTCCTTTGAGGAACTATCAAGTTCAAAAGTGCTTATTTCTTCCTAATTTAGCCTCCAAACAAGTTGGTGGAATGTGTTGTGGCCCCACCAAGGGTATGCCTTTTTTTCTTTGTAAATAACCCAAGAATCTAAAAAATGTAATAAAGTTGGAAATTTTGCTATAACATGTTCATGCACTGCTACCCAAAGGGAAGATTTTCCTTGTTAATTACAAGGTCTTTTACTTACAAATCCAACATGTTGCTTTGTCTCTTTTGAGGGACTATCAAGTTCAAAAATGATTATTTCTTCCTAATCCAACCTCCAAACAAGTTGGTGGAATGTGTTGTGGCCCCACCAAGGGTATGCCTTTTTTTCTTTGTAAATAACCCAAAAATCTAGAAAATGTAATAAATTTCGAAATTTTGCTATAACATGTTCATGCATTGCTACAGTAGAATATAGTAACTTATGAAATTTTGCAAAATCACCTCAATCTAAACCAAAATCTTTTGTGCATGTAATGCTAAAAAATGTGTAAGAACAATTCATATGACTTAGTTGATTTTTTGCTCTTTTGAAGATCATTGATGCAACATTTCAAACTATGGATTTTTGAATAATAGGAATCTTTGGGGACTCTCCTTTGGGGCTAATAAAAGTGGTGCTTTCAAGGATTCAAAGAAAGGATTTCCTTTGTTGATATTTGTGCATTGTATCATTGTTAGGTTTAGGATTTATTAATGAATAGTTTCATGCTGTTTAATGTGAACCTAAACCCTCATAACCAAACAATCAATCTTTTATTTGCATTTTGCTTATGTTGGTTTTTAAAAAAATAGTTAAATCCACCCTTAAACCCACCCAAGTATGTGCATTACAATGGGTTGGTCCTCTTGCATAACAAAAACATGATTACACATACAATGTGCTAATCCTTTCCCATAACTAAACGCGACTACATAGGACACTGTGTTTTTTAAAATTGTTATTGCTTTTTCCATACTCATAATTGCACACAAAAAAAAGATTTCATTTGGATTATATGAAAAGATTGAACATATTTTTTCAAGACTGGGTGTTTGGCCATAGGGTTGCATTCATTCAAATGCTTGCACGAAAGGATTGTGACCATTCACCAGTGCTGGTTTGCACAAGAGGGGTGTTTGATCACTGGGTGATGTTTGGTGGGGGCCATGTTTACCCAACACTGCAAAATTTCTGACAGGTCAATACGACTACAAAATGAATTTGATCCTGAAAGCAACTTATAAAATACAACTAGCTCTCCAGCTGTCATCTTTGAATTGGATCCAACAAGGCCAAAAACTTTACCCCAAATTCTCTTGGATGCAAAAATCTCTTCACTTGGGGAGGAGGTTGGGGGGAGGGGAAGCCAATAAAATCCAAAGATATTTGATTCTCCGACATTGATGAATCATTTACAATCCTTTTTCATCATCCTCAATCGCTCAACACTTGATCTTAGCCAAAAGGCTGAGAAAGGTATCCTTGATCTCTCAAGGGTGGTGTGCTTTAAAGGTGGTGGTGGTGTTGTTGTTCACCCATTGCCAAATAATTGTGTGTGGAGGGGGACTAGCTTGCTAGAGGACCTATCTTAGTAGCACATAAGATCGTGCCTTCTCATTGCTGCCTTTTTGGAAGTTTTGCTTGGTACATGTTTGGCTCTTTGTTAATGAAAGCCTGCATTTGAGGGTCCTCTTTTTTGACTCAGTGACAAAGTTTGTTTCTGTCTTTAGCTTAGCTCTTTCGACAATGTTCTTACTTTTCTCTCCATAGCAGTACTTACACCCCTTTCTTTTTTTGTTTCGTGAGTTGCTCCACGACTTTCCACGTCTACCCATACACCAGCTGCCACAGAATGAATCGACCCAGATCCAACTTTTCTTCACTTTCTTTTGTCCGCACTTTTTGGGTGTGTGTTGTGGCAAGGGGAATGCCGAAGGGAGGGGGTGGATGATGATGATGCAGCTGAACAAAGTAGGAAAACTCCTTCACCTCTGGAGTGTCTCTCTCTCTCTCTATAGTTATCTTGTTGAAGTTTTTTTCTCACCTACCCTTTGTTGTGAGAAACTCCAAAACCCATCACCACCGACCACACCCCCAAAGAGGTACTACTATAAATGCAACACATGTGATGGGTGATGTAAGATGTAGGACCTACTCACTGACTTGGGGTGGGGGGATGTCATGTACTTCAACTCTATCAAGGCTTTTTCTCTTTTGGTGTGGAAAAGAGGGGGGCAAAGGGGAGCATGTGAACACATGGTTTGAATGCATCATCAATATATAAAATATATGAATATACATGTGATGATGATCCTTGAGGACCTTGTGCCATTATGAACCCAGACTTTTATCCAAATCAGACCAAAACAAATTTTGGTTATTACTTTCAGTTTTTGAAAATGGACCATCAATGTAAAAAAAAAAAAAATGGTCCTCGAGGATCATGTTCTATTATTATGGGCCCTGATTCCTATATCCAAATAAGACAAAACTCTTCTATGTTTTGTCACTTGTTTTTTCAGTTTAAAAAAATCATACTTGGGGTGGGGTAGGAGTAGGTACTTGGGATAAGAGGCATGTATCCAAATTCATTTTCACTTAGGTACAATAAACAAGGGGGAGAAAGGGACAATATATCGTCATGTGACTTAAATGCTGCCTACCAATGCACATATGAAGACGGTTCATGCCTCCAGGTAGTGTCATTGTTTTTCCAAGGGGAAAAGGAAGAACAAAGACAAAGGACCCAATCCCGAGCCACAAGAGCAACACCCAAAATGGGTCACAAAAGGCCAAAGGAACAAAAGGTTAAAAGTTTCGAAGTGTCATCCCCTCCTCCCTTGAGTTTTCCCAGCACCTACACTGGTAGCAAGGTAAACCTAGACCAATGAGTTGGGGTCCCAAGAACCTAGACCCAAACCCCCAAAATTTTGGATTCCTTTTAAACATTATAAATATACCATGGAACCTAAGACTAAATCAGGGTCTCCAAGTCCAAATTTTATGGTTTGTTTGAGTTAAATATAGCCTTTAAGATAAGGCCTCACTCAACAAAGTAAATGTTCCTAAGCCACAAAAAAAATGGATTTAAAAAAGTGTAAATTTGGCTACTTTTGCTAAAAACTTGGAAGAAATTTGCAAAACTTTTAAAACCAAAAAATTGAAAAGAAAAAAGAACATTGGTAGCCTAGATAGCAGTTCATTCTTTGCTTGACTTGCCTTGGCCACCTTGGCCATCCCTCCTCAAGGGCGCATATGGTCAGGTCAGGCTAGGTGAATAAGCACCCACACTCACATCTTCACCTTTTTCAATGAGGCTTCTTAGAGGTTATATTTAATTGGGGAATGCTAAAGTCGAGTCTACATCGTGTTGGCAAGTTCAGGTCCAAGTTATGGGTTTGGTTCTAGGATTTTAGGATTGGAGGTTTTGAGTTTGGTTGGAATTGTCATTGGAGCTTAACCAAGCAACTGATCTCTAGTCAAAATTGAGTTAAAACTTGAAGGGAGATTGCTACCCCATTTTAAACATGTTTAGGTTATTTAGGTAAATAATTACAACTTTATAAAAAAAAGTGTAAACTTGATCTTATATTTAAAGCAAGTTATTGCATTTGATTGAGTGTACATAATTAATATTACATGATTTTTATTTTGAATTGTGTGCACTAATGAAATAAACTAATATTTCACACTTTTTTTTTTTGTTCAGTCGTGTGTAATAAAAATAGAATTGGACTAGGTCTTAAATTAGATTGGTTTTAAATTCTTTGTGAAAATGATTAAAACTGAAAATTTTTAAAATCCAAGGAAATATTTTAAGACTAATTCACAGGTTCCATCAATAAATTTTTTAGAATTCATTTTGTGAGGAAATTTAATTTGCAAAGTTAAAATTGGGGGGTTTGGGTTTAAGTTCTTGGGACCCCAACTCATGTTGACACACTTATGTTAGAACTGGCACAAAGAATCAAAAGGTAGAATTAGTCTTTTGTTAGATTCAGAACTAAGAAAAACATTCCTCACACAAAGTCAAGTTCTTTGGATAACAAAGTTGATTTTTTAATTTAAAAATTGATTAAAAAAGGCTAAACTTTATTGCAAAATATTACTTATAATTAATTGTTTGAACTCCATATCTATATAGATTCTTCTTTTAATTTTTTATAGAACTTTGTACACATATAATTTTTAGCATTGGGAAATGTGTGTTGTGCACATGGAATTGGCCTCGATATTTTGAATCTGGATCAAAGATTCCTTTTAAAATGAAGAACTGGACAACACTACTCCAAACTCAATGATGACATATATCAATAATGTTTAAAGCAACCCAAAATTACTTGAGGTTTTAAATTTTTGCCATAGTATCAATATAGATGTTTGATCACCTAAACTGGTCATGCCTTACCCTAGATCTATTGTTTGAGTTGATGTAAGGTTAATTAGCCTATTACCAAGCAAGGGCGGATAAGTGAACTCTCCTGATTCCTGAAGAATGAATTATAGAGACAAAATGGCCAGATTGAATTCTTGTTTGTACTTTTGGAAAATTTTGAAAAAGATTATTCGCATACATATTGACATTAGAAAAAACCAAAGAAGTTCCAAATGGTGCCTAGCTATCGTAAACCTAGTGTAAACCGTTAGGTGAAAAATTTTCACTTTGAACCTATAGGGTTCATATTTCTCAGACCAAAGGGAATTTCTTTAGCCAAAGTCTAAAATTTAATTTTCATTAAAAATTGAATTGTGAATTTTTTATTAAACTTCCAATGACAAAATTACTCAAAATTCAATAGCTCTCAATTGAGATTCTGTAGTGGGGTTGTGCTATCCCTTAGTTGTTCATCATAACCTTTTCAATGCTAGTATACCCATGCCTCAATTTTCTATGCAGTGTTGGCATGTGATTAGACTTATTCTTCCTTTCCCCCTTTGCTGGGTGCTTTGTTGGTGCTGTCTTGTAAGGCAGGGATATTGTGTTGAGAATCATTATAGAGTATAGTAGCTTCAAGGTATTTTGCCCCCTATCAACTAGGTGAGATGATTCACCCTAATTTGGTTGTAAAAAATTCACATTCATCTTTTGACATTTTGTTTTCTCTGCCACCTCCGCACATGTGCACCCAGCCCAACTGACTTTGTCACCACAAAACTAAATATGAAAATATTTTCTCCAAAAATGGTTATTGCACTCATCATAGGCAAAAATGTATGTAATTCTTTCAAAATGTGACAATGTCATTCAAACATTCAAATACACATGTCATGAATTTTTTAAAAATAAAAATAAAAATAAATTATTATTATTATTTTTGGGTTTGAAATTTTGCGGAAATGTGAAAAGAAAATATTTGGTCACTTTTTTTTTTGAGAAAGAAGTCATTAGATTTGCAAAAAATTAAAAATCATGTTGTGACATTTCCCTATTGGTTTTGGTCTGGTAACAAATTTTGAAATGTTTATATAGGTTCCTAGAACATGTCATCATTTAATGTGATATCTTTTGGGTTCGTCATAACTAATGTGATGTTAAAAAATGAAAAAAAAATCATTAATTTTTTTCTTTTAAATCAACATGATGTACATTAAAATAGATTTATTTTTTATTTTTCCCCTAGCGGCGACCAATTTATTATAAATATCAATTGTTGAAATTAAATCAATGTTAGGGCTATTGTGTATAACACACCTTGTTTAATGGAGAGCTTGCCAGAGTTTCATCATCATTTGATTTTTGATTCGTTCTTTGGAAGTTGGCCAGCAAGCCGAGTCACTAGATTGGGTATTATGGGCCCCTAACAGACAACTCATGAGATCTAAGAAACATAGCTTACAAATTTTCAAATCTAAATTCAACGTCGTGACGTGGTGCAAGCGATGTCTCATCTCATTCAACTATGGATATATGGATGAGTCAAGTTCTCGAATCTAAAAAACACATTGCACAATGCACACCCACCTCCCACTTGAGTGAGGGCGGTGACATTGAAGTCAGTGTCCACCGATTAACGAAGGCACGGACTTTACAAACACGGCCACAATGTGCGCAAGTAATCATTGTCCTACCAATCTCATGAAGGTAGTAGATTCAAGAGAATTATAAAAATTCTAAATTCTTCATTCTCTTGTGCCGCAAACTGGGGCTAGAAACATCAGCTATTTATGGACCATATTAGAGCATCTCCAGCGGTGCTCAGTATGTGATGACCCAGCAAAATATTTCTTAAATCCAAGTTTAGTTGTTTACTTATTTTCAACCCCACCCATAAAACTGAAACTGGCACAGCAAATAGGTGGGGGACTACTAACAGCAAACCACCCGCACTAATCAGTATGATGGGCCAATCAGAAAAGCTGAACAGCAGTCAGATCATATTTATTACACTCTGTCTGCAGGTGCACAGTGTTGCTGCGCCCATCACCAGCCCCAGCAACTGTCCAATGATGCTGAGCCAAAACCATTTTCCTGAGCCAAACAGGCAAATGTTGACTTTTCTTCCTCTGCTTTTACTGTGCAGGATGATGTACTGAGCACTGCTGGAGATGCTCTTCCTAGTGCGATGGGGCCAGGGTAGTTGATATCAACTCAGTTATGGATGAACCTCAACTGAGTTAGTATTTGGTTTCACCTTGGTAACGAATCCTGTAAGAAGAGGGTCTCATATATAGGTAGATCGGTAGGAAAATAGGTAACTACTAGGTGAGTAGATGGTTTATACACAAGTAAGGGTTATTTTTACAACCTACTTACTGACAACCCACTCGTGGGTTATTCCTAGGTAGGTGAAAAAAACAACTGAGGTAACCAGCATGGCTAGCTACAGAACTGGAACCCAACGAAAAATTGTTTCTGATCACTTACCATTCATCCTTCATGGTGCACGGGTGGGTGCTGGTTCATTGTGGCCAGAGTGAACCAGCACCCACCAGTGCACCAAGTGGATGGATGGTGCACTTGATAGGATTCTCTTTTCTATCCCTGTGCCATCCCAGGTTGACTTCTTTTTGTTTGCCCTTTCCCAGCCCCTGATCTCAGTTTTCTTTTTTTGGAACTTTATTTTCTCCCAGCCCCCCACCCAGTTTCTTTTTTTCGTTTTGCTTTTGAAACTTTTCCTGCCCACCCACCCACTACCCCCCACTGTTCCCCACCGACCTACTCCCCAATATATTTGAATTACAAGTAGACTCTTCCTCATCTACCTACTCACCTATAAATTTAAAATGTGCTACTCTCATCCTCACCCACCTACCCGCCCTTCCACCGTCCTACCTACCAACACTTTAAGTAGGTGCTACCAAACCCCACCTACATGGCTACATCTACCTACATGGTTGCCACTCCAATAGATCCCCAAGGGTTGACAACGATGAAGAATGAATAAAATGAAAGTATTGCATGGAGCTTGCTCTTGTTCATTCAAACAAATAAATAAAGGGATGATTAAAATGTTTCACACCCCCTATATAAGGGTATTGCAAGTTTTATTCAAAGAGTGTATTCCATGGGGGTATTGCAAACCAAGTGGATAATCAAAATACGGAATTCCAATTCAATTTTAAAGCATTTAATGCATGTTGTACTTAAGTTCATAAACCAAAATCCTCAATGAATGTGCAATACCCCATTCTAGGTATCCTTGAAATACTTTGGGCTCCATATTATATCTTTTGACAATTCGAAAGGTATTGCATAACCTTACCAAAATCTAGAAAGAATGTAATACCCTCATTGGGCGACACTATAATATCCTCATTGGGCCACATTGTAATACCCTTCTATCCCAAAAATACATTGGGCTCCATAACATATCTTTTGACATCTGAAGGGGTATTATGTAGCCCTACCAAAACCTAAAAGGATCTCATACCCTCATTGCGTTACATTATAAATACCATGGGCTGAATTATTTTGGTCTAAGCTATTAGAGGGGTATTGTTCATGCCCAAAAAAACTCAATGCACATGTAATACCCCTCTTAAGGTACCCCATAAATACATTGAGCTCCATAACATATCTTTTCACACATGGAAGGGTATTTTGTAGCCTTATCAAAACCTACAAGGAAACCAATACCATCATTAAGGTATTTTGTAATTAAACACCATGGGTCTACATTATTGGAGGGGTATTGCTCATCTTCAAAACTATATAATACACCTATAGCACCCTTTATAAGTTGTCCCAGAAATACATTGGGCTCCATAACTTGAAACGTGGAGGGGTATTGCATAGCCCTACTAAAACCTACAAACAAAACAATACCTTGCTCAAGGTATTCAATAAACATCATGGGCTAAATTATTTTAGTTTAAATTATCAAAGGGGTATTATTTATGACAAGGAATACTCAATGCACATGCATTACCCCCTTGTAGGGTATCCCAAAAATACATTGGGTTCCAAAACATATCTTTTGAAATTTGCAAAGGTATTGCATAGTCATACAAGGAAACCAATATCGTCATTAAGGTATTCATTAATTAAACATTATGGGTCTACGTTATTGGAGGGGTATAGTTTATAAATTTCATAATTGGTGAGACATAAGTAATGAGAATGAAACTCAACCAACTTGGAAATGTGTTTGAGGTTGAAAAAAATAAAATGATCGATGACAAGGCTTTGGGGTTCCACTCCCTCAAGCAATTCTTCACACCTCTTCAATTTTTAAGTATAGTGGACATTGAACATTAGAGCAACAATGTGCTATCATGTAGTTAGTAGCGAAAATGTAGCAATGACAAGAAAATGGAAAAAAATGGGTTGCCATTTGGAGACATAACCCTTGAAAATTGAAGATAATGTGCAATCAATAACCATCTTTAATGTTTCATATTTGCTCTCATCTAGCATGAGAAATTTATTCAACAATGTTGGGAACAACAAGAAGAACAAGCAGTTTGAATAAGCACCTTTTCTGCCAAGCCTCAACAATACTAGTACTGTTGCATTTCAATCAAGAATTGAAGCAAATTATAAGTAGTTGTTGTAAGAATCATGCATTGGATTATTGAATATAATTTAAAGACATTTTCAACATCATAAATGACAATAATTCATTAATGGACTAATGCAAATTGGTTAATATACATAAACCCATTGTTATGTATATTTGTTTATGGTGATTTTTATTTTCAAAAAATAAAAATTCCCAAAAATAAGTTATTAATGTTCTACATTTTATTAATGCATGTAATTGAATACTAATTTTGTGTAAATTTTGTTTGTGATTCCTTTAAAGTTTTTTTGAATATTTGGCTTCAATAATGACCTTTTTTTTCCTATTTTAGAACAAAAAAAATTGTTCAACAAGAACCTTGACTTGCTTCAATTATGGTTTAGGGTATAAAAATAAGGGTTTTAATTTCATTATAAAACATAAGTACCTAATATTATGTATATGGTCAATGCAATTTTTGAACTATATGTAAAATTTATTTTACAATATGTGAAATTATTATATACTTAATTTTTTAATGTGTGGATTTATTAAATTTTTTGAATTCTTAAATATGTAATATTTTAATAAAAAATATGTTATAAATTTTAAATAAACATTAACTATTATGGAAAGTCATTTTCAAACTGATAAATGGACCAATGCAAAATCATTGGTATATGTACATGAGGGTATTGCAATATTGGCCACATTGATGGTATAAGGTTTATTCAACAAAATTTTGATGTTTACGTGCAATACCTTCATTTTAGTGATAATTTCATTTTGTTTTACCATCAATGTGACTAACTTGACAATACCTTCATTTGTATCATGGTTTAGGATATTGTCACAATATGGTGCAAGTATTATATTCCTTTTAGGTTTTGGTAGGGCTATGCAATACCCCTCCACGTTTCATGGGGAATGCACATATCCTAAGATGATGTAGGTATTACATTTAAATTTTATAACTTTATTCAAATGACATTCTACCATTAATGTGAAATTTTTTGCAATACCTTCATTTACTTGAATCAATATGTTTGGCATGATATAGTGAGCATGGAATAAGTATTTTTAAAATATATATTTTGTTTCTTGGTTTAAGATGTATTTGCAAAATGATGTGGGTATTACTCCCCTACTAGGTTTTGTTAAGGCTATGTAATACCCTTCAAAATTCCAAAAGATATGTTATGGAGCCCAAAGGTTTTATGGGATATTTGAAGAGGGGTAGTGCATGTGAATTGAGTACTTATGGGCATGAATAATACCCCTTTGATAGCTCGAACCAAAATAATTGAACCCATGGTGTTTGCAAATTACCCCAAATAAGGTATTACTTTCCTTGTAAGTTTAGGCACTACTTTTTTGAGGTTTCAATATATATGTGATGGAGCCTAAAAGAATTTTGATATACCCTAAAAGAGGTATTGCACACCCATTGAATAATTCTAGTCACAAGCAATACCCTTTTAATAGCTTGGATTAAAATAACTTAATCCATATTATTTACATAATATCTTCATGAGGGTATTGTGTTCTTTTTAAGTTTTGTTAAGGTTATGCAACACCCCTTTAGGATTTTCTAAATATGTTATGGAGCCTAAAGGATTTTTAATATATCCTAATAGGGGTATTACATGTGCATTGAGTAATTCTGGGCACAAGCAATACCCCTCCAATAGCTTGGACCAAAATAATTAAATCCATGGTGTTTACAAAATACCTTCATGAAGGTATTGCTTTCCTTTTTAGGTTTGAACTTCTAATTTTTGGGGGTAAAAAAAGATTTTTCGGTTTGAGTGCAAACCTAAAATCATTCTTTTGATAAATTTATCAAGCATACATATAAGAATATGTGAAATGTATTTCTAACTATTAACACAAGATGGTGCAAAATGAAAGTAAATTTTTTTTTAATTAAAAAACATGGGTGACATGTGTTAGAAAAATGTGTAAAAAATGCTCAAGTCCAAAACAACCCCAACCTAAAATGGGGAACATGTCATAATGGTAAATATGTGGTTGCTTCAAAAATAAATTGCTACCCTAAATCTTAAAGACCAAAACAACAACCTAATCAAAAGTGGGATAAACTAATCTATGTCATTTCCAAAGGGGGATGGGATCCCATTGGCTTCTTGTACCATGTTGATGCAACCTTTGCATCATGGGAATGCCATCACATAAATACCATGTGATTGGCCAATGCTACATGCACAACATCAACCACAAACACCTCCTTAGTGGTGCATCAAACCTTAAAACAAACAACTCAATACAATAAATATTGCATATGAATTCTAAAACCTGAAATTCAAATAAAATTCAATATGGCTTGTTGGAAACTTACTGACCATGAATCATTTTAAAATCATGGTATTGTGTAAGAAGGCTAATTTCTTTATGCCACACTATTTTATTTGATGTAGACTTCCACTTGTGCTCCATCCTTTGACTGCTTACCCAGCTTGAATTGCTCGAATGATAATTGCAAGGTCCTCATTGCATTCCAACTTGGCATGCACGTTGAGAGGGATGGCCCCCACACCCCATGTAGTCATGTTAGGAAGCCGAAGAATGTGGTTAGAAGTTAACCTTGCAAGTGCGGGCTTAGGCATTTTAGGTGTGTATTGCAAATCAACTTGGAACCTATCCCACTCAAGGAATGCATGCTTTCCTAGCCTTAGCAATAGCCTTTTGTTCATTGCAATGAAACCAGGCCAAAGGGTTGCTCAAAACTTGCGCATTGATTACCACTTGATCTTGAACCTTTGAGCCTTGTTCTTGAGTAGATGGGCATTTGGGTTTGTTTGGCTCCATGGTAACATTGTGACACACTTGCAAATGTCACACTAAATTGTACTTGGCTGTATAGATGTGTCGCACCCATCAACGCTACAAGCAAATTTGGGCCCATCTTTTGCCTAATGCGCAACCCTCTATGGCAACCAAATGAGGGGCAACCACATTTGAATTAAAAACATAAAACCTTATGTGAGAATTAATATTCTAGATAAAGGTTATGCCCTACATGATGAAAGTATTGCATAGATAGATAGAAGATTATAACACACGATGAGGGTATTGCACGAAAAGATTAAAGAACAAAAGCATAAGATGAGGGTATTATTAAACTCTATAGTTGAAATTTGCGTAAAAAAAAGAAAACCCTAAAAATAACAATATCTTCTACAAAGCTTAAAGGTATATTACATACAAACTTAAATGAAAAAAATGCCCCACCCACCTTCTCCATGGAGAAAGAAGGTGGGGCAAGCAAAGGTTTAAAGACCACAAATAAAGAAGGTATTGCAATCACAAATTTGACAAAAAAAAACCCCATCCATTCTTTCAACTAAAGAGGATGGGTGGGGCAATTAATTATAATAAGTAAGGTAAAATATTTCACCTCCATCAATTTAAACACGAGGTTCAACATCCCCATTTGCATTTTCTTGCCCAAGAGTTACAATTTCTTCATATTCTATCATGTCAATAGTCCTCCGCAATTCAACTTCAATTCTACTAACATTTGCAATAGCAAATATTTCCCCAACTTCAGCATTAGCTTGCATTCCCTCTTCGATATTCCCATTTGGATCTAATGCAACCACATCTTCCATTTGTTATCCAATCATCCCAACCTATACATCTCCTTCTTCCATCACACCTCCAACACCACCTGCAAATTCAGTTCGAGCTTGTTAATCTCTTACACCATTCCTCACTTTCATTCAAGTGTGCATTGAACAAAATGCCCAAAATGCCCAAAACAAAATGAACACATTAGTTGATTAATTTTTAACTTTATTACCAACACTAAAATAAAAATAAAAATACCCAAAATAGCTGCACAATAGTAGCAACAACCAAAAAAAACACCACTCCTTGAAGGCATGAATTCAAGAAGAAATTACTAAATCGTTTTTTTGCAAGAACTAACAAAGAAAAAAAAAACTTAGGTGTTTCTACATGTAGCAACAAAGAAAAAGAACATGACGTCTTAAACACCATTCAAATCATAATGATCACTGTAGGTAGTAACAAAAAAAAAATGACCAAGATGATGAGTGCGCTTGTTGTCCAAGTTTTAGAACTTACAACACTAAAAAATAAACTAGGATGTTTGTCGTCTTGGTCTTACAAGCTATGCAAATTAAAAAAACTACCATGATGAACGCGACATTTGTCATCATGGTTTCAAAGCATGCAACACAAAAGAAAATCAAGATGACGAGTTGCATTCATTGTTTTGGTCTTATAGGTTGAGCAATAGAAAAAACACCATGATGTCAAGCACGATTCGTTATCATGGTTTCAGAGCTTGTAACACATAAAAAAGACTAGAACAACGAGATGTGCTTGTTGTTCTGGTCTTACACGTTGAATAGTATGCCAAAAAACCACAACAATGAACACAACTTGTTGTCGTGGTTTCAAAACTTGCAACACAAAAAAAAACTAGGATAATGAGTTGTGTTCATTGTCTTAGTTTTCTAGGCTAAGCAATAGAAAAAAAATCATGACAATGAACGTCACATTCGTCATGGTGGTTTCAAAGTTGCAACATAAAAAAAGAACTAGGACAATGAGCGTAGCTCATCATCTTTGTTTTGAATGTAGCTACAATGAGAAAAACCATGACAACAAGTTGTAGCTCATCATCCTGGTTTTGGAAGCAAGAAAAGAAACATTTACCTTCAAAGTGAGGGCTCCTATTGATGTTTCATGCCCCAAGCTCCACAAGCTCTCCAAGCTGCCCCAAGCTTCACATGCTCTCCACAAGCTCCACAAGCTCTTCGTAAAATTTTCTATGGTTTTGAAGATCTAGCGATGAAGGGGAGCGCAAATGGGTGGTGGGGTAGGTAGGGGGAGGTAGATGGGTTGGGTGGTGGAAGGGGGGTAGGTAAGTTGGAGGAGTAGGTAAGAGTTTCCAAAAAAAAATTGAGTTCAAGGATGGCGAGACCAAAAAAAAAGCGAGAGACAAAAAAGGCCCAGGAAAAAAATGAGAGTGAGGACAGAAGAAAAAAAAGTATGAGAAAAAAGAAAGGCCCAGGAAAAAAAAACTACTAACCAAGGAAACTGACCCCTGGGGTACAATTTCGTCCCATCCACGAAATCCCAGAATGGAGTTTTTTGGATGGTGCACTGGTGGGTGCCAGGTCACTCAAGCCCTGAATCACAACAAGACCTTTTGTTTTACAACTTTTGTTATTGATACCTTGTGGATTGCAAGGAGAAAAAAAAACAAAGACCGTATGCAATCACCTCTTGGAAAGAAAAAAAGAACCCTCAAAATTGATGCATGCTTCATATTTGCTCAAGATTCACTCTAGATACCCCAATTTAACCACAATCATGATAAACAAAAGGCATACAACACTTAGTTTGCTAACAAAATGCAATGGAAGTCAAACTAATAGCAATCTCATGAGTCACTATGTAATCGTATTGCTCTCATTTTGAGAGTTGGCCACCTTAGAATTGTTGTATTTGACTGAACATGGGTGACCCCAAGGTTTGACCTGTGGTGACTAGTCAATGAGTTAGTGACTCTTACTATACTAGGCTAGGATATATTAAACAACATGGTTCAAGAATGAATTGAACATTCCACCATGACAATGCATTTTTGTTGTCAAAATATTTTTAAAATATATTTATTTCATCTTATGGTTGCATTCATAATAAAAGGATCATTACATGTTCATTTGATCAATTATTCTTAGAATATTCTTGACTTTAAGAAAATAAATAAATTAAAGATTTATATAAAAAATTTGTAGAAAAAGTCAATTTACATTTTTTTAATATTTTGAAAACATTGATTATAACATTTTAAAATATTTTTGAATACTAGTTTATTCATATATTCTCATAATATATTATGAAAGGATTTATATAAATAAATCAAAAAATTCAACACCAACATAAATTATCATTTAAAAATATGACATGTTAAGCACCGTTTACATTTAAAACTGATCATTTTATTTTGAGTTCACTCTTAATTTGATTCAAATATGACCCCCAACTTCCAACCATAAGATTTTGTTTTTAAAAAACCACTTGCCATATTAAGTTCAGCTTGATGGGATGGAGTTCATATACTAGAATGAACAAATCCCGGGTCATTAACAGCAATACTACGGAAATTTGGAAAGAAATACGGTTGAGTCTAGCTGCTAGACTATTATATTATTCCACGTTTATTTCTGGTGTGAACACAAGTTATACAAGTGGACTATAAAGTCCAACTACTAGACTGTTGTTTTAATCCATATTTATTATTTCAGAAATAGTTTATGGTGCATTCACACTTGATGTTAAGTGAGTGTTAAATGAAAATCTAGGTGGCATCCTAAGTGGCACCCAATATGTTAAATTGGTGATATCATAATGTTAAGTGAATGTTAAGTCAACATAAAATGTTCATGGTAAGTAGGTGTAAGTCCCAAATGACTAGCATGGTGTTAGGGCACTCAACACTAAAGTCCATAACACCAAGTGTGAATGAACCTTTAGTATGTGGAGTCGTCATCCATTTTTGTCATTTCAGCTGCCTTAACCAAATTGAACTTCTATTGTTACTTCCTAGCTAAAACTTTAAGGAAGGGTTTCGAGTTCAATTTCATCCTCATATGTCAACAACATGAGTACACAAGGGATCCAAGCTTAAAAATCTACTTTCCACATTTTTGAGTTGAAATTTGTGTTTAAGATGCTATATTTTTTTGAAAACAAGAATATTCTTGTTAGAGGCCACAATTTTGAACAATATTGGGTAAAGTATGGCCCTAAGGTAAGGGCAAATTTACCTAAATAAGGGGTCTAGCGCAAGGTGAGAAGTGATAGTTGAATGCTTAGGCCCAAAATTTTGCAAATGCACCCAACTAGGGTTAGTATGAGCCTCTTGCTCAATATAAAGCCTTATCTAAAATTGAAAATAAAAAGGCATAAAATAAGAGGAAGCATTAAAGTTTCAAATAGAAAAAAGACAAAAAAAAAGTTACCTGATGGTTTTGTAAAGTGACATACTGCCAATGAAGGCCCTCTTCAAGTTTGTAAGATGCCCTTGACCAACATTAATTTGTTGGTTTGCCAAAACTTTGTCTTTCACACAATGGAATTAACAAATATCTCTTGTTCATGAGTGGTAGTTCTTGTAACTTGATACTAGGGCAACCCTTGGCAAGGTGTACATTGCCGGTTTCACATTGTGGATAGCTTTGATGATCACAACATAATAAGGTTTACAAATTACATTACATCAATACACATATTCATGTTGATAAGCCATATTCAACATAGAATCCTAATTCATGACATATTCATTAGGTAAAATTTGTAATTTCATCCAGTTTTTAATGTAAAATAAATGTGAAGTGTATTGAAACTAAACATTATTGTTATGTGTGCCATTACCACATCCAAGTGTGAAAGCCTACTATAAGGATGTTCTTTTGATATTGGATGGGTTTGAGGTTTGCTGCATGGCATGTTGTTGTGTGATTTGGAGAAAAGGTTAGTCTTTCCTCAACAAACAAAGGAGTCCATAGATTCTAGAACCCTTGCTTCCCCCACTTCCCCCCCTTCACCCAACACCCCATTGAGAAGAATCTTCACATGCAATCAACCCTTAGCTTTTGTTGCATGTGAAGGATGCAACAGTTCCTTATGCTTCTTTTCCATAAAGGGAAGTGAGGTCTTAGTGATAAAGACATTGGGCGTACATGCAGTAGAAAGCTTCAGAATACAGTGATCTAGGTCATTACTTCACACCTTTGACAATTTACCAACACGCTTCCAAACGAGTTGCAAGTTCTTCACATGGGTTATGTTACAAAGAAACATGCACATGGCTTCCAAATGGGTTTTGAGCAATTTTTCCACATGGGTTATGTAAAAAGTAATTAGAAATTTCATTTCTTGTTTGGCCATCCATTAAAATTATCAAGCAAATTTTGTTCTAAAGAGTTTGGGAAAGCTACCCAACCTATGGATTTACCAAAAAAAAAAGGGTCTCTCGTGGGGCTCAAACAAACAAAAGCTTGACAATCAAATATAAACCAACCTACATATTTCCCTCGACTTCAGATTCAGTCTCTTTTATATAAATTCATATCATCCCAACCAGCATTTTATTGTCAATTCTGAAAATTGAAAAAATGAATTTTCTGGCCTGAAAATCTTTTTTCCCAAGAAAATGAAAATTCACCACAAAAATATTTCACTGATCTCAATCCACAAGCCCACCTTCCCTTGTCCTGGCATAAGGGGAGGGATAGAAGACCATGCTTAAGGATACATTGATTTCTTGCAATTAGGTCAACCTTTCTCGCATTGCAGATTCCAACATGGTAACTTACAGTCAAAAAAGGGATTGTTTAGTGTATTTTCTACACTAGAATGAGATACATGAAAGATACAAGAGTATATACCTTCTGCATCTTGCCTTTCCTTCAAAGGGGTGCTCTTTGAGTGTTGGAAAAGATAAGGCTGGTTCTCTCTCTCTCTCTCTCTCTAGATACATATATGTCTCTATCTATACATATAAATATATAGTGTTTATTGTCGTGATTTTTTGTGGGGGGCGAGGTGGTTGGGGATTTTCTTTTGAGGAAAACTTTGAAAAAAGATCTTGTTTTGAGATCTGTTGAGGGTTCGGTGTAATTTCTAATACCCGCCCAACTTGGGTATGCAACTTTCAACTCTTCTTGGTAAAACATGTATGTACCTACTACCAAACCGTGTCAACCTTGGGAATTGTACTCAAGGCAATTGGTAGAATAATATGCCCTTTCGAAATGAGTGGTCACCACCGCTAAAATTACTGAAGTCAAACATAATGATTGTTGATGCTATTTGGGTACCAAATAACATAGCTGTTTGAACAATTGTCCGGGAAGTGCTGGTTGCTGGTATAATGTCTCAAGTACATTGGGCCCACAAAGTTGTCAACACAAATTGTTACGAGAATATTGGGTTTGTGAAGAATTTTGGAGTTTGGATTTCAGACTTTTGAGGGTCATTTTAACTCTGTCCAAAAGGAAAATGGAAAAAAATGTGGTTTAATATTAAGCGTATATCTTACTTAACACAAGGTTTCTTTCTAATTTGGCTTTTTGTCGTGTGCAATTTGTCCACCACATGACCAAGTTTCTGTATTCACCAAAAGTTGTTTTCAAATTCTTGTGTGCACACACAGAGTCCACCAGCACACATAAAGACCTGTTTGAAAACAAATATGCTATTATTGAATAAGCACACAAAAATGGTTGTTTTGTTCAAGAAACTCTTTCTTTTCAAAAAATTGTTGACTATACTTTTTCAATATAGAAAAATTGTTGTTGTTTTACTTTTAAAGAATTATTGGCTATAACTTTTTCAATATAATTTTAAACGTTTGACGATTTTGTACCAAACTAGTTACATGGCCAACAAAAGCAACTGAAAGTAGAAATTAGAAACCACATTTGTGTAAACAAGACAGAATGTTGGTGTGAATACCAAAATTACATTGCTTAAACTATTTGCATTTAAATTATAATTTTTGGTGGAATAATAGGCAATGCACATGATCCAGAGAGTTGCCTCGAGCTAAATTGATTAAATAGCCTCTCCGACAATCTTAAAATATGCAAAAGATTGAATGAGACAAACTACACGTTTTTTTGGGCATTTTTTCTATCTAGATCTCCACCACAGTTACCAAAACAGAGAGTACAACAAACTTATGGAAAATGTTAGAAATATGGAAAATAAGGGTTCAAACGAAAAAGGGTGCCATTCTAAGAAAAACCCTAAAGTATAAGATAGGTTAGACATCCTAGCTAGACACGTGGCATGTCTAAGAACTGACACATCACATTCTGCCAACTATGTACCTACTAACTAGTGGCTAATTTAGAGGGTTAAAGTTGCCAAAACATTTTTTTTGAATGTATTTGGATGTTGGCCTACAAGTACACACATAAGAATGGATACTCGTGGGTGGGTGGGTAGGAGGGAGTACAGCGTTTTTGGTAACCCTGATCTTGACCAAATTTAAGCTCCAAATTAAATTTAGTTGGTGATTTGTTAGCTTTGTCCAAAGAAAAGACTTCACCTAATGTTGTAAGTTTTTGCAGTAGATTTTTTTGCTTGAATTTGGGAACCAATGCGTGGGTGACAGCTGGAAACCTAGAGGGCCTATACTCTATAGGCTGCAATTTTTTTGATCTTCATCTTGCACTCAAATTTACCTAGAACCATATTATATTGTTACATGGTTTCATCATTAGAACTCATGATTTTGTTTGACCAGAGCCATAAAGACCTGGAGAGCCATAACACAAATGAGCCACTTATTAACAACTTAGCATAAAAATTATGCCAGAGCTAAATTACCCCATAAGTTGATCTAGTTGTTTTTGCAGAGCAAGTTGTATGGTATAGTTCTAGATTCAACCTTGGAGAAATTGGGTACATCTATCTATGAAGGAATGTAGTTTGTTTTGTTTGTACTTATGAGATCCACCGAACCAGGATGCTTCAGATTGTGTTCATGGTCTCTTTGGAAAGCTCTTGACAAGGAGGAGTGCATGGGCTTGGTTTCATGACGTTTGGACTTGCAGTGCAAAAGTTCTTAAATACTGAATGATTCCTTCACTGAAAATTAAATTAAATTAAGTCATAGCTGAAAATTTCAGAGGAATTGAAATGTGCCTTTTGGTGTTATTGGAAAGATCTTGATGAGAAGATTTAATGGAATTTTTTGGGTCAGATTTGGATTCAGAATGTGGCAGATATTGATTTTTAAGTGATTGCTGCCGCTGAAAATTCAAATAAATTCCAAAAAACCAGGTTTTGGAAGGAAAAATCAGTTGAGAATGTGGTAACACTTGAAGGCTTACCATTCCATTCAAGCATGATTTCCTTTCATATTTGGCTGTTCAAAAAATCGATACTTACATTGCAAAACAATGTTCACATGTTGAGTTTCCCTATTTTGTAATGGCACTTGAGCCAACAGCACAGAATTGTATAGGTCTAGAATGCCTTGCCCATAAGTAGTAAATTGTATAGATTTTCAAAATACAAAATTGGATTAGTGGTAATCAAATGAGATCTTAAAATATCTTTGCATAAGTAGAACTGTGTGTAACTTTTTTTTTTTTTGCAATGAGCCAATTTGATTGGCCCATTGCAAAAAAAATTGAAACTATGGAGGCTCGCCAAAATAGAAGATTCTATGAAAAGATGGTGTTCCTACCCCTTTGGCCCACCTATATAGGTGAGAAGGGCAAAACACATGGGATAAAAGTGAGGAGCTATTGGGAACACCCTTGGGGAACACATTGGGAACCCAGGGAGCATATTAAGGACCTGATGGGAACCATTGGGAACTTGAAGGGAACATGTTGGATACCTTGAGGGTAAGTGGAATTGTACAAGCTTGGTAAGAAATTGCATTTAAACTTAGATTGTATAGGTCTAATATTTACGCTTGGGATCTCTTCATGCAAATCACTTTTACGTTTCTGAGGTGGATTGGGAGTATTTTAGAAGCTTAGAAGCTGGAAATCAGTCGTAGTTTTTTCTTAAAAAAATAAAATTTCACTAGCACGTCGCAGAGTCATCATCTTAGCCTGAAAAGCAATTAGTTGCAGTCACAACACGCCACTTGTTGCATGCAGTTTGCTGTTCACGTGTTCACATGCACAGTTGCCCCCGCCACAGTTGCAGTTTCACGTTTCCGGGCCACCAGCTACCCCTCTGGCACCGTGAGACGGGGCGGACGGGGACGGGGAACGATTAGCGCGCGTTTTTTTGGGGTGCGTACTCAGTACTGCCTTCGGTGAACCAGCACCTACACTGGTACCATGGTAGAAACGTGGTCCCACTCAGTCCTTGGGAGACGCAAAGTAGGAAGGAAGGATGCCGGATACATTCGAGAAAGACAAGAACTAGGCTTCAGAGATCGTCCGTAGCTTGCGTAGCACAGCAGGGAAAGCGCCAGCTGTCGTCAGTAACGTTGTTGTTGGCTCAGCACTAAACTAGCCTGAATTAAAGCACACGGATAATGAGTTCCTTGCTAGCTAGAAGTCCCAGAGTGGCGGTTGCCTGCAAGGGTTTTCTTTTTTTGGAATAACAACAGCAGACCCAACCTGACAAGCCGTTGGCACCCTCCTCGCCCCCCCTCCCCAAGTCAAGCTCATTGGCTGAGGGGCAACAGAAGTTTCACCTGCACACCAACTGGGTTTGAACCCAAGACCTTTTTTGATCTCAAGGTCCCAAAATGGGGTATACCAATGAGCCATCACCCCTCCCTTGAGGGGATTGCCCTTTTGTTTTCAGACGATCACCACTGCTCTAAACTTACCCATGACGTGGTCTCGTCTATTTCCTCTCACTTTCCCCTCACCAGAAGGAGGCGGATACCGCGGCTAACAGCAGAAGGACTGTAGCAGGATGCCTAACGTTCTCAAGTCTCGCCTAACGTGTCCCTGGATTCCCGTCGTGTGTTACTGCCCGGAAGCTGGGCCGCATGTACTATATATTTTTGTGGGGTGTAGATGATCACTTTTTCAAATGCTCCCTATGATTGGCAATATGCCTGAGTCTTATGCCAGGGTCCAGGGGACCAATAACTTGCAGGCTCGGCTCGTGGGTGGTTTGAGGAAGCATCTGCTCGTCCTCATCATCCTCCTCCTGCTCTGCTGCTGATGCTGACCTCGCCTTCTGCAAGCTGCTGGCTAGCATTGCATGCTTTCGCTATTATGATTATACTAGTCAACCCACTAGTCATGATAAGCTATATTATTAGAGCTACTGCACTTGCGGCTGCAGTTTCTTCTCCTGATCACCTCAAGTCCTCCCTGGCATCCGGACTCTTTTGGACTCCCCGTTTCAACGAAAAGGTTCTCACGTTCTTAGGATTCAGAACACTTATTAGTAGTAAAGTATCACAGAGAATATTATAGTGACTTCTATCTAAACCTTAAGTAGATATACATATGCATACGTGCACTTGGTGATTACTATAGGTGTCAAACTTAGTTGAGGAAATGCATGTGGATGGTTCACTACAGGCTCCTTGGGTGAAACAACACCCACACCTTCTTGAGTGAGACCTCTTATGGTGCATTCACACTTGATGTTAAGTCAGTGTTAGATGAAAATCTAGGTGGCACCCAATGTTAAATGGGTGATAGTTTAATGTTAAGCTAAGGTTAGCTTAATGTAAAATCTTTCATGACAAATAATTTAAGTCCTAAATGACTAGCATGGTAGTAGTGGACTTAAAACTAGAGTGCCTAACAGCAAGTGTGAATGCACCTTTAGTGACCAAATTAAATCCAAGAAGTGTTAGATATTTCAACTCGGAGACCCTGATTTTGGTCTAAGCATGTGAGATGCAATTTAGATGAATTTTGCGGCTTTACCATGGTACCAGTGTGGGTGCTGCTTCACCCTGGAAGGGGGACATAGCTACTCACAGGTACATAACTAACCATTATGGTTAGAGCTCTATGGGACAAGAATACAATGAAATTTAAGTGTTTCCTGGCCACATCCTACTTGGTGTGGCATGTGAGTGCAGCTGGTCTACTCTTATATTACATGAAAGTTTTTAGTAAAGCAGATGCACCAGGTGCAACAAGGGTATGATTTGTATTTTCAAAGGGGCTGGAGGCCAGACACTAGAGGGTAGCCTGCAAGTTGAATTCCCATTGTAATTTTTTTCAAATAATAATAATACCAATTGAAACAAGGGTATTGATATTCATAACCTGGGGGTCCCTGCCTGCCTGCCTGCCTGCAGCTGGGAAGTTTAACGGTTTTGAATACTGCAGGTCCGTGCTAGGGATGTGGAAGAATCTCTTACTTACCTTGCGCACTGTAAACTATTCAATCCCACACTTGTATGACCTGTTGTAGCCGCAAGAGCTGGGGTGGGACTATGACTTTTTTGTAAGCCCAACCCCCACCCCTTCGTATAAAGTCATCATGACCAGCCCAAGGGGCAGAACCTGGACGCACATGGGTCCTACCATCGCACCGCTACTTCTTCACAGGATATATATTCCCCACTTCTGTTATTTCCATGTTTGGATTTTCTGTATTTGTTCCAGTTACAGTACTCTCTCTCTCTCTCTCTCTCTCTCTCTCTTCTGATCTTTTCTCGGCACACGCGTTTTGTCTTTGTCTGCCTTTGTGTGTGTGCGTGTGTGCTTGTTCTCTTCTCTGTGGGTACTTCCGTTTTGTCTCTAGTGTTAGTACTCTTCTAGTGTTAAAATTGATTGTTCTCTTTCATTCTATGTCGAGTATATGCTAGCTTGACTAGCACACACACGCGTGGACTACTCTAGTGTCTCTTTGTTGCAGACGATTAGCTTGGATCGATCCAGTAGTATCAAGCTTTTGATTGCTATGATGTTCTTGTGGCTTCCAAATGAAGCTTCTTCTTTTGTGCATTTCACTGAAGCTTTCTATCATAGGCCTAAGTCTCTTTCCGTGATCTTCTTTCTCAATAGCAAAGAACGATTCTGCTATAAATCGAAGAACTTGCTATAATCGAAGTGCTTGCCATGTTGCAGCACATCTGATCAATAGCTAGCCTCTAGAATCTAGCCTTAAACTGATCTAGTCATAATAAGAATCTGTTGTTTATTGTTTAGTTTTTGGCTCAGTAAGTTTTCCGATCTTTGATCCAAGTTTGCGATAGGACGACTCAATCTAGACGTGTAGACGTCCATTGGATTCGGTCTTTGTCTTGATTTTACCAGTGATCCTCCAACTCGATACCGGTGAGTGCAATAGCAACTTTATCAGTTTCAGATCTTTGGGGTCAATTTCTGCAATTAGTTCTTTCTGTCTTCTGATTTTCTTTTGATCTATTCTAACATCTTTCGGAAATTTAGAATCTACATGGAATTGCATCTACTGAACGCTTTGAGATTATTTGGAGGTTCTCAAACCACCTTCTAGACTCAATTCTACTTGCGTTTTGGAAGTCTATACAAGGATCATGCGTCTGAAGATACAAACATCGAATCTTGAAAATCTAGAGGATTCTAAGGTTTCAGTAGACCAATTCAAATCACTCTATACTCTTGGCCCCCGGAGCTTGAAACTTGTTTGAATCTTTACATGTGCCTTGGTTGAATTTCGGAGGTCAAATTTTCTGAATAAGCAAATTTTCACATGCATGCAGACAGCTGATCGACGGACTGAATCTTCTTGTGTTGAACAGCAGGCGTGGTTGTTGAGAACAGAGACAGTTGTGTGAGCATCACGAATTTCTTCTTCATATGGCGATCTGCGTGCCTGCTATAAGCAACACCACTGGCGGAGCAGCACGTACTCAGGATGGAAAGGAGGCCACCGAACCATATTGGCTGCCACCAGGTTTCCGTTTCCACCCCACCGACGAAGAGCTTGTGACTTACTATCTCGCACGGAAGCTGATGAGTGCTGACTTCAAAACACATGCGATATCAGAAGTCGACCTCAACAAATGTGAGCCATGGGATCTCCCTGGTATGTCAAGAGCTCCTGATCTCAAGTTCTGATCTTTTTTCTCGACAAAGTGTGAGCAAATTATTACAGTTCAAGAGCAAATCTCTGCAGTTCATCCTGCATCCCTTGAGATCTGCTCTGTTGCATGAATTCATGAGCATAACTTGTCATAACTATAAAAGTCGTGAAAACATCTCTTGCAATCGCCGAATGCAATCTCTTATATGTTCTCAGACTAGTCATTCCGATCCTGACGAAAACCATGTACAAATACAATTTGGTGGCCTTTTGGCGTGCAGAGAAATCGACTATAGGCGAGAAAGAGTGGTACTTCTTCAGTCTGAAGGATCGCAAGTACCCTACAGGAATGCGAACCAACCGTGCTACTGAAGCGGGATATTGGAAGGCCACAGGGAAAGACAGGGACGTGGTGTCTTCTCGACCGACTTCCCGGCTTGTGGGCATGAAAAAGACTTTAGTTTTCTACCTCGGACGTGCTCCAAAGGGAGAGAAAACCAATTGGATTATGCACGAGTATCGCTCCGAGGTTCATGACGACTCAATACCGGCGTCTAATCCGCAGTATCATCATCAACCACGCATAACTAAGGTTTCATCCAGATTGCTCTCGAAATCTAGTTCGACTTGTAAGCAAAAAAATAGCTGTAAACCCAAACATGTTCGGATGATGGTTCAAGAATTGATGGTTCAGGAGTGTTGATGGTTCAAGAGTGCGTTATTGGTTGCAGGATGAATGGGTTGTTTGCCGAATCTTCCAAAAAAATGCAGCGAGCAAGCAGCCGGTATTTCGATACAGTACAGACATGATTCGAAGCTCCATGGCGGCGTATGAAGAGATCAATGATGCACAATCGTCGCTACCTAGCCAGCAGGATTTGGAGGAGGATCACTCGCCTAATCCTACTGTCACTGACGGAGGGGTGTGCACGGACGCGGGTGATTATACATGTACTCATGGTAATACATCTTGCTACAACTGCCGATCAGAGACTGCTGCGAATACGCAGCAGCAGATGAATGAGGATATTCCATGGATCATCAGAAGCAAGTCTCGTGCCGCCGATGCGTGCGGATCCGTGAGTATGTGGTCTCCTGGAGTCAACATGCAGCACAATACTACTGCACAATACGGCCCAGCTAGTACTGCGATCACCCAGCAGCCAAGACAACTGAAGCAAGAGATCCGTGATCACTCGCAGGCTATGATGGAATCAAAAATCTCAGCAATGAAATCCGATCAGAACCCTGCAGGAGCTGATCAGCAATCATACAGATCATACAGGAATGTGCGAACCAAGATAGAACCTTACGACTATTGTGATCAGGGAGAAGATGAAGCCCAGAGTACGCATAGGAGATCATCCGCTGCAAGTGCTGATCATGCATATCAGTACACGACCAACAACTGGGGTGCTGCAGGAGTCAAGGCATCACCAGTGCAGCAGCAACTGTACGAAGACGTTGGACAGGCTTATAATGATGTCTCTCCCATGGTTGCTCTGCAAAGCTATAATGGTCCGGAACAGCAATCGTCTAGTGTTAGTGAGAGTCTGTACTGTGGGGATCAGCACCATATTACAGCGGGCGAACTATTATACAACACGACCTCCAACCGTAACTTTGGGTTTTCCGACATTATGGCTCCAGGCGCTGTGGATGCAGCGTCGGGATCCCTTTGGGCGTACTAGATAGGTCGAGGGGAGATGATCGTGCAGAGTTCATCGTCTACTGCACACACTTATATCATGGTCATCATGATGATCAACTGAACATTTATACAAAGATATTAGAGAACGGATCTTCCCAAAAAGTTTAGTAATTTATCACACAATTTGGGCGCAGGATTCATGATTAAATCAGCGCATCTCATGCCTGCATCGAGTTAGCTGCAGCTGTGCCCAGGAACAACCTCAGTTTACAGGGATTTGTGAGAGCTTTAGTCTGTAGCAGCTGGATCAAGTTCTTTGCGTTTGATGGGCGCTTTTGACAGGGAAGTTGTAGAGCACGCGCGTTGGTAACCAACCAGGTCGTGTACATTCTTCTATAGATGGGCTCCCAAAAATCGGACTGCTTTGAACACCCGGCCTGGAGTAGCATCGATGGACTGCAGCTTTTCATCAAACGACCACACATGAGTACACAGTGCCTACTGCGAGTTGACCGTGAAGCACATGCGACCCACGATACACACCGTCTCTCTGGAGATCAAGGGTCTACAGGAGCGAAACGAGGATTTTGGAGGATTAAGGGTTTACTGGATAGTCGACGTTCATAGTTGAACCGAATTCATTCATGACGGATGTCCCCTGTGGCCCCTAACGCAGATACAATGTAGCAGCTTGCAAAGTTGATGGTCAGACAATCGTGTTGTGATCAATGGGCCGCATACTGGTCATAGCTTTCCCGGCACAGGGATCTGAAACACAATTTCTCTTGAATTAACTCTAGAAGCTGCCGTCGACGGTCTGGCTCCCTAGCTGCAGATCATGCACACTACAGGTGCTTGGTGCAGCTACAGCCAGGATTATAAAAGTGGGCGGTTGTCTCAGCTTGTCGTAGAAGATAGTTGACAATGTTTAGTTACAGGTTCATTCCTCGAATATGGACCATTCACAAAATTTGCTTTGTGTACAGGGATAATTCATGGTTGTTAGCTTTGGCTTGACTGCAATATTATTGCCATTCATCATACATTGTTTGCAGGTTCGTGTGTTTCAAAGACACATCAATTAATGAAACTAAGATTGAATCTAGAGCTGCAGTTGGAATTGTTCCCTGCATGTAGTGTGCTCACCAATTGTAGCTAGTTGTAGCCTGGGTACGTACACAGCTTGCCAGTATATGTACCATCCTCGTCACGACTTACTCAAGGCTCAAACTCTTCGTGTGTTCTCCATCTCTCCTCACTATAGTAGGGATCACAATAATATACATACTCAGTCAGCTGTCATCGACGTTCCTTCAGATCAGCCCTTGCTTTCTCCGTTCAGTTTCGAAGCTTTTTTTTGTCTGGACTTCCTAGGTTATAATGACTTCCCGTCTCCAGTTTGTTGGCCTTGCCTGGGTAGGCAAGGATGTTGTGTTTAGATTCATTATAGCGTATAGTAGCTTAAGGAATTTTGGCCCCTAGGTGGTAGTAGGTCTATTTTTATCGCATGATTTTTTGAAAGATGATATTTTGACTTGTGTTGAAACTTGAGATTAGTTCTAGAGTTATGATATCTGGAAGGATTTTGGTTTCTTTTTAGAGGATTTTTTTGAAACATTTGAATTTCCATAATTCTTCTTTTGCGTTAAGATACCTTTTAATGTAAATGGCAAGGCCACAGTGTGACACACCCCTTGTTGTACTTGGCTTGACATTTACTGTATTGGACATTGGGACCATCATCGTCGTGGTGTATAGTTGTCCGTCTCATTCTTGAGCTGTCTCGAGATCTTGATCATTTCCAGTTCAATATAATTGTCTGTAAAACTAAAATTATCGTGAGTCCATTTTTCCTTTTTCTTCGCTAGACGTTATAACGACCATGGATTAGATTAAACTGTTATTATACCTGGACCCTGATCATCTAGGTAGTTAAGACCATGGAGTCAAATGTCCTGTTATCCATGATTCTCTTTAGCAGCAATTGATAGTAAATAAGAGCCTTAAGTCACGTTGCATCTATTGCCCCCAGTCTAGCGGTGTGCTCTAATCTTAGCGTTTTAATCTGTAAATAAGACGCTATATCTCAACTTGAATCCATTGGTATGCACAAATTCTCAACTATTTGATAAACAACAGCTTTGCTTTCAACACTTTCTTGAATCCATGGAACAATTCAAAACCAATTCATCCCTCCATGTGACTAAGTAATCCACCCAGATTTTTTTTTAATGAAAATAAATATAATACTTCAGCCAAGAATAGGCAAAAAGAAGCTGCACATGGTGCAAAGAACTGATTTGAGAAAAAAAGGGGGAAAAAAAAACTTGGGTCCACAAGAAAATGCTTTTGAGGCCAGCCAAAAGCTTTTGTGTAACTAAGAGCTGAGTATCTCTTTCCTACTTTATAGAAATGCCTCCTTTGGGGAAGTGGCCCTCGTTACGGAGCCATTTAGTCAAACTGGTTGGCCAGGCCCATCCCACTGTCCTTTCCCATTTACTTTCAGAGTTCAAAGTTGTGACAATATAATTTAAAAGCCCAAAAGTCCAACCGTGCCCAAGGTATTCCTTGAAGCTTGAAACTGAACACGCCTTGGGGGGGGATGATTCAGTGACTCTATATGTGTTCAGTGACTGAAAGGGACATAGCATAAAATTTTCACATCTTGACTCAAATAGGGTAGACCGGCTCATCACTGATCATCTGCTTATGATCGAACACTTATTTATATCTTCATGATATTTGCTTCATTTTGAGTGATTTAAAATGTTATGGGAGTGTTTTCTCAAGCTTTAGAAATCAAGTTTGAAGTGCAAAGGAAAAGGAGTAATGAAAAAATAACAAGAACGTTTTAAGAAGTATATAAGCTTTTCAACTTACAAAACACGTTTTCTTTGTTTTTTTCTTCTCTTTGGACCGCTCTTGTTTTGAAACTTCATAACTTTTTTATTTCTTATTCATTTTAAACAATTTAAAGTGCTATAGTAGCATCACCTAATTACAAATCATTTTTGAACTCTAATAGCAATAGAGCAACATACAAAGAATTCTTCTAAAATCGGCCTTTGTAATGTTTGATGGTTTGTTTTTTGAGTTCTTGACTCTCTCTTTTAACTGTGGGGTGCCATAACTTTCTCATTTCTAATCTGTTTTTAATTATTGTTAGTGTGTCAAATGCAGCAAGAGGAGGGGCTCAAGTTTTGTTTGGACACCTGAAACAAGGGAGCCCTCCCCTTGGATCTCACCTGCCTTGAGCACTTAAGTGTTTGGTTATTGGCCAGTCTGCCCCAGCATAAACATTTCCTGTATCATTTCTTGAATCTTATCAAATCCCATCATGTCTGAAGAGCAGGTAATAAAATCCGGTAATGGATATTTCTAAATCTGTAGGACCACTTTACCCAAGGACTCAACATCTTCAAGATTCTAGTTTATGGTGAGAAATAATAGATGATCTTCAAACACAAGGTCTATAAGAAGTGTAATTCACAATTTAGGACTACTTAAAAGTCTAGAACTTAAGGCTCTAGAAGTAGGTAAGTCGAGGAAAATAATTTGATGCTTCAATTATTTCAAAGAACTATTTGAAAGTTAGGTATCGCATTCTGTTTCCTGCTTGTGCGATGTTTTGTTGAGTTCCAATTTTAATATAGTCTTGTTAAAAGTAATATAAGTTGTTATATGTATATTTGTAAATAATGTAATTTGAAGCATAAATGTAATTTAAAACTAAATACAATTTATAATGAAAATATATACATGGCATGACCATTGTGTATTTTACATAATTTATTTGCAACACTTTTTTATGTCTAAATTTACACAATTGTACATCACTTGTCCCACTCAACAGAACATGCACATTGATGCAGAATTTGAAGGAGCAACTCCATCCATCAGACCATCATGGCCAAAGTGAACCAACAGACACCAGTGCACCAAAAGGGATGGATGGTGGGTGGACAGGAAACACATTTTCCATTGCGTTCCAGTTCCTTAGCTAACCATAATGGTTAGATAGTTTCCAGGTTTGCTACTAACTTACTAACAACCCACTAGCCATAACCTATGAACTGACCATATACATGCAGCTACCTACCTAATAATCACCTATTATTCTGCCTACCTACCTCCTTACCTACTTGCAAAGATGGGCTATCAAGGTGAAACCAGATGTGAACTCAGTTAGAGTTCATGGAGTCATAACAAGCTTCCAATGGATGGTGTGCTCATGGCTGTTGGTTCACTCTACCACATCTATCAGTTTCTTGATTGGAACTATTGTGGCTTAGCAAAAGCATCTACATCTTGTCTAAGGGAAGAAAAAAACTCTCTTGGAACCTTAGTGCTCAATTGGAACCCCAAATAATTCCAGAGGCGAAGTAAGTGCAATCCCCCCCCCCCCCCCCCCCCCCCCCCCCCCCCCCCCCCCCCCCCCCCCCCCCCCCCCCCCCCACCCTC
>Ga0116231_10001906_pt1 | contig 43450 bp, 30 predicted proteins | sample S1TSphgellanicum_2_FD_89695 | JGI IMG/M metagenome (GOLD analysis project Ga0116231, IMG submission 89695) | Host-associated microbial communities from peat moss isolated from Minnesota, USA - S1T2_Fd - Sphagnum magellanicum MG | ecosystem: Host-associated > Plants > Peat moss > Unclassified... | reverse complement strand
TAATAAGGTAGTATAAGCCAAAAAATAATTATAATTTATAAAAAAAAAAATATTGTAGTATATAATAAGTAAGAAAAAGAAGGAGGGGAGAGAAAGAAAAGGGGGGGGGGGGGGGGGGGGGGGGGGGGGGGGGCGGTAAGAAGGTGCTACTACAGTAGCTTGCCATCACCTTTCTCCTTTTCACCATCTCTTTTGATGATTCCAAACACATGCAAGAAGTGTAGTAAGTATCAAGTATGAACCCCACTATATAGGCCTGTGCTGTGTATCAACCAGTGGTGGTTGGTTATTGATTTTTCAAAAACTAGCAGTCTTGTAGGTTTTTATTTGATTGTTTTTTGAAACCCTATAGATTATCAATATCAATATCAATTTTTTTGGGGTTCTGGCTAGGTGATCAAAAAACATCTGAGTAATAATCATTGATTGTGCATAAGGGTAAGTTAACAAATAACTAGTTGATAATTTCGGTTACTTGTTGGTTATAAGGTTTTTTAAATGTTAAAAATAAAACTAATACCAGATGGTTATCAACTTAACCGGTTATAAAAAATTAAAGAAGCAAATGGTAGATTATTAATAACTGACTTGGTAACTGAGCCGAAACTCAATGACCTGCCAACACTAGTATCAGCATTGGTATGAAGGACCCTACCAAGCTGGAATGACTTGAGTCAATACCAGCCTAGTAAGGACCTGAGGCAATAATTAAGTTCATACCCACCTTGTACCAGTTTCAATTGTAGGTATATACATATTGCAGTACCTTTACCATTCCATCACCTTCTTGAGGATTCTTTTCTTTTTTCTATTTTTTTTCAATTTTGGCACTAAAAATTTAATAAATTCCTGAAATTCCCCTACAGTTCAGGTGAGAAAAAAAATGCCAACTAATTTTGCATAACTTAGGCATACTGCACTGACATGCTTCAGGGCAGACTGACTGTCAATAATAATGTCAAGCAAATTTCTAGAACTTTTGGCATTGCAAGCAACTGATTTTGAGAAATATAAATATATATTGAAAATAATTTAATTACTGAGTATCTCATACCAGCCAAAAATTGGTCTTTAAAACCCAATACCAGGATCAGGGTGGTATGAAAGTTTTAAACAACGACCTAATACCAGGACTAAGCAGCTGGTATGTTCAAAAGGTCAGATACCAGACCAACAATGGTATCAACCAGTGTTGTGCGGGTATATAGATTTACACATACCAGGCTGGTCTTTGTATGTCTAGTATCGTGGAAGGGGGGTATGAATATGGTCCGGGTATGTAATTGACATGATCAAATTAGATATAAATTTGGTATTAAAATCTAAAATGTGAGACTGAGTATCAATTTGGTATTAATCTTATTTTTAAAAAGTTGATACCAATGGATATCAACCTTGATCCTAGTATGTTTTCATGATAGTTAGAAAAACTCCAAACCTTAAACAATGCTCGACAATGAACCAACAAAGACAAACAATGCTCCATAATGAACTAATAGAAACAAACAAAAAATAAACCAATTGCACATTGAACCATGCACAAACACATAGATGATTGAAAATTGAGATTATATGTGAAATCTAAAAAGTTTGAAGTCTGAAATGTTGTAGAATTTTTCAGCATGTGAAATTTGAACACTACACAAAATTGATGCAAAGTGCAAAGTTAAAACTCAAAATGCAAATTGCAAAGACAAGTTAAAATCAAATCCATGTCTATAAGGAATATATTGTGCAGCAATTACAAATCATCCTCAAAGTTAACCAAATTGGTCCAATTCTTCTTCATGGGCTTCAAGAAGGTTTGCTTCAAAAGTAAAAAAACTCCCCAACATCCTTCTTTGCAAAGTGACAACCAACTCATGCATCTTCTGACCAATTTTTGTATATTGTGATTGAAGGATCCAAGTTTGTGAACCCAAGTTTACAACAATGTATATTAGTCAAGACTCCAGCCACAAAGAATATCCTCTCTATTTCAATTTGTGAACCATGAATTGCCAAAATGTGTCTAGCAAGAAAGGCCACATTGGGATATAGCCTAGCATGTTCCTTTCCACCAAAACAAAGGTGACCCTGCATCATCATTCAAATTCACAACACATTGACGGAAAAGACACAACTTGGTTAAAAGTAATCCCTTATCCACCTCTACACCTAAAATTGGAGTATCAAAAAGAAAATTTAATGGGCCATTTGTAGTTGAAGTACAAGTGCTTGCAACATCAAGCTTCAAGAAATGGCTGCATTTCACAAGCAAGGGGATCAAGATTTTATTGTCATATTCTATTGCTAGAAATTTAGCCTTGTTGTAGCCAAGAAAATCAATGACACATTTCAGCCTTTTGAACCTTAGGTCCAACATTAAGGCCAACATATTGTGAGCACCTATAGTTGTAACATATTCCATAAATGATAAAAAATGGGCCAACACACCCATTGTCTTTGTTGCCATATGCCCATACAAAATCTTTAGCTCATCATCAATTGCATCATATGTAAGAAGGGGCACTTGCACAACTCGATGATTGTAATTAGCCCTTAGTTTCATGCATATGGTAATGGTAGCATTCAAAACATCAAAAAGGAGCCAGTAGCTTTTTGTTTAATTTAAAACACATTGCTCCACAATTGGCTTTAAATTATCCACCATAGCTTGTGCAATTGTTTAAGTTAATCCACTAAGCATTTTTGCTTGTAGGTGCAAAGATTACTTGCAATAACAAATGTTAATTGCATTTTCATATTGCAAAGTCTCTTGGAAAAGGACAACTCTACTTGCAAACCTTGTTTTCATTGGAATTTTCAACGTCCTTGCAAGCAATGGACCAACTTCAATGCAAGTTTTATCCCACTCTTGCTGCCCTTTTTTGAACTTTTTAATCCAAGTTATAATATTTTGTAGAGCTTGTTAAGCATCCTTCAAAGACACTTCTTTCATGCCAATGCAAAGCTTAACATCATTGGTGGCATATTGACAAGCTTTGGACATTACATGTCCAAAACAAACCCCTACAAATGGTGTCTCCAACTATAGTGGTTCACAAGAAGGAATAATAGAAAATGTAACATCTAATGTGTTCAAGTTGGAGCCTTTGTCCTTCACATATGCAATACTTTTATGTTGGAATTGGAATTTAGCAAGTAAGGGCTTTATAATTTCTGTCAAAGTAACACCTACAGTGTTGGGTGCTTAAAAAAAACCAACAATGACATGCTTAGGAACCCATGCATCATCAATGAAGTTCATGACCAAGGCAAAAGTGTCAAATCCACTTTGACCCATCCACAAATCAAAAGTGGCACGAGCTGTAACATGACTAAATAGGGTAGGAAGTACATATGTATCCATAGTCTTTTGTAGCATGGAAGGAATATGTTTTTACAATAATTGCCTTCAACTTGGAAATCAGATTTTGTTATCTTTGCACATAACAAGACGGTGGAACCATGGTGACTCAACACTAGATAGGGCTTCATAGCCCTTGGTAATGTATAAAACCAAATTCTCAATGAACTTTAATTGTGCATGATCATTTTTTTTGTATTCAGTGCCATTTCAAAAGAAATTAATTATTGCCAATAATGTGACGGTCTTCCTTTTCTCACACTTTTGTCAACCTCCACCATCCCCATCTTCAAACTCTTTCATACATGCCTTGTATTTTGTTAGTTCAATAACATCTCATGCACCAAGTGTTTCTTGATACTATTGCTACCATGAAAAGGAGTACATTGAACAATGTTTTGTCTACTACATGTGGTACTAGCTACCATGGGAACTTGATGTAAAACCATCACATTAACTGGTGCTTGATTTAGGGTGGTGAATGATGCACCTCAAAATTTGGATTGTAACCACATCAGATAACATGTTCTTCTACTACAACAAAAAGAAAGCCCAAACTGCACTTCTTTTGTTAAAATGTATCCAATACCTTTGATTGGCCTTCAATGCATATAACAACACTATCCAAATGACTTGTGCTTCAGCAGTTGACACATCTTTTAAGGTTTCAGTAGTGTCAAACACTTTTGTTTTCCCACCTAGTATTTTTACCTTGCTCCTGCTCCAATTCCAAGGCATCACCTATCACCCCCCCTTCACCCATCAGACATGGTTCATGATCAAACAACCTAGTTCCCTCCATGACCCTTAAACCCTAAATAAATCTCACAATAGATCAAAACACAATAGATGTTCCCTATTATAATGAAAAAACAGGGGCACAAGAAAGTCCCTTCACATCAAACATCCATATCCATGAACACAATCCATATAACTTGAATAATGTACAGAATCATCAAATATGATGATTAAGGCACCTTCACAAGTTCAAATAATCACTACTTTAATCAAGTAAAAATTTAATTGTAAAAGCCTATGGGGGTCAAATCGTTCAGATCTTTCTCTCACAAGCTTCCAGTGACAATGTTTGGCAGATCAAAAGGATCCATCTTCACAAACTCCCATCATTCAAGAGAATATGAAAACCTTAATATGTTTAATGGCTAGAGAAGTCTTGAAATTTGTAGAAAATGTTGCAAGAAAAGATCTGACAATGATTCGTGGTGTAGATAGGCTTCCCAAAAATTTGACATGTGCAACCCACTGCCCCTACTAGACCCACATATGAAACACCACAAAAAAAAATACACAATGAACATTCAAAGGTCTTAAAATAATCAAGCACTCTCTTCCTTTATCCCCACTTAAACCCACAAAAATCTATTTGCCAAATTTAGTTGCTCTCAAAGATCTCTAGTGAACATCATCAACCCCCCAATCACAAGCTTTTAATTCTATTGTGAAATTGTCACATTTTGAAAGATGCATAGCATAGCGAAAAATCTATTATCCCCCAAAATTGATGCAACCCACACCTTCAAGCATTTTTCTCTTGGTGCGTCCCATCTTTGTTCTTTGGCTAAAACTTAGAAACCCAAGTTCCAAAACCAAAATCCAACCACAACAGCAGAAAATTTAACTTTGTTGCCCTTTGCAGAAACTTTGTGACCTTTTTAAACATTAACCATCATTCACAATTGATTGACACCCAACAAAAAAGATTGGCCTAGTTGTTCCACACCATATAGAGTTCACCCATAAAGAAAGCCACACTAGATAGAGCATCACCACTCATAAAGATTGCAGCAAGCTCATAACCTACAATAAAAACAAGACAATACAAAAACAAAAACTCACAAGACTTGCCAGTAGTCACCATCAACCACCAAGATTTTGTCACCTTCAACTTCCAACAAATGATGGCATTGTACATTATTCATTAAGGTTTCATCCCTTAATTTCTCATCACACCACTTTTTGTCAAAGCCAAAAGTAGGTTACCTTTCCAACTTGCAAGGACACATGTGAATCAAAAGAATTTTTATTTTTTTTCTAGGTAAATTTTATGGAGCTTCTTCACATATGAAATGGAAGGAAGTATTATTGTTAGGTATTTCTAAGGGCTCTTACTTACTAGTCCGTTATGGGAGGGCCCTTCTTAACTTATGGCTATGTGTCAAGTTTGAGTTATTGAAAAAATATTTCTATGGAAGCCATTGAAAAATTTGTGAATCCAATGTTTAGTAAAATTGCCCAAAAATGCTTTCAAATGTTTTATGTAAATTATGTAAAATTTGGGAATTTTTTTGAATATTTCTTCATATCTGATGGTCATTACTTACTTACTAGTCCCTTATTGGGGGGGGGACTTCCCTTCCTAACTTATGGGCTCTTCCTGTTTTGGGTTTTAATTATTGAAGAAATGTGTTTAAGAAAGCCATTAAAAAATTTACAAGTCCATTAATGTTTAACTAAATTGCAAAAACAAATCCAAAATTTTAAATCATGTAAATTTTGGAATAAAACATTTTTTTTTTCCATGACAAAATGTTAAAATTAGGAATTTTTAAAAGCCTTTCCTAACTTATTAATCTTTTATGTGGTGGGGGAAAAGGGGCCTTCATGCATGGGCCCTTTCATCTTTTATTTTTTCTTAATTTCTTTTCCCTAGTTAGTGCCTCCTTGTCGGTAATAATAGGTATTGTCCTCAGATGGAGGTGTCAAAACCACCTTAAAAGAGTTTCACATGGGGGCTGGAATGAACCATCAGCCACCAATGCACCAATTGAAGATGAGGCTATTCAAACCATTTTGGGGATGAACTAAAAACACATCCTCCCCTACCCAAAGTTTTTGGTTTTTTCAGCTTCTTCTTTGGTTTTTACCTCCCTCCCACCTACCTCCCTCCCACCCACCTCCCCCCTCCTACCTACCTCACCACATTTTGCATTCATTCCATCGTAAAAACTTGGGAGTGCTTGAAGCGAGAGCCACCATCGTCAAAGTTCAAAAGTGCTTGAAGCAAGAACCACCATCATTAGAGCTTGAAAGCATTTGAAGCAGGACGCACCATTGTCAAAGTTCGAAAAGGCTTGAAGTAGGACCCACCATTGTTAAAGCTTGGGAGGGCTTGAAGCAAAACCCACCATCTTCAGAGCTTAGGAGCACTTGAAAGGGGAGCCACCATCGTCAGAGCTCGGGAGCGCTTGAAGGGGGACCTACCATCGTAAGAACTCAGGAGCGCTTGAAGGGGGATCCACCATCGTTAGAGCTCGGGAGCGCTTGAAGCAGGAACCACCATCATTAGAGCTTGGGAGTGCTTGAAGCGAGACCCACCATAATTAAAGCTTGAAAATGCTTAAAGGGGGAGCCACCATCATTAGAGCTCGGGAGCACTTAAAGTGAGACCCACCATCGTCAGAGCTCGGGAGTGCTGAAGTAGAACCCACCATCTTTATAGCTCGAGAGCGCTTGAAACAGGACCCAAAATTGATAAGCCCGAACGGGAGCTTGAAGGTAATCTCCCTACCTTCTCTTTTGGTTTTGTTGCAATGAAGAAGGCGACGACAATTATTGTTGTTGTTGTTTTTTTTCTGGTTGCAACAAAGAAGGTAATGGTGGTTGTTGCTGTCACCTTCTTCTTTGTTTATATTAAAGCAAAGAAAGTGATGACAGCAAGTTGTTGTCACTTTCTTCTTTTTTGTTTTGTTGCAACGAAGAAGGTGACAATAACAAGTTGCCGTTGCCTTCTTTTTTTTGGTTTTATTACAACAACAAAAACGATAGTAACAAGCTGCCGTCACCTTCTTCTTCTTTCTTCTTTGGTTCTGTTGTAGTGAAGAAGGCGACGACAACTGCTACCATCACCTTTTTCTTTGTGCTAGAAAAGAAAAAAATGACAACGTATTGCATCGTCGTTGTCTTCTTCTCTGATTTTGTTACAGCAAAGAAGGCAACGCTTGTTATCGCCTTCTTCTTTGTGTTTGAGAAGAAAAAAATGATGGTAATGAGACGTCGTCTTCTTTTGTGTTTTTGTTACAGCGAAGAAAGCACAACATTAAGTTGTTGTTGCCTTCTTCTGTGATGGTGTTGTAGAGAAGAAGAAGAAAACGATAACTTCCGTCACCTTCTTTGATGGCTTTGCTACAAAAAATGGCGATAGTAACTATTTTCGCCTTTTTCGATGGTTTTGTTGTGAAGAAGGTGATGGTAGCAATGTCATCACCTTATTCTATGGTGGTGGTGTTGTGAAAATGATGGCAACAAGCAATTTTTTTTTTTCCTTTTTTTTGGTCCTTTTGGTCTAGTTCATTAAAATTGACAATTAACAATGAAATGGTTGTTTTTTAAAATGTTGAAGGTTGTAATGGCTAAAGGAAGGAGATTGAAAAAAGGTGGTGGTGATTTGGAAGTTCATAAGCAAAATGTTGCTCCATCATAATTGAAAATTGATGAATCAAATAATTTATGAGGCTTAGAGTTGACAATGATGACAGTTTACAATTCAAATGGTGAGATCACTCTCAATATAGATAAAAAAATAATGGGTTAGATAGTTTTAAAATTTACATACATTAGATTAAATGCAAATAAAAAAAATTGTACAAGTTTTTATAAGTTTAATTATATCTGGACCTTCCATCATTTGATAGAAGGTGTGGGACTTTTTTTGTCAAAATTTTTTTATTACAATACTTGAAAACAATTTAAGTTTGTAAGAGTTATATTTAATTGTGTGATTTTATGTTTTACAATACCTACATTCTATTTTTTGAACTTTTTATGTGTAAGGTTTTAGGTTAGGATTTTTTTTTTATTACAAAATAATGATTTACTATTTAATATTTTTTGGTTTAAGTCTGCAACTTAAAACCGACTAAGCTTCTCAACCACCGGCACCCCTTTGTCCACCTAATTTGGTTCGGAAAGGTAAATAATGGACAAAGGGTGGGTTGAAACGGAAGTGTAAAGTTGGCACTTGCATTGTCGCATATTGTGCCAAATGGTTGTTGACCAAACATTTGAAGGAGGTGCATGACTTGGTGGTAGAAAAGGCCAAATATGAGAGGCCATCAACTTCTAAAAGAAATCTTCGACATCAAGACCATGCTAAAATGAATGTTCGCATCTTGGGAAATGTCATGGCCGTGTAAAGGCGAAATGATCAAAAGGTTACTAGTTGCACTTGTGCCAAATCACAACGCAAATGAGATAAGCTAGTAACTATTGCAAAACAATGTTCACCATTTTCAAAACTAACTTTGGTCAAATTAACTTCAGAACTACTATTACAAGTGTTGGGTCTTAATGCCTGGGGCATGGGAAATGTGCCTTGAGATGTAACATCACAGATGAAGAAAGATGAAGATTTACAAGAAATGATTCAATCCACCTGTGTTGTATATGCACGACGATTAAAAATGGCATGGGATGACAAAAATTGAGATCGAGAGTCCAATAAAGCAAGTCAGATAAAATAGTTGACAGATGTATTCGATTTCCATGAATCTAAAATGATTCATGGAAGGTAAGAAATAATAATAATCAATGTTTATTGTTTTTTTATAATTTTGTTCCATCCAAGGTGTGTTAAGGTTTAATTTGGTGGTTTTTGGATGTTTATAGGGTTTAGGAAATAACAAAGGAAGAGTTTGTTACAAATGTAATTCAGGTTGAGATGTAATGTTACCATCTATACATTATTTGTCATGTAACAAGGGTTGCATCTCGCAACCTTAGCCTTGGGCTTGCAACCAAGGCAAGAGTTTGCGAAGGTGCGGGCTAAGAGTGAACCCGAGAGTCACATTTCATGCTCCCGGGAATGCAAAAAAGTTGAGAGAATGAATTCCCACACTCCTAAGTGAGCTCCCACTTTGGGAATTGGAGTCTTAATGGACTTCAAAAACTTTAGAGGGCAATTGCAAGGGTCAAAATTCATTGGATTGATAAGTTCCTTATATCATTGGAAATTTTTAGAATGTAGATGTCTAAAATGAGCTCATATGAACCATTTGAGCATTTTAAACACAAGTTATGGCCAAAAGAATGGCCGAGAGTCAAATTGGCAATTTGACTCCTAACCACTAAAAGTCAGGAATCACCCTGATTCCCTTAGGTGTAGGTGGCATGCGACATACCGTTGGAAAACTTTCAATAAGGGATACAACTTTGCTTTAAACCTCATCTTAATCAAAGGTCTACACATAAAATTATGGGCCCTCAAAGTCATAGGAGTCCCAACTTTGGGAATTTTGGGTCTCCCACTTGCGAGTCTCGAGACAAAATGACATTTGGGTGCTGGTCCTTTGGCTAGGCACAAAGTATACTATAAGGGGGAAGGTGGTGGCTTCCCCCAAGTTTGGGCCGTGGTGAATTTTATGAGTCCGTGTTTGCCCATGGTTCGTCTATGCATCAAAAGGTTCTAGCTACCCATTAACCAACCTATTGTTTGGTTTGTACAAGTCTATGTGAATAAATGATTTGCTTGTCAATCTTCCTAGTCCCATCCCGGAGCTCTAACACACCCCTCTACCCCTGAAGTGCTACAAGTCAGGGAGCGTGCCCCAACTCCTTCTCCTTCCGTTATCTTCTTCTTTGGACTCATAGTTAAGTCCATCAAGGAGCTTGGGGGTGCATCATTACAAATGTAGTAGCTGCTTATCGAACTAAACACATGATTGTAGATAATGATATGGTTTAAGGTTTCCTCTTTATATAGTTAGTTAGGTTTTTTCAGCCCTTTCATTTTTTGGAGTACCCAATTTTTGAACTTTGGTCCTTTAATAGAAAACCTTTTTTTTATTGGGTTCATTAACATTTTTTAATCCATCCATATTTGTTTTTTTTTCATAATCTTCTTTGTACTTTAGATGTAAGAATCAAAATTTAAATAAGCCCATATGAATAGGTAACATTAATTTTTCTATGGTTTACAAAAATCAAAATGAACATTGTGCAATACTTACATCCTTTTTATCATAATTTCCATAAGGCCATTTCAAATATGCAATACTCGCATATACGTCTCGTAATAGTTGTTGGTTTTTTACAACCATTGTAATATTCGCATATAAGTCTTGTAATAGTTGTTGGTTTTTTTTTACAACCATTGCAATACCCACATATAGGTTTCATAATAGTTGTTAATTTTTTACATCCATTGTAATACCCACATGTAGGTCCATAAATAGTTGTTGATTTTTAACATCTTTTGCAATATTTGCATATAGGTTTCCATTGTAATATTTGTGGGACTCATATGACATAATAATTTAGTCTAAGTATCAATAAATAATGTCATAATTAAAGAATTACTAGAAAATTATTTCAGATAATGTAAATAATTGATTATCATATTTTTAAAATCATTTATTTTTAAATATTAATTAATTGATTATTTGGTTGAATTTTAATTATTTAGATAACTCAAATTTAGATTTTTAAATCAAATTAATAATTTGATATTTATTTTATTATTTTAATTATATTTTTTATGTTGATAAATTATTCAAATCATTATTTTGGATAATTATTCATGATAATTAATTGTAATAAAATTAATTTAAATATATAAACATATTTTGGGTACCCAAACCATTTATTTTGAAGTGACCTTACATGTGGGTATTGCATTTAAGGTTGATTATTCACCTAAGGTTATCTAAATCATCTATGGATTATTTCAAAATGAATTCGCATGTAGATATTGCATATAAGATTTGGTTTTCATTGAAAGGCCACCCAAACTACATACTGGTTATTTCGAAATGACCCTACATGTGCGTATTTCATTTAAGGTTGGGTCTATGCTTTAGGTTACCTAAATCACCTCAGGGTTATATCAAAACGAACTTGAATATGGGTATTACATTTAGGGAAACACAAAAAAAGGTATATCTATTACCATTTGGTAATATTTCCAAATTAAGTTCTTTCACTTTTTTTAAAAAATATAAAATTACATTGCATTGTTTTACATATGTTTAAGCCCTAAAAATTTCGCCCAAAATGCACCTTAGATTTATTTTAATTATTATAAACTTGTAAAAAAAATGTTAATTAATTTAGATGTCATAAACTCTAAACCTAAACCATAATTTTAACATTAAGTAGTAAATTTTACATTAAACCTTAACCCCTTGTATCATCAATGTGACCAATTTTGCATTATGTTCATTTATATATATGTTAAATCATACTATAAGGTGAATAAATAATTTTGAAAACATGAATTTCATGATGTATTGACAAGGAATCAAATATTTTTATGTTTCATGGTTAATGAATTATCATAATATGATATGGGTATTATATTTAAACAAAAGTGGGTTAGGAAATATTGAATTTTAACAACTATGGAGCATATGGAAACAAAGGAGATTCATAATTATGTTATAAATCTAAACAAGTGATAAAATCAAAAACCAATACAATGAACAAAGTCTAGAGTATAAACTTTAAGCCTTGATATATATGAACCAAATTCCTAAACATTAAATCATAAGGCATAACCCTAAAAATCCAAATGATATTTTTCCATAAGCCCTATTATAACCTTAATTAAACAAACCTTAACAAAAAAAAATCCTAGTGATATATGCCCTAAACCCAAAAAACTATACAAAGTATAAAAATTATATAATGCAAAACAAATTTTTTAAGAAAATCATAGGAAAAAATTTTAAAACCAAATTTAAAAACTTTTAAACTACAAAGATTTACTCACTAAAAAAAAACCTTAATTTTCAAAAAAAAAAATCCAAATAATTTTTTTTTAAAATTAAAAGAAAAGATATGTATCTTACCTTTGTGTGATTTCTTTAAATTAAATTTTTTCACTCTCTTTGAAAAAAATATAAAATGAAATTGTATTATTTCACATATGTTTAAACCCTAAAATTTCCCCCTCAAATTTAGCCTAATTTAGGTTAATTATTATAAATTTGTGAAAAACTTGTTAATTAATTTATGTGTCTCAAAGTTAAACCTAAACCATAATCCAATAGTACATATTTATAATAATTACATGAAAAGATATATTATAATGTCCATTGCATAAATGAATTAGATAAACAAAATTTAGTAAAATATGCATTAATTAAACCAAAATGGCTACAATTATGACATTATTTCCATCATAAATTGTTTGTAATAATTACATATGGGGAGTTGTGTTCATCATCCATGAATTAAGGCAAACCTTAATAAATTGACAGGTAGGATTGAGGGGCTAAAAGGTGAGAAAAATGAATAGGGAATTAGTTAGGTGTTTGGCTATGTAAAAAACATAGGTAGGTAGGTGAATATAATGATAGGTAGGAAGGTGGGTGCATAAGTAGGTAAGTAGGTATATAAATTGGTAATTAAGTTAATAGGTAAATTAGTAAGTACAAAGGAAGTTCAAGGAACAAGGTAAATAGGTTGTTAAAGTAGGTAAGCATGTATATAAGCAACTTAGTAGGGAAAAAGAAAATTACACTAGCAAGGTAGCTAAGTAGATAAGCAAATTAATACATAGGAAACAAGTTACCTTATCAAGATGACTAGGTTTGTAAAGTACTTATGTCAATAGGGTGGTTGTGTATATAGGGTTGATAAATAGTAATGTAACTAGGTTAGTAAGGTAGGTAGTTAATATAATGGTTAGGTAAATAAGGAAGTTAAGTTAGTAAGTTATGTAATTGACAAGGTAGCTAAGTTAATAAGGTAAGTAGTTAGTATAGTAGTTAGGTCAATAGGATAACTTGTTATTAAGGTAGCTATGTCAGTAAGGAATAACTAGTAAGGTGCCAAGGTTGGTACAATACTTATGAAGATAAAAAGGTGAATAGGGTAGCTATGTGTGAGGTCAGATCTAGAGAAAAAACAGTCAAGAACAAAAGCCAAAAACAAAAAAAAAAAGTACAGTGATCACTAGCGAAAAGAAATGGCCTGTGATGAACCCTATCTGACATCGAATGAAAAAACGCAGCCCATCCAATGGACAGAACAGCCAACCGGTGCATTGGTGGCTGCTGGTTCACTCTGGCCTCACATGGGATTTTCAGTCTGCCACAGTTAAGCCCAGTTTCAGTCGATTGGGTTTCATGCTGTGAAGGCTTTTACTGGAGCTGACCAGGTGAATAATTGGCCTCTGTAGTTACCGTTTTTGGAACAACCTCTGGTTCGGGTTCTTTAAAAGTTATAATGGTTTCGGTTCCAGTTTTGGTTCTGGAAGCCAAGGCCCTGTGCTGTTCCGGTTCTTGAAAAAAATAGATAATTTAGGATCTGTTTCTAGTTCGGGAAACAGACCTGGTTTCGGTTCTGGGTAACCTGATCTGAAACTCATAGATGACAACTAGTTACTCCTTGGTTCCGGACGCTTTTTCTCGCAAATGAAATTATTTCGGTTCTGGTTCCAGGAATCAGGCCTGGTTTCGGTTCGTTTTAATTAACTGGAACCGACGGTTCTAACCGGCCAAACCGGGTAGACACCCAACACTGGTTTGTTCTGTGTTGAAATTGTTTTTCACTCTGCCCGGACTAACAACACCTTCGTCGCCCTCCCCGTCTCTTTTTCTCCGTCGTCTCTTTCGTGCGTTCGTTCGTTCGTTGTTTGCGCGAGAGAGAGAGAGAGAAAGACTTCGGGAGCTTGCGCGAGAGTTCGGATATGGCGTCATCGTCGCGTGTGTCGTCGCGCGAGAATTTTTCCACCATCGCTCCGGCCTCAGGAAAACTCTCCGAACAACTAGTCCACAACACAAGCTACTGTTAGAAAATTTCCGTTGAATTTTTGTATCTTAAACGGCTGCGGGAAGTGCTGGCGACAAGGTGCGAGATGGTCTTTTCTTCTTGTCTCAAGATGTACAAGATGCACGACAGATCATGACCTTGCCATATTGGAGATTGGCGATCGCTTGAGCTGTAGAAAGATTTTGGCGGAGTTTTCTCTTTCTTTCGAATTTTGAGGAAGAGATGATCCTGCTATGAAGCTGTTCTTTTGTGACTTCTATGTGAACCGGCGGCGTTTGGTCTCTGGAAGGAATACAACAAGTCTACGAGCTTTCTGTTGCAATTTTTGTCGATTGATTTCTTTGAAGGTTAGTTTTTTTTCTCCGTCTTGATATTGTCTGATCAGATCAGTTTTCTCCCGTCTCGGCTCACAATTGTGTTGCGATCACTTTCTCGCTGTGGCTTTTTCTTTGGATCATCATCATCTCTGTATGCAATTTCCGTGCGGGTTTGCTAAGATTTCTTGTTCGCACCGCTATCATCGTCGTCAATCCATGCTCAATTTTTTTTCTCTCTGTTCTCCTTCTTTTCCTTCTTCTAAGATCCTTCTCTCTTTGTGCAGTAGATTAGCGCAGACTGGTTTCTTTCAATCGAGCTTCGCTCACCTTGTCTTCTTTCCATCGGCACCGACGCCATCGCGTCGTGTAATTTCTTTGTTCATCGATCATGGCAAGCTTGCGTCTCCTTAATATTCCGGAGCTTAGATGCTTGGAAGAAGATTGCCGTTCCGCTCAAATCTACTCGGGATTCATTCTCTTGGAGTGAAGGAAGTGAATTGGCAAAGGATCGGAGCCAGTTGAATTGAGTGCACTGCCCTGTCTTTTGCTGCTGCAGTAGCTTTCAGACATGCATGCATGCTTGCGCTGGTCCTCCTCGGTGAACAATCTCGATGATCAGAGGAGCTCAAGAATCGATTTTACAGAAGAAGAAGAACCGTACTAGAGAGCTTAGCAACCAGAGCAAAATCGTCTCTGCACACGGATGTCTTTCTTAGGATCTTCCCAACGACGAACGAACTTGGGACGCTGGCGTGAATCAAGAGACTCCAGGGGAGCTTGGAGGAGGAAAGAACGGGATCATGGAGGAAAAGTGAAGAAAAGGAGGGCTATAACTTTGTGAGAAGGTGAGGAGAAAGAAGGGGAGAAGGAGACTGAGGCCGAGATGTGAAGCTCCTCGTCGAACTGGGAGCCGACTCGGCGGCAACAGCGTCGTCGTCGTTGCAGGAGGAGGAGAGCAACATGGTGAACGGGAGTCGGTGGATGGTGAGACGTCGTATTTTGATCTTGGTGTTGTCTATTGTCATTCTCTCACTCTTCAGCTCTGCACTGGTCGCCAAATTTGGCTCCCCTCTTCGCTGCGAATTTTTCAGCTTGTGCAACAAGAACTTTCCTTCACTTTCCTCGATTCCACCTCTTCTCAGGGTCCTCCCCAATAAGGATCATCACCATCTCGCTGGACCAGAGGAAGAAGAAGAAATTCCTCCTCCTCCTCCTGAACTCGCTCCAGCTGATGATCTCCCTCAATCTGTTGTCCTGCTCGACCCGCCACTACAGTACTATACTAGCGACGATGAACTCACAGCCCATGTTCTCGCACAAGACATTCTATCACGTCCCACACTTAGTCTCTCCGTGGAGCAAGCAAAAGTCGCTTTCATGTTCATGACGCCTGGAGCGCTTCCCTTTGAAGCGATTTGGGAGAAATTTTTTGAGGTGAGAGAGTGAGTCCCTCCCCAGTCCAGAAGAAAAAACTGGTTTCAAACTCGGGAACACTGTCCCCTTGAATGTGGCTGCTACAGTGTTGCTCTCTCTCTATGCACAATTTGGATCTGTTCTCAGTTTTCTGCCTTGTATGCAGGGACATGAAGGCAAGTACTCTGTCTATGTCCATGCATCTGAGAAAGCCTCATTGGGGAGTATTTGGAAGAGCAAGGTGTTCAAAGGGCGAGAGATTCGATCTGAGAAGGTATGCACGCAGGGATTCTTCTTCTTCTCTCTCCTAAATTTTCCTCTTGTCTTCAGAATGCCTCCACGACAAGCTGAGGTAACATCCAACTGTGTACTGACTACCAAACCGAATCAAAAGGTAAATTTTGTGAGTTCACCGGCAGCAGCAGCCATGCGCATAAAAAGCCTTGTCCTCAGATTTTGAGGACGTCTAAATTCCTTTTACCTCTCTCTCTCTCTCTCTCTCTCATTGCTTTGAGTTGCAGACATGGGGTGCAACAATGACATGTTCCCACAAAGCATCTGAAGGGTTTAGGGCTTCGGTGGTTGAGAAGGAATTTTGACTCCACAAATCTCATCAGAATAGAAAGGACATATCTTCAAGTTTGTGTTGTCTATTTAGGTTTTTGGATACAGTCTCAATGTGTGTAGAGGAATGCCCTGATGGCGAGGGCAGTAGCCCAAGGCCCAGGGCTGAAAATTAAAGAATGCCCTCCACTGAGGGCATTCCTCTACATCTTCAAACAGGTACATCTTTTCAATTTCACCCTAGTTTCATGGGAAAGCATGCATTACCTGGGAAAGAGTGCATTACACTTGAGTGAAATGCCCCATCATGGTTAAGGGGATGCAATATTCTTTATAATGTGCAGATAGTAACACAGGGAAATCATGCCCAGTGTGATATGTTTGTGGAAGTTGAATTTCTATGAACTAAGAATGGGAATTAGTTTGGAGCATGCAGGTATCTTGGGGGCAGATTGCAATGGTGGATGCTGAAAGGCGGCTGCTTGCAAATGCCCTACAGGATTTGCACAACCAGTACTTTGTTCTTCTGTCTGAATCGTATGCTCTAACCTTTCTGTAAGAATCAGTGGAACTTGAAGTTATTAAGAGAATTGCAGGTTTAAATTGCAGCTTCAGTTTTCACATAATTTGGTCCATATTTTCACAACTTGCAGGTGGAATAGCCTATCAAGACAATGTTAAAATGAATGAAACTTGTGGTTACATGAACCTTTCAAGTATGGTTAGTTTGGACCCTCCTGTAATTTTGTTTCTTAGATTGGTTTGTGGCAGATGTGTACCACTTCATGACTTCAACTACATCTACAATTATTTGCTTGGTGCCAGGATGAGCTTTGTGGACTGGTATGTCATGATCTACTTCACAATTTTGTATATAGATAACTTCTTTCAATCCTTAGCCCTTAACTGCTTACTTTTGTCATAGTTCATTTTCTGCATTCTACTGATGGAACTATCACCAACTTTTGCAACTTCATTGTATTTTAGCTAGTTCTGACAGGAGGGCTTTTGCACGGGTGGCACCCTACTATTTGAACTCTAATTTTTGATTGCTTTCCAGTTTTGATGATCCAGGGCCACATGGCCTAGGGCGATACATGGATAGTATGATGCCTGAAGTACGTAAAAGTGTTTGGAGGAAAGGAGCTCAGGTACATTTTGCATCCTGTATCATTTTCCATGTTGGAGACACTTGATATTGAACAGATGTCCACAGTTGGGGTTTCCATAGGTTGCTGAATGTCATCATAGACCAGCATCCTGAGCTGCAGTCCACATTTTGAGTCCAGAGGCCTTGATTTGATACTTGACCAGAGACATGAAAGCTGAGGAAGTCACAGGAAGTAATGTATGGTACAACCCATTTTGTACCTACCTGAAAAGAGTAACAGTTCTGTATGGCAGACTTTATGTGAATGTGATGCTGTTTTCATGATGCTAAGTTTCTGAGGAGGGAGGATGCTTGTGTTTTGTGTGGGGCAGTGGTTTGCAGTCAATCGCCAACATGCACTCCTAGTTGTGGCTGACAATCTCTACTACAGAAAATTCAGTTCATTTTGCAAGGTAATGAAGCAACAGATAGCTTTACAGTTCCTAAGAGTGTTCACATAATACAACTTTTCTTGGATATGGGTGAAAGCACACAAGGGCGCTTCATTTCTCTCTTCAAAGTTCATATCATAATATATTTGAAAATTGGGTTAAAATATGAATATTTAAATGCTACTATTTTTTTCCATTTCTAATTTCATGTTATGATTTTATGAATAATTTTTAAAAATTCTCAAAAAATAGTTTAAGAAAATAATCATTCTTGATATTTAAAAGATATTTTTAAATTATTATTATTTTTGAGATTTTGAAAAGTTTATAACATGATAAATTAAAATCATATTCCACTTCTTCAATGCATTTAAAAATTTTTAAAGATTAATTAGACAATATCACAAAGTTTCAAATACATAAAACTAATACATTGTAAGATAATAGACCATATTTTGCAAATGCAATAAAAATTGTTTAAACAATTCACAAATCCATTGCTTATTGACTAATCACAATTTCAATGTGACTTTTGCATCCTTGGAATGTAAATTGTATTAGCTTATGTGTGAATCTTTTTTGATATTTCAAAAATATCTTTTTTATTTATTTATTTATATCTAAAAAATATTTTAAAAATTGTGACTTATAAGGTCACCGTAATGTGCTTTCACCCATATGATCAAACAAATGCTATCATTATTATCTTTATTTGTGGAAATCTCAGCTCCAGTTCTAAACACTTAGCCTGCTACTTTCACTCCAAATTAATTAGCAACATAGAGTCTTGAGCAATAGGGAACCTCAGTGCCCACCCCTGCGTAATGGGTGATTATACTGTTATATTGTTGGCACATATATGCAATGCTAGAGCTTGATTAGTACGACTTAGCCCTTGTGATCAAACAGATACAAACATTGTGATCTCTATTGTGCTGATTTTTGCTCTAGTTCTAGCACTGCTGGTTACAGCTTAATGCTACAATCAACTGGCAGTTTCACCTTGATCTGGATGTGATTGATTATGGTTGGTACTAAACACATTCTTAACCTTTGACCTCTCAGTTTCTCTGAAATGGAATCTCCAATTATGTTATCACTGACAGGTCTTTTCTGATTCATGCAGCCTGGTCCAGAGAATCACAACTGCTACCCTGATGAGCACTATGTTCAAACCTTCCTTCATGTATGTCCCTCCCATGTTCACTGTAACATATATCTTTTGCATGCTGTTTTGCCCTTTTTTGGAAATGGGTTAAGGATTTTGGGGGTTCATGTCCTTAAACTGTGTTATCATAGGTTTGAATCGGTTCTTATCAAACCTTGAGCATAGTAGGGCACTTGGTCAATGGAAGGTGAATATTTGAAAAGTGCAGAACTGGAGCTGTAAACACAGGATCTCCTGTGTATGCCAAGTGCTGTGCATGAGTTGCTAACAGAGCACAGGATCTTGGAACTGAGCAGATGGCGCATGGTGTAGAGAGTCTGGGTGGAAATTGGTGGTTTTATTGCTTTGATTGTTGTGTATTTGAACCTGTGTAGGCTATTATCATGCCTACTCAATATGATCTTCTCTAATACAAAAGCACATGCGGTTGGCTGCATGCTGAAAAAGGGGCAAGCAAGTCCAATGGTTAATTTTGAATTACTATTGCTTCATAACATGCTGTCTGTTACATGGGACTGTGCTAATTTGGGGCATGTTCTCCAAGTTTCATGTCCTTACCAGTTGAGTGGTTTGTTTGGCTGCAGATTATGGATCCTAGCAACCTTGCCAACTGGACGGTAACACATGTCGATTGGTCGGAGAGAAAATGGCATCCAAAGTCATATACAATAGGGGATGTTACAGAGACAACATTCGCAGCAATTCAGGCATGATAAATCTTGTTGAACCACCAGTGCTAACTTGGTTGTCCCCCCTCCTGAATGTTCTGCATATTCTTTCAGCATTCTTGCTGAAATCTCAGAGTTGCAGATCTGCCACAGAACAGTAAGCTCACCTATTCAGGCAGCTGTAGTGTTTTAGTTAGTTCTCTGCCAATGCAAGAAACAATAGATTTCATGCCTTCCCTGTTAGAGACTGGAGTATCGTTTCAATCTTCTGAATGAAGCATGAAAATCAGAGTCTGATGATGAAAACTTCACTCTTGTTGCAGGCAATTAACAAGCATGTCCACATCACCAGTGATGGAGAAGTAAGTTGGTCAGCTCCCGCTTATTGCATGTATAGTATAAGGATTGGTGCCCTATACTTATTTCATCCACTATCACCATTCACCCAAGACTAAGGTGTACAAGTACTAGGAAAACTAAGTCATGTTGGTCACAAGGTACTGATTGTTAGGTGAAACTCAAATTATGACTGTATTCAATTGTGCACAATCAATGGTTCTAAGTTGGTGAAAAAGCTCCTGCAAGTGTTGTTCAATAAGAGCCCTTAACAACTGATTGACATGGTAAGCCACTTGATGGTAGGGTGCAAGCTGCATTAAGCACCGCACTCGATAGCAAGGTGCAAGCTGCACTAATCACCTGAAACCTGATCAGAGAGTCATCTCAGAGGACCAACTTAGATGGAAAGTTCATAGGCAAAATTGTACCTATTTTAGTGACAAACACTGTCAAAAGGCACTGCTGTAGTTTGGCCCATGCTGAAGAGTCAGGACCATTGTACTGTGCACTTGTTGATGTGTAATTGATACATTTTTCATGTGTTATGCTTTGGTTGTTAACAGGCAAAGGAAACAACAGTACCGTGTCTATGGAATGGGGAACAACGGCCTTGCTTTCTGTTTGCCAGGAAGTTTCTTCCTGAAACAGCAGATGTTTTGTCACAACTACTTCCAAAATCAACATGGCAAAGGTCACAACAAGCCCTTTAACTACTCCATTTGTGCACTTAAAAATTTTTAGATATATCTCCTGAATGTCATGCAATTCTGTAGAGTGAAACATCCCTATTTTCCCATAATACTAAATTACACCATTAGTGATTGATTGCCCATTGCAACAAACCAGGAAAAAAAAGATATCCTATTTGTTGGGTTATGGTTCAAGCTGCAAGTAGGAAGACAAGAGAGAATGATACAAATGGGAGAAGCTTCAGATTTAGGAGTCAACCCCTGGAGCAAAGGGTTGGCTAGGTATATAGCTCATTGCAACAGGGAAAAGAGTGTCTAATATAAAGGGAATGTCCTTTTGTAACTTTTTTGTTGTTATTGAATCCAAATTTCATGACTCATCTATCTGAGTCTGATGGGGAAACCTTGTCGAAAACCTCATGTGAGATTTGTGTACACAAATCACAAAGAGATTTTAAAAATTAGATGAAAGAACATGTACATCACTGTTGGTTCACTTTGAATACACCCTCAACCATTGATTGCATTATATTGATCACAATAGGAGCATGCCAAGTTGCATATGTCTATGTTTTCTTGTTATCTATTGATTAAGGAAGGTTGTTGATTTGTTTTGATTGTCAAGTTGAGATCTCCCAAACCATGGTGTGCCTCCTACCATGCACTTGAATCATTGGAAAGCCCTCCTTGATGAGTAGGGTTTATTATTGAGGTGATTTCATCCTTTTTGGACCTAAGGTATGGGGAGATTGTGAATTTTGAGTAATTTTTGTCAATGAAAATTGAGTAAAATTTCAAATTTTTAATGAAATTTTGATTTCGGACTTAGGTTAAAGAAGGCGTACCACTCCATATCAGCCCTTTTTTGGTGTGAAATTTCACATCTATGTGACACTCTCTTTTCTTTCGTTTCTTCTTTTCTTCAAAAACTATTGCAAGATTTCTTTGAGATAAATTTTAGTTAACCACATTAAGAGGAGAAAAACATGGATATCTCCATATTACAAAATATGCTCCATGGCACAGGTCACACTGTAAAGATAACACTACAGCATTCATAATAATGATAAGTTTCATTAGATTGTTTTCTTGATATATATATATATATATATCCGGTGTTGCACCTTTTAACATGTGGTTCCATGAGCGACAAAGACTTTAGATGCATTCAATTTGTGGGCATTAGATCAAAATTTCAAAGTTTATAAAATTTCACATATCATCATGTCTTGCAAACTCAAAAGTATGAGTATGAATGAGTTCAAACTACCAGGACCTTCAATATATTAATGTATTGGCATTGTGTATCTTGTAAAACAGCCTTCTATACCTAATTGAACATGAAAATATGAGTAAAGCTATAAATAACGGATTTCTTATTACAGTAGTATTCCCACGGGTACTGCCATTATTCAATCCAAATTCCGGGATGTCCTCCCTCATAGAATCAGATTACAAAAGCCTTGTTTCCTGCATGGTTCCAACACATGATATTATCAGTTTAGCTTAGTCTAAATTTCAAAGAAACAACACTCAATAATCATTTTTTCATTAGAACAACAAAAAAATGCAAAAGTTGAATTTATTTGGGGTTTATGAAATTGCATCCTCCTTCCCACACCCAAAAACAAAAGAGAGAGAAGGGGAAAGAAAGAAAAGGAAAAAGATCCCAAAAAGAACCCAACACAAAGCAAAGAGGAATTGAGGCACGAGTACTGACATTTGTATTCATGTTGCTTGGCCACGGCATCATAAACTTGCCATTAAGATAAAAGCCATTCGGGGTAATCGACCAGTCGCAGTTATCATCACATTCGGTGACACCATAAGCTGGGCCACGATAGACGACTACATGAGCAGATATAGGGTGGTGATCACTAGTTATATCACATGTGAACAGAGTCCGACCCCAAAAGTTGACATTGAAATCGAAAGAATAAGTTGCTAAATAAGCAATCTTGTGCCAGCCTAAGTCATTATCTTTCGAGAGACAATGCACCTGCATCATCTCCGCAGGCAATGAATTGTAGAGGACCACAGTTGTGTGTTGGCAGGTTGTGGGTTTCCCCATTGCTACTAACTGCATCAGAATCACAAATACACAAGCTGTTATTTGCATCAGGGTTCTGGTGTTGATCTTGATCTCCTGATGAACCTTCACAGCCATCGGCCCTTATTATATTATGAGGAAACGGTGCACCTGTCTTCTCAAGACTTTGTGCATGAAATGTGCAAAGCTATAGGCATTTGCTGCCTTCAAGACTCAAAGTAGGATTCTAAATAAGAGAGAACTGACTGGCAGCTACAAAAGAACTTTTGAGATTGAGTTTTAAGCCTCAATGTTTTTTTTTTTTGGGACACTGCCTCCTTTTTGTAGTGAGTGCCTAGCTCTCTGTTGTATATTATCTTTGGCAAAACTTTGCACCCTGTCACATCTCTCCCATCATACATTCATTGTGCATGTTGTGGGAAATGGGAAGATAATGGGCTTGATGTTGGTGACTACTACTACTACACAATGGGTTACAATCAGTGGATCTTTTTCAATTTTGAGATATAATTGTTTTGGTGATTTTCCCCAAAAAATTAGCAAAATTAGTTGAATTTACACTAGAAAGAAAAAGAAATCTCCAAAACAATCCCAATTTTTCTTCTGGATAATCCCAATAAAACACCAGTTGCAATCAGACATTGTGATAATTGAGCATTTCAAAACAATCACTCAAAACATTCTAAATGAAGAACAACATGACAAATTGTCACATCCCCAACCTGTTAACACAGTGTAACACCCGTAATGGGACTATTCTTCCACTGTCCTTTATGCAGATTACAAAGCAGAATAGTCTGAGTTGGCAGATTATTTTTTTTGTAAATGGTCTTTGTTGGCAGATTCTGTTTTTATAATGGCTCAGATGTCAACATCAAGATCAGACATTCCAAAATAATCCAAGCCAAATGGGTGGTTGCATCCTGGGATGGCACATTCCTTGCAACTAATCTGCCAGAATGGGCCAGGTCTGCCCGTCTCATGGTACATTTCAGACACCACTAAAGTACACACACTGTAGGTAGATAATGACTAATGACCCCCAAAATGTTTCATTATGACATGGACAACTGCAGTTAGTGTTGATGCTTCAGAACTTTAGTAGAGGTTATGTGATGTTCACATTTCTGTATTGAAGTGTCTGAAGCGAGTGAAAGTGTTTGGGTTGTTGGTGTACCATGGATAGATAATTTGTGAGAAAATTGTTGACCACCTCTTCTTAATAAAGACATAAAGATCCACCAGAAATTTCCTAGTGTATTTGGACAACAAGTTATAACACATAATTTTTCTACCAGTGGCAAAGTGGGCTTTTAGAATTTTGGAGTAGGCTTTATGATTTCAGAGTGGGCTTTAGCATTTTGGTTTTGCACCATGTAAAATCCACCTATCATTTAAGGAAATTTCTGGCAGATCTCTACACCAGGAAATGCCCTCAACCAAAGGAGTTACCCTACACCTTTTTTATTGTGGCATATGTCCATCAACCTTAATTTTTAAAAGTTGGCCATTCAAGTCCATCAACCAATATATGGAGATTCCTCCACAGCAGAAACTTAACAATTTGTTGCTGGCATCAATGTTGAATCATCCTTTTTTTAGATCTTGAAGTCTCTTCAAGTAGTGTTATTTCTGAAGTTTTCTTGGAGCTTTCAGAATTTTGTTTCAATTCTTGGATTTTTGGAAGCAAAAAGTGTAATGAAATCAATTTTACTGTGATGTTGACTTGGCGTCTAAAGCTCTTTTCACACTTGCACACCAGTGTGTTCACAAGGGTCTTGCTGATAACCCAATGGCAAATTTTCACATTCTCGCAAATAACAATAATAAAACAATATTCTGTTGCAGATTCCCTTTTTTTAATTGCCGATAATCTGGGGAAAAAAAAAGTTTGAGAAAATTTCATCACATTTCAACAAAGCTTTTATTTTGGTGCAGTACTTTGCCCCAATTCTACAGTTTGGACAGTTTTTTACAAATGTGTCATCTATAAATGCTAAATCTTCCTGAGGATTCTAACCAATTGATGTTTATTCAGAAAACTCCAAAAAAAAAACCCCTATTGCTCACACACTTCAATTGGTGATACCAAAGATGTTATTTTCCTGTAATGTTTTTGTTGGGCCCTGCCCCCACAGGGACAGGGCCTATCGCATTGGATCCAACTTTTGAAAGTTTTACCTTATTAGAACCGGTTTCACATTAGATGAACTGGTTTCTTTGGTGAAAATGTTTAGACGGTTTAGATTGGAACGGATTTTTTTGGTGTTCAGAGTGTGGACACGGTAGGTGGATGCACAACATTTTAAATAGGCAGGGCCAGCGTGTTTGTGATGCCTTGTTTTGCAATGTTATCACAAGGGCCTTGGAGTCCAGCTATGTGCAGGACTCAGCTTACCTTAATATAAATTGATTGTTGCACTCAACTTTGCACCTCTGACATTCTTGAATCTTGTTCTTTCTTTAGATTCAAAACTCTCCTTCTCATTGCCACTCAAGTCTGAGAAATCCTTACTAGGGGATGTGGCCTAGTTCATTGTATGTTTATTTAACATTTGGATGGATTGGGACAAATTAATTGTAGTCAAAGTGACCAACCATCCAGTGAATGAATGAGGACTAGTTACTACAGACATTGCTCAACTTTGTGCATCTTACATTCTTGAATCTTGTTCGCTAGATCCAAAATTCTCTTAATCTCATTGCCACACAAGTTTGAGACGTATGGCTCCATAATGTCAAACCATGAAATCAGGATTCATGAACTGAAAGACAGTATGGCTCCTAGCCATGTAGTGATATGTCAAAACCTGCCCTAACTTTATAGTGTATTTAGACAACCATTGTCAGACACAAGAACTCAGCAATGATGTTCCAAGATCTTACAAAATGGAAGAAATCTTCCGTGGTGGAAGCACACTTCCCTCTGAAAATTAGGGCAGGTTTAGGGAAGGGCCTCTGGCACCTACCCTTCTCCCATCCATAACATATTTGCAAGGAGCATTTCCTCAGCTTTGGGGAAAAGGGTACACTTATCAGCAGCAATAGGAACTGGATCGGCACCTAAATGAACCCATTGCATCATTTGTCAGAGAGTAAACCAAGTTAAGCTGCAGGAACACTTTCTCATTCCTGGGGCTCTTCAATTTCTACAAAGCTAAGCTGGATGTTTTGATGGCATACCTGTAAAAAATATCCTGGTGAGAGACTTCCATAACTTTCTCCAACAATGTGGACCCATAAATGCCTACTCAGAATGTTTCATCCTCCCATTATGATGAGGAACTGCCTGTAAATTAGGAGACCCAATAAGGAAGCCTGCACATACAGTAGTAACATAGAGACTTGTTTGAACACACTCTTTTGGATTGGCATTGGGGCAAAGCATACTTTCCTTGTACATTCCCACATCAAACATAATAATCCCACAATAAAGACAACAATTGTGCACATCAAGGCCATTAAGGATCAGAATTAGTTGGGTGTTCAAAACTGTCCAAGTGTAGTACCTACTGTGGTGAGCTGCAATTAGGCAGTCATCACCATGCACATATGCACCCATAGCTGATTAATCAACCCATTCTTCAAAGTGGATTCAAGTCCAACTTTCATCAGTCCAAAGCAATGTTTTCAAACATTCTGGTTACCACTTGGATTGCATCCTTGAAATACTATTAAAATCCAAAATTCACATCTGATTGAGAAGACTAGTTTGTGGTTACAAAACGTGCACTACTCATAGAGACAGTCCTCATTAGGTCAAGATTGAGAAACACAGGCTCTAGAGATATATCTCTTTCATGTGTTGCAGATGGAAATTTTGGCCCCTTTTTGCAGAGTGCTATACTTCAGCAATGATTGTAAATGGCTCCTGCATGATTCAATGCAACAAGATATGATTAGTTCTCTGCTGAGTGACTTTGATGTTGGTGCCCAAGGATGAGAATAGAAATTGCTTATCAACCAAGGTCAATCTTTTCCAAAGAACATAGGATGCTTGCAAGCACAGCTTGGCTGCAAACATAAGGAAATGGTGGATGATGATGATGGACAAGTATGAATTTCTGACCTTGTTTGTATTCAGATGATGGTCAAGGTGCCCATGATGTCTTAAACACACCATTATCAAAGAAGCCCAGTGGGGAGACACTCCAAGTGCATTTGGCATAACATGGCATGGTACCCCAGTAAGCATACCCTTGAAACACAATGATACTTGTAGTATGGTACTGAGTGCCACCATTGAACTCACATGCAAACACAGTTGTCCCCCAAAAGTTGTCTTCAAAGGTGATTATGTAACTAGAATTATAGGAAACAATGTGCCAGCCTAAGTCATCATCTTTGGAATGACAATTCACATGGAGAGACTCCCCAGGCAATGCATTTGTCATGGTTACTACTGTCGGGATGCATGTCACATGATGATTCACCGTTGTTGTTGTCAATTGTAGGATGACCACAAACACACAAGCTGCCATGCGCAGCATCATCATCATGTGATTCTGCAGGGATCAATATAATTCCTGGGATGAAACAGCCATTATAGCACCCCCTTGCAAGAAAAGAATTTATCCTCTGGAAGAGGCTCAGCTGTTTTACAGCAAGCAATTATGGGTTTTGATCACAAACAAACACGGCCGTCCTGAGAGACTCGGAGGAGAAAATTTGTGCAGTCAAGAACTGAGTCTAATTGGTCATTGAGGTTATAACTCTCTCTGAAAGCACTGGGCTAAATTGTGCAATCTGAGCACAAGTCTTTGGTAATACATGTACTCTTTTGTACAAGAAACTCAATAGTGCAGCGGGCTACGACCCAATGTTCTTGATTCAGTTCATGGCACTGCAGGCTCCACAAGGATGGCTCACGGACAAAATGTGTAAGAAAACTGTTGGAATTTCTTGTACAATCAAGAACAAATATCAAATACTAATGAATAGAAGGCCCAAACATGGTGTGCCCAAAATCAAAGGAAAAAAGAAAGAAACAAAGATCGAAACAAGAAACCAAGAAAGAGCAAGAAAGAGGTTCATACTTACTTGAAAGATCCGGGCGGGCGGGCGGGCGAAATCTCTGTCCACGGTTCCCAATTAGCTTCAGGGAAGCTGAGTGAGGTTCAAGCAGAAAGTCTACAACAGACTGAAGAGAGAAAGAGCTGGAAGTTTCAAAATAAAAGGAAGGCAAGCAGTGAGGCAACCGCGCAGCAGCCGCGCAGCGAAAGCGTCTGCAGAACCTCAAAGCTCCAAACGTCTCGGGAGGTGTGATTGGGGTGGAGACAGAAACTCTCGTTTTTGCTAAATTACGCGCATAATGCTCTGCTTCTGGGCCACCCTTTCGGGCACTCTGTTTGCCCGCTCAAAACTTTCATCTTTTCTCGTATGGAATGGTCAAGTACCCCTGTCCATTATATATTTATGGTCGCTAAGGCACCAGCCAGTGAGTCCCTTAGGTTAGGACAAGCTAGGCAATGCACCCAACATAATGGGTAAGGGCAAGGCCATTAATTCCATGACATTAAGGGGTCCCCTTAGGTTAGGATGAGCTAGGCAATGCACCCAACATAATTGGCTAAGGCAAGGCAAATCCATGACATTAGGGCCTGAGGTGGCATATTTAACCATTTAGAAAAAAAAAACATTATGTTTCCCAGACACATTTTGGTTACTATTATGTGTGCATGTGTGTGTGTGTGATCATCATTGAAAGATTATGTCATGTAATGTGGTCAAGAAAATGACATAATCTGCCACCCAAGATGTTAACATAGAGAATTTGGCACAGTGAAAACTACTACACTACAAATGCTACGTGGATAGCTAAATTTCATAGAAAGCAAGCCATAATCCCCAGAAACGGGCAGCAGCACTCACAATGAGAAAAAATTACCCCCAATAATCACCCTAAACAACAAATGTAAAATTGCAACATGATTTTACATGTATGGTAACACTGCAAGTTGAGGGTATTCTTAAATTGAGAGGCTTAGGTGAGAAGAACCAAAGTCTCCCCCCCCCCCCTTGGTATTAAAATCCCCCCATGGTATTAATTTTAGCATAAAGTGTGAGGTGAATCATCAAGTAAACATTCATATGACCATGAGGAGAAGGCAAGGCAATGGATCACAATAGAAAAAATGAAGAAGAGAATATGTAAGGTAATGTGTGCAAAGAGAAAAAAGACGAGATTTAGAAGTAGAAGCTTGAGGTCTAAAGATCTCAAATATGGATAGAGCAATGTGGATGTAAAAGCCAATGTGTAGCTAAGAGAGAAAAGGAAAGAGAGTTAGTTAGAAGCATAACCTTGAGGTTTAAAGATTTTATTTAAGATTTCCACTACAAATGGAGCAACGTGATGCACCTAAGGCTAGTATATATTGTAGACACACCAAGCCTCCTCAATGATGGATGCATAATTCATGAGACAACCACCCCATGTAGGTCTAAAAACATTTGGGTTATTGAGAATTCATCCTTGAATACATCCATTGCCAACATGAACAAATGGGGCAAAAGTGGACAACCTTTCTAAATTAACCTTGAGAGGGAGAAATTTTGACCAACCTCCCCATTGACACAAATCATAAAAGATGTAAATTAATAGGTGGAAACCCACCTTATCCTTGCTAAAACCTAGAATTTTTAAAGAAAAAAGAAGCAACTCTCTTCATCAATCTAACTGTAATGTTTTCAAAATTGAGTAAAACAAGAATTCAACTTTTCTTTACTTTCAACTACCCACTCCATTGCATCATGCATAAGAAAGACATTATCCAAATTAACATTCCTCCTCACTACAAAGCCTATTTCATTGACCAAATTATTTCAAACAAATGCACTTTGATGTACTTTGGTGACAACTTGGTGAAAACCTTATATGTAATCCTTGAAAAAGTAATGAATTACCAAGTTCCAAGTTGGGAATGATTACCTAGCTTAAAAGAATAAGAATTATCAACTATATTTTTGAAAAAGTGTAAGAGATGACCCACCTTTAACATGGCCCTTAACACCTCTAGCAAATCAAGGGCAAATAATTTAAATTGTATTTTGAAAAAAAATGTGAAAAAATTTTCATGACCTAGCACTTTCTTAGGTGAAATTTACAAAGAGATTGTCATTCAAACTTCTTCAAGCACAATCTCTTTGATAAAAGCTTGATTCATCAAATTTCAAGTGACTACGAATAAGACAAAAGTGAAACAATCAACTCTTATCACTACAATGGAATCATTGTTGTCAAGTCTAATCACAATTATAAAACTTATGAATCTAGGGCACAACAAAATGAACTCCTTCATGCCCATGATGTGTCAAAAATGAAAATGGACACCTCCCAAAAGCTACCCATGAATCAAACATCTTGCAAACTTAGCTTTTCATAGGTTATTGTGTCAAATTGAATCCTTTTGGTGTACCTTTCTACCATGTTGAAATGACCACCTAAGATTTAAAATGTGCATGGCAATAATGTTTAGTTCCAAAATGAGCTTTCACATGCAAGCCCATTTGTTTGAAGGTCAAATCACATGTTCACCATTGCAATTGAATCCACATTTAAATGATATAAATAAGACATATTGGGTGTGCCCATCTAAAATGATGCAATGAACCAAATTCAATGGGGGCAAGTTTGGGTGTGACGAGAACCACCATGCTTATCCCCCGTCATTACAATCTCCCCATTTGAATGTTTGAGTTAAACAAAATTATCATGTGAAATTAAATCTTACCCTTTTACCAAATTTGATGCAATTTGAAGCACGCAAATTATGATATAATTAAACAAATTGAAATGAGTAGCCCATGGCTTAAATCCAAACTTTGATTTTGTATTCTTCCATGCAATTCTTCCCTTCATAAGTCCCTTAACATTGAAGGTGATAGTTGAAAACAACTTATTAATCATGAGAACTCACAATTGGGGCAACCATAAAACTAATCAATGTTGTTGCATTATATTACCTAGATTGTTGCAAAATGTTCATGAAATGGTGCCTTATAGGTCCTACCTTTTTTACATTATTTCCTTTTCCACATTGCTTGAAATAAAGCCCTAGTGAATGGTTTTCATTTCATGAATTCAATGCCATTCTTTAACATTTACATAATGCAAATTGGTGAGAAAAAAAATCATTTATTATTTTCAATTTGATAATGCACATGCATGCTAGAAAAAAAATTACTTTAAATGATCCAAATGAAGCTTAAACTATTAAAAACTATAGAAAATTTCATTATTGTCACCCATCAAGAAGTTCTAAATAGGCACTATATATGTTTAGAATCCTTGGCCGCAGAAGAGCTTAATCAACCATATAAGCCACCTTGATCCCTCAACTAAGCCTGGATCACTTACATTTTATAATGATTCCACCATTGGTTCCAAACTTGGACTGCTTGTACATTTGAAGACCATTCCACCATTAGTTCCACCACAATATCACTCCAAAATTGTCATTTGGCTATAATTCCCTCCTTGCCCACTTGATAGTAGAATGTATTGGATACATTCCTCTTTATCACCAACCACCACCTTGATGGGTTTATGTGAACAAGCTTGGACCACTTACATTTGAAGGCCATCCCATATCTGGTTGGACACCACAATATAATCACTCCAAACTTGTCATTATTCTTAACCTACCTTTCCCATTCAATAGTCAAATGTATTCCCTAAATTGGCATTACCCACCACCATAATCCATTTGATGTGGCATGGACCATTAACACTTCAAGGTCAATCCACCATTAGTTTCCACTAGGCAATATCCCTCCATACATGCCATTACAACCTATCTTGTCCATTCCATCATGGATTGTATTAGGACATTTAAGCTTTTTCATCACTGACCACTAACATTCCATTTGACCATGCTTGGACCACTTTGTAATATTGCAAAGTCATTTCATGATTAAGTTCCACCCCATATCCTTCCATACATGTCATCACTACAACCTACATTGGACATTCCATTGTGAAATGTATTAGGACATTCCACTTTCCTACTAACCACCACCAATCCACTTAACAAGGCTTGGACCACTTATACTACAAGGTCATTCCATTATAAAAATTCTCCACATTGTCACTCTAGACCAAGATCATTTCCACATGGACTACATACATCATGCTCCAAACTCCATAACACATATCATTAAAACAATCTTGTCCCCCAACAAATAGACACTAGTTCAAATAATTTCACCCTAAAATGTGGACTTGAAATAGCCCAGGAAAATCTACACATCTACCTCACACACACATGAATCTTGATGCCTTGATGGGTCCATATATAACATTGAAAAGAACATGATGTAACATGCTCATGAGGTGAAACACACACCTATTTTATGCCTTTGTTGCCACAAAGTTCATGATGATATGTGTTCATGAATTTCCTTTAACCCACCCTCATTCAACCTTTGAATTGAGTCCACCTTATAAGGACTTTATTAAAATGATTTTTTTCCTTTTCATTTGGATCCCACATTGAATAATTTTAGGTGTGTGGATATGCAAAAAGGGCTGCTACTTTGTTCAACAATTTATAGCTCCATGCCTTCTTCATAACCACAACTATTGTTGTGTGTTTCCCCCTTCATATCCTTCTACACATCCATGATTTCCTTTTCACCAAACAAGTGTTTTAATCCATGTGCATTATGTGTCCAACAAATTTTTAATCCCAAGAAATTCCTATGCCTAGATCATCTAAACACCCATTACAAATGTCAACTCTAAGTTACTCCACTTTAGCAATTGTGGTCTTATAGCAATTCACTAATGGAAACATAGTGGTCCTCTAGGGACTCATTCTAGGTGCATGCATAATGGTCTTCTATCTATGACTCACTAGTGGACACATAGGGGTCCATACATTGTGTTGTTCCCTTCCATAATACTCCAATTTAAACAAGATGGACAACCACTTGACAATATGTACCATATGTTAGTAGGTCATGAATTGTCCACATTAACACATCTTGCATATTGAATTTTGAACTTGACTATTGAATGTAATTGCATTTCATACACATGCATCCAAATTTAATTTAATCATTGGGGTACTCCATTCTAGCTTAATGGTTTTCATCACTTGTCATCTTGTCTAGGACATGTGTAGCCCAAGGCATTTGATTTGTTCTCCAATGAGACTAGTGGTACACAAATGGTTCACAAGTGTTTCCCAAGTGGAATCACATTGAACTAATGCTTCACTGCTAATGACATACATAATTTTTTTGATTTATAGTTCATTTGCACAAACCTATTGGTTACAAGTCCCAATGTATTATCCTAATTACTTATTAAATATTAGCGGTTTACAATTTAATCCCATACACATTAAAGGTGCAATTGAAAGCTTACAAGATTCAAATATGTTTTTTCCTTTTAATATTCTAGTGTAAATAAGATAGACAACCAAAATGGTTTTAGTTCTATTTGCAAGATCTTAAAACTTACACATTAATGTGCCCTTCTACCAACATTAATAGAAATTGGCCAAAATGTAACCATTATATTTGCGACTACATGCGACTATGAGTTATTTGCAATTGCATTTGGACATTTTTGCAATTATTTCTTGTGTTGGTCATATTTGTAATTATAGTGCAACTAGTTTGTAACTATTTTGGTGTTCATCCTTCCTTGTGAACAACATTTAGTTTAGTTTTCATCCAAGAAGAACAATTTATGTCCCATGAATAGCAAATGTGTATTTCGTGAATTCTAAGGAATATAATTGAATGTATTAAGATTTATAAATGTATATTTTGAATTTATATGAATGGTTATATTATATGTGTATTCAATTATTATTATTAGCATAAATGGCCTTGATATTATGGTTACATTAAATTGTGTATATTTTGAGTATATTAAACTTTTATGTTAGACATTTACTAAATATATTGTGCCCATATCACAACTTTATCCAAGCCATTTTATTATACTTCTTAAAATTATTTTAAATGAAATTTATTATTATTACTAGTATCATTATTATTATTATATTAAATTTTTTTTAATTACATGTGATAAAAAAACTAAATTTCAATATTATCTTTGATTAAATTTTTTAAATAATAATATCTTATTACATAATGATGATGATGATGATGATATTAGAATGATAGGAAAAATAATTATATAATTACTGAAGTAATTATTTAAAACTTAATATATTATTATTAAATTATTTTCAAATGATTAATGTACTTATTCAGAATTTTTTTTTCAAAAATGAAAAATTAATTATAATAAATCATAATAGCTCTAATATATAATAATAATAAAATAGCTAACTTAAACTAACTACAAATTACATTATTATTATTATTATTATTATAAGTAATCAATTATGAAGTATTATTATATTAATATAATAAGTATTACGAATATTAATATATAGTTTTAATTTTTTATATATCAAATTTATAATTGATATTTACTAATTATTAATAATTCAATTATTATTTTCAATTACTGAAATATAATTTCTATTTTCAGTTTTATTATTTTGTTATTTTATAATAATTACTGTATTAGTTAGAATGGAAATTTAGTAAATTATTATACAAATGAAAAAATTATTTTTGAAGGAAAAATATACTTATTAAAGATATAAAATATTTATTGTAATAGTTCATAAATAACTTTAATGAGTGAAATAATAATATGAATAATAAAAATAAAATAGTTAACCTTGGCTACTAACTAGTTACAATAAAAATTGACTTAATGTTACTATTATTATTGAATAGTTAAATTTAAATTTACTATTAACTATAAAAATGAAAATAATAATGGGAATAATTTTAATAAAATAGTTAACCTAGGCTAGGTTTTAATTATATTATTAGATATTTAAAAATTAGTACTCAATATTTAGAATTAATATTTAATAATTATTAAATACTGAATACTTAAATTAATTTATTAATTATTAATAATTAGCTAATTATTTCAGTATTAGCCAATTACTAGTTAATTAAATTGATGTATTACTATTAATATATATTTAAAATTAGATATTATTACCATTTATTTAGCTAATAAATTAAATAATATTTAATAATAAATAATAAAATAATTAATTAGTTTTTAGTTTAGTTGATAATTAATTATTTAGCAAGTTTATTTATTTAAATATTATATTCAATAAATAATTATTAGTTTTATTATTTTATTAATTTATTAATTAGTTAGTTAGTTGTCATTTACCTATTTAATTATATACTTTTCAAGATGAGAATGGAAGCCAAAACATATGGGATAAAATGTTTAGTTACAAATGACTTGCAATTAAAAAATTTATCCCATATGTTTTGGCTTGCATTTTCATTTTGAAAAGTATATAAACATGGTGTTTTGTCTTACATTTTCATATTTAAAAAGATGGGCTTATGGGATGAGTAAATAAAAACGACTTAACCCAAAATAAAATAAAAATATTCATGTATTTACACTTAATTATCTATTTTTTAAACTTACTTATGTGTTTTTCTACCTACCTACCTACCTACCTAAGTTGGCCTAGGTAGGTAAATAGGTCCTATTTAGATAGGTGTTTATCCTAGATGGGTAGGTAGGTATATAAATAGGTAGGTAGGTAGGTACCTAGTTCAACCTACATACTTAAATATTAATTTAAATTTAATTTGGAAATTTTCAATTAATATGCCACGTGACAAATTTTTATTGCACCACGTGTCACAATCTAAACCATCCAAACACAAAAATTAAACATATTAGATTATTTCAAAATAATAATAAAATATTTTTAATTATTAAGAGTTGGGACACGTGCAACACATAATTTGTTCCCATTATTCACCAAAAAATTCACATCTTAGTTGTAAGCAACAATATGTATATGACAAAGCAAAAGATGAAGGAGTATTTCATTAGCTTTTTCTTTCATCCAAAATTTATCGTCATTTGCAACTAGTGTCAAATGACTTGTCCAAATTGACTATTAAGATTTTAGTTGCAAATGTCGCTTGCAACTTAAAATTAGTCGCATGGACTAGTTGCAAAATGGCCATTTTCTACTAGTGCAACATTCCATCATGGCAAACAACCTCTTTGGACCCACTTGCTTCGTCTTCATTGGACCCATAAATTGTTTTATGTAAATTGATACAAACCCCAACCAACAAGCACCACAAGAAAAATATCAAATCACTTATAGATGATATTCAATCTTGTGATGAACTTTAGTAGTTAAAATTCTAATCTAGATGAATGAAATCTTGTAACAAATATCCAACAAACTTTCTTCCAAAGAACACATAAAACAAACCATGATACAATTAAAAACACTTGGTAAAATCTTCATAATGCCCAAAAATAGGTTGCTTGATTTTCTAATAGTTAAAGCAAAAAAGTTCAAGGTTCAACTTACATAAAACATTGCAAAATGTTATTTTATTTTACATTGTTTAATTGCAAGAACTAACCACCCAAGATGCTGATACACATGGCAAAAGATTCAAACCAAGAACAAAGTTTAAGCATTAAAAAAAACACAACAACAAGGACAAAAAAACATGGCCATCGATTAATCCATCAAAGCAAACAAGCTTTTATGTGGACTTAGGTGTTTAAGGTTCTTAGGAACCAAATTCATGTGTTGTCATGTTAGGTCTAACTCTTGTTGATTCATGTAAACTTTAATCAACAAACACCACTTGCAAACAATAAATCACTTCAATGTCAAAATCTTGTGTTGAATCCAATATTGAAACTTTTTAAACCTAAATTTTTCAAATGTGGCAAACCAAAATTTAATAAACTTGCCTTTAAAAGAATACATAAGAAAAATCATAATAATAGGAACATATGACCTAATCATAACATTTGTTTAACAAACTTGTAAACAATTTTTTTTTAGAATTGGCAAAGGAGTTAAAGGTGAGTTTATTTAACCTAAAACATGGTAGAATGTTTTCCAATTTGCATCATAATTGTAACAAGCCACATATAACATGTTAACACAACAAGCAATGGAAGCTTCAAAAAATAATTTGGAATCAAAAAAATTCAAACCAACATGACCAAGAACATAAAAGATATACATTGAAGCACCCAAAACCCTAATGGGCATGGTTCATTTCAAAGGGAGATTTCAAATTTGAATTTTTTTTTTACACATGCCTTTAAGGTTAAGGTTCAACAACCAAATTAATCTCAACTCAACAAGTTTTTATACAACCCCAACATCCTATTGCTTTTAAAAACAAGAAATTAACAAGAACCCAACTAAAATGGTCAATTCATGAAAAATAGTTATTTGTTATAATTAACCACTTTAAAAGTTGGCAACATTATTTGGAATCACAAAAGACCAAAGTTGTCATAGACGTATCTTTAAGGTACTTCAAAACATAACCAAAAGCCACTATAAAACAATTGTGTTAACATGACATGTTGGCATTAATGGACATAAAGTTGATCCATAAGTTGGACAAAAACAATGTTGTGTTTAATCCATTAAGTCAAAAGGAAGAATACCAAGGAGAAATGCTTTTAAAAACCACGCAAATCCTTAATGCCATGCTAGTAGGCAAAAATAATTTTGAACACAAGATAAAGGAGGGGTATGTGAAAAACCACTTTGTGTAACACTATTTTGAGGAACTAGACAACAAAAAGAAGGTGGAAGGTATCACCTTTTTAAATGGGTTACTTAAATGGAAATAGTTGTGCATTTATGTGCCTAAAGGAAAATTGTACGTTAGAGTTAGCAAAAAGTACATGACATGCTAAGGGCGGGACAATGTGATGAAAAAATCAAAAGAACGATTTTAAATAAAATTTTTTACTAATTTAAAATGATAGAGGATCTAAAACATTACATACACATTTGTGTGATGTTAAAACACCAAGTCAGTGCATAACAAAAAAATTGAGTTGTATAGACCTTTACCTATTTTGACAAGTCCATATGAGAGTATTTCGATGGACTTGATGAGTCCATGCCTTTCAGAGTGGCAAGGAAAAGATGCCATTTTGGTGGTAATAGATAAGTTTGCCAATTTGGCCACTTGTTTGGATGAACAAAAACCATAGCCATAACAACAAAAGCAACAAAGTTGTTGTTTGATATGTGAATTTGACACAATAACATGATGGAGATCATAGCAAATGATTAGGATAAAAATTCATGGTGAAATTTGGACATTTCTATTGAAAAAATTGGACCTAAATTAAAATTCAACATGATTTTCCATTTGCAAACCAATGGCCAAATGGAAAGGTTCAATGGGATATACTAAACCAATATCTTTGAAACTATGTGAACATCAATCACTTAGGTTTGGCAAAATTTTGTTATAACTCAACCAAATACTCAACAATTGGGGTGAATCCCTTTGAATTGGAATTGGGAGTTGAAGCAAAACAATCCATGGAGTTAATCATCCCAAGGTTTGGAAAAGATTATTGCAAAGGAGGCAAAAGTGTTGAAGCACTACACCAAAATGTCATTTTATGACTAATCTTATATGATTACAAATGCATAAACAACTAAATAAACAATAGGTCCGAATCAACTACAAATGGCATAAGTGTCGCAACCTTAACTTTGGGCTCACGACCAAGGCAAAAGGGTTACAAGGTTGCAGGCCAAGAGGAAGCCCGAGAGTTAAAGCAAGAAGAAGCCCGAGAATCAAGGCAAGAAGAAGCCCGGGAGTCACATTACACACTCCCGGGAGTGCAAGGAAGTGTGAAAGAGTATGAGGGAATGAACCTTCACACTCCCAAGACAACTCCCACTTTGGGAGATGGAGTCCTGGTGGACTCTGAAAATTTTAGAGAGCGATTTCAGGGGTCAAAACTCAATGTCTTGTGACGTTCTTTATATCAGTGGAAATCTCTTGGAACCTAGATGTCTAAAATGGTCTCGCATTGCTCATTTAGGCATTTGAAATATAAGTTATGGCCAAAAGAAGGGACGAAAGTCAAATTGCCAATTTGATTCCCGATCAGAAAAAGTCAAGAATCGATCTGATTTACTTAGATGCAGGGGGCATGTGACATACCGTTGGAAAGCTCTCAACGAGAGTTACAACTTTGCTTCAGAGTGCATTGCAATCTGAGGTCTGTTTGCAAAGTTATGGGGCTCCAAAGTTGCGGGAATCCCATTTGGTGTGATTTCAGGACTCCCATTCGAGAGTCCCAGGAGAGAAAAACAATTTGGATGTAGGCTCTGTGGCTAACCATAGAGTATACTATAAAGGGGAAGGTGGTGGCTTCCCCCAAGTCCGGGCCGTGGTGAGTCTAGTGTGTCCGTGTTGCATGTGGTTCGTCCTAGCACCAAAGGTGCTCCAACTATGCACTAACCACTTTGTGTGCGTTGTGTGCAAGCCCGTGTGAGTGAGTGAAGCTTGTCAACTCTTCCTAGTCCCATCCCGTAACTCCAACACACCCCTCTACCCCTCAAAGTGTTGTGAGCTAAGGAACATGCCCTAATTCCTCCCTCTTTCGATGTTTTCTACTTAGATTCACATTTGAGTCTTTCAGGGGGTTGGGAGCACGTCAATAAGTGACTAGTATACTGGATAAGAATTAATCATAGAATGGCATTTCAAGCAGAGTGAAAAAATGATCAAAAAACACAAAAAATTAAACACACAAACTAAAAATTCTTAGAGAAAACCATGTTGAGATTAAAAAAAAACATAACAAAAATGAAGCCAAAGTTTGAAAATAACTAATCCCAAAATGACTTGTGATGAAAATATGGTAGGTAGGGGCTTATCATAATAAGCAAAATGTTAAAACATCAACAAGGATGTTGACCTCTATAAGGCGAGAATGAAGGAAATGTCCTTTTGTGCAAACTCAATTCACATGAAATAAAACTTGCATTGGGACCATCATGGAGGCATGAAAGTCTACACCATGGAAAATTGGGGTTCAACTCCCCAATTCATCTTATGAACTAGGTTATGAGATTTTAAATTCAAAATTTGAGACAAATAATGTTTGTTTTCGAACAAACATGGGATTATTCCTTGGGGCAATTTCGTGTTATCCTAGGACAACATTTGGTCATGTTGCCTTGCAAAACCTTTTGAAGCAACTTGATGTTGTCTTAAGACAACCTTTCGTGTCACCTCGCATTTCCCTTTGGGACAACTTAATGTTGTTCCTTGGGAAGTCTTAAAACGACTTAGTGTTATCTTAGGAACAACTTTTTGTAGTTGTACTTGAACCATGACAGGGGATGTGGGCATCAAGGCCTTAGATTTCAAAAAGTCTACATTTAGACTAAATCTTAGTCTCATGTTAGGGAATTGATATTTAGTTAACAACTTGATTGGACGGGTCTAAAAAACTACATGTTAACCCTATGTGTTACAGGACACATGTGCAAAATAACTAGGAATTAAAAGTTAGGTGGTGCAAGGAGCTTGGTAATGCACGAGTACAAGGATGAACAAAGGGGCACCACTTACATAGGTAATTTAGGAGGTAGAGTGAGGATTGAAAGGTTACTATGTAGGTGCATAAGGAAGTAGATAAGGCATTTTGTGACTACTACATAAGTAGATGCATGTGGATGGCTAGTACATAACCAACTATGGTGGTTAGCTATAGGACATGAATAAAATTAATAATAATTTCCTGTCCACATATCATCCATCTTGCATGGTGCACTGGTAGGTGTTGGTTCACTATGGCCAATGGAACCTTCATAATTCAGTTGTGGATTAGTTATAGTTCATCCACAACTGTTGTTGTAGTGGTGAATCTCACTCTTGTTGATCTTCTTGGTCTTACACAATTTGGTGAACTGCTTAGTCATAATTTGCAATATGTTTGGTAGGTTTTCATTTGTGTTGTTTGTAGACTAGATTCCAGGCTGGGTTTTTCAATTGTGGCTAAATCTAGTTGATATTTCTTTCAATTTCCAATTTTGTGGATAGTCACATTATTTGGAAATTTTGTTGAACATGATCAGCTTGTTTTTGCAGATGGGTAATCAAAGAGAACTTGGTCTAATCTTATGTTCAAAAGGTAATCAAATTTGTAATCTTAGTAGATTTGTCACCTTCTATATCCTATGATGAATGATGATATTGTTCAAATGTTGGATTCACTGAAATCTATGCAGAACAATGGCAAGAGGGGGTAAGCTTAATTAAAGGTTGTTTTCTAGCAGCCAAATTTTATCATCTTGGCTATCTCTTCTGCCAATTAGACAGAGGTCAATAAAGATTGTGAGAGAAGTTGACCCATCCAATGTTAAGTGCTACTTGGAAAGTGACTACATTTTTGGCCTTGGTGTATGTTTCTAAGCTGTGTGCTGTGAATGTTTGTCTTCAAGTTTATTGGAGTTACATTGAAAATTGTATTTAAAGTCAATTTTTGGAATGTCACCTAGTTTATTGTTTCAATAGTGCACTTAACATCTAGGTTGCTAGGTTGCTCTTCCATTAATCTTTGGATCTAGATTCCTCTTGAGGCTTTCCTTATTTCTCCATTAGATTAATGTCTCTTTGGTTAAGGTTCTGGTTTGCACTTTAGAACAAATGTCATTCTTGGAAAGCTGATGCCCATCAGATATTATTTTATTGCAAAGACCTGGAAGTGAAAAAATTTACCTCATGTTTGATAACCAACTTATAGTTGCACTGAAAAAGTTGCCAATTGATAAGCATTTCTCAATACAAAATGTGTGGAGAATTTGTATGAGATGTTGATGGGTACCAACCCCACATTATAACCCCTGAGCAAGACCACATGTGCCTTATTGAAAATTCCCTTGTCTCTTCCATGGATTAGTAGAAGCAGTAGTTGATGTGGTATGTTTTTATCCCCTACTACTTTGTAACTTGTCTGTCATTATTTGTTACCTCTCAAGTACATCTACATCATGTTAAATATTCACATTATTTTCATTAAACACATTTCATCCTCAGGGACCTTGTCCATAAATCAATTGGCCAGTGCAAGGTAAGTTCCACTAATCCATCTCTTAATTTCAATCCAGTTTGCTAGGATAAACCTTAGTTCTTGATTTATCTTGAAAATTTGTGGAAATGATAAAATCAGTATTTCCTGTTTCTTTCTTCTCTAGATACATCTATTCAATACTTGCATTGTAATTCTCTGAGATTTTTGCAAGAATTAAGGTTGTTCCCCACTCTTTGAACAAAGCTTGCCCAAGCAGCGATATAGGCCTTAGAAAGAATGTGGGATGAAAGTTGAAAAACATCTCTCAAGTTGGTAGATTTGGAGTATTTGATTGTTGACTCCTGGAAGCTTCCCGAAGAAGTTGAGAAGGGAGGAAATCAAGGTGACTCCACAATGGATTGATACACTGGTGGTCATTTGAAGTAACCCTGATCCTTTCCCATTTCATGAAATCTGTGGAGTTCAGTTCTTGTTATGGAAGCCAATTGGCGCCTTGTCAGTAACAGCAAAGTCTAGTCCCTTGTGTTGAAAAGCTAATTGCTTGTTCTAGTAGGTGCAAATGTGTCTACATATGTGAACATGGTCTACGATCTTCTAAGGAACTCTCTTCCAAAAGCTATTGTATACTGTCAAGTTTATGAGGCGTCCAATGGTCTCTACTTGACCATTTCTATACCCAAGTTGGGAAGTGAGAGGTAGACACCTTTTTTCAAGTTTTTCATGTAGTTCCAAAACCAACCACCTTGAAGACATAGGACTTTGGCATAGAAGAGGGCCACAGACGTTTCTGTGTGATTTGTCAAACGTCATTTGGGCTTGGTGAGCAATTCGTCTTTAAACATACTATTTACATATCTGTGATTACCTTAAATAGTGGGTACAATCTGCAAGTGTGGAGAGGAAACTTCAACTGGAATATGTATGGTTGATGCTTGCTATATGAGTGTTGCATGGTTTTGTGGTTTTCAGACAATTGAAAGGTGTAGGGCAAACATCATATAATAGCTTCCAAAAAAGTTTAGAAGCCATCCTTCTCTCCTATTGTAATTGTTGTATATAAAATTGTGATTTGTTGAAAAAATTACATTGTAGAGGAGTCATGCAAGTGGAACAAATGTAACTCAAAATTGTTGGAAAGATTTAAGAATTAATTTTGCAAATTCCTTGAAATTGAGGAAGCCATGAGACAAAGTGAATTGTGTTTTATATCACAAAAATAGTGAAACCTTGTTGCAAAATAGGTTCTAAATTTGTGAATAGTACACCCATAATGAAATAGAATTTTTTTTGAGAAAACAATTGTGATGCTGCATTTTCAGCATTGCAAACAAACACATAAATATGTAAATTAAGCATTGTATTTTGTATATGTCAAAAATTTAGGTTTAAGAGATGTAAAAGTTTTAGGTGAATGTTATGAAAGGGTTAGAAAAATTGTAAGTGCAATGCATTTCCTATTGCAAGGGTGCATAAAAAGTTTGATATGTTGAGAAAACTTCCATAGCAAAATGCGTGTATAAGTGTGGCAATTGTGACAATAGACTACTGAAAAAAAGACAAATATAAGAAATATAAGCAAAGCATATTTGTTAAATTCCTTTGAAAATTTCAACATTAAAGACGAGGAAAAAATGTTTGGAAACCATCATAAAATAGTTGTGAAAGGTCTCAGAATCTATCAATATAACCTAT
>Ga0116231_10001905_pt1 | contig 43456 bp, 32 predicted proteins | sample S1TSphgellanicum_2_FD_89695 | JGI IMG/M metagenome (GOLD analysis project Ga0116231, IMG submission 89695) | Host-associated microbial communities from peat moss isolated from Minnesota, USA - S1T2_Fd - Sphagnum magellanicum MG | ecosystem: Host-associated > Plants > Peat moss > Unclassified... | reverse complement strand
ATGAATTTTTGGCGTTCTTCAAGGCTGCATTGGCGCAGCGCGAAGCAGAAATTCAACACGCGGCTGACATGGTTTTTATAGCCCTCAAAATCAGCCCCAATGCGTTCGCGCCAAGGCGCTAAAATCTCTTCCAGCAGCGTGATCGGCTTTTCGATGTCCATGTCAGGCGCAGCAGCTCGGGGGCGCAGCCTCCCGATGATCCACGCTATGCTCGTTGCGCCCGGCCGGCAGGTCCATCGCCACGTTGCCGGCAAAGAAGCCGTTGGGTTTGAGCATGAAGCCGGCATATTCCACCGGCATCACCGGAAAATCCTCCGGCTTGCAGACATGGGTGTGGCCGAAGGAGTGCCAGAGCACGATATCCTCGTTCTCGATATTGCGGTTTGCCTGGATATAGGCGGGCAAGCCCCCGCCGCCGGCATTCAGGTTGGGGTAATCCCCGCTCGCGTATTTCTCCGCCGGGTCATATTGCGTCACCCAAATATGCTTGGTGGCGAAGCCGCCGCGCTTGCGTACCGATGAGCCCTCCTGCGCCATCATCAACGGGCTGGGCGGAAAACTCATTTTATAGCCGGTGGGTTTGCCCACGCTGTTCGCCATGTTCTGGTTGCTGATCTTCCAGTAGCGGCCGGTCGCGCCATCGGCGATGCGCGCCGCGTCCAGCTCGCGCGCCAGGGTTTTACTGCTGGTGTCGAACACGTTGCCGTAGGGGTTGTCCTTACCCCAGGGGCGCGGCAGAAATTCATGCTCGGTCACGGTATTCGGGCCACCGTCCAGATCCATATGCAGTCGGGCATTGAAAAAATGCTGGTGCGTCGGGCCGCCCAGCCCCTCATCCACCATGCCGCCCCAGGGATAGGGTTGGCCCGGCGCCACCGCGGCGGTCTGAATGATGCCGGAGAGTTTGGCCTCCAACTGGATTGTGCCGTCCTGGTACAGATACCAGTAAAAACCGTAATCGTAATTCCCGACGGTGGCGAAAAAGCTGATCACCAGGCGCCGCGAGCGCCGGACCTCAAAGGTCTCGTTACGGAACTCATAGTGTTTCCAGAGGATGCCGTAATCCTCCTCATGCATGCACACGGCGTTTTTCATGATGAACGGCGCGCCGTCATCATCGGCAAATGGGATGTCGAAATAATGGATATTGCCGAGGCAATCACAGCCAAGTTCGAGGGCATTCGCGAGCTTGCCCAAGCCGTATTCCCCGGCGTCGAACGCGGTTTTCCAGTAATGATTTGCGGTCGGGTCGGAATAGGGCACGACCATTTCGGTGACACTCGCCCGGTAGATGATCGGGCGGAGCTTTTCGCCGTCCTGATAGCTGAGCTCGTACAGCACCAGCCCCTCGCGCGGCGTGAAGCCGACGCGGAAATGCCAGTTCTGCCAGGCCACTTTCCACCCATCAACCGTAAAACTCGGCCCCTGCGGCTGCACGATGTCGAGCGGCTTTACATCCGCGCGCAGCCTGCCCTGGCTCGCCAGGTCGTAATTACGCTTCTTTTTCGGGATCGGCACGATCTCCGCCTCATCCACCAGATCGACGACCTTGTCCGCCACCAGATCCACCACCGCGACCACACCCTCGATCGGATGGGCGTAACCATTATCCTTTAAAGTCTCGCGGTAATAGCTCACCGCGCGCACCACACGATGGCCACGCTCGAACTCGCTGCCGAAAAACCCGGCGGAGAACGGGTCCACCTGCACCCGTTCAATGTCCTCATCCGTCAGGCCACGCCTGTGCATCGCGGCGCGCCAGCCGGCATCGGCTTTCACCACCGCCTCGCAGCGGAAAAACTCCTCGATCATCACCGGCGCCTGGCCATAAGGCGCCTGATCGAACGGCAGACGCTTCCAGGACGCAACCGTTCCGGCTGTCAGATCCACGATGCCTTCAAACGTATCGCCGCTGGCGCGGTCCAACACCAGCAAAAACGCCAGCCGCGGCAGCTCAAGCCCGGATTTGATCTCGGCTTTGCTGGGCTCCTCCAACCGCACCATGGCAAAGCGATGCGCCGGGCCGAGATTTTGGGCCGCGGTCAAAATCGCGGTCGCGGCGCCAATTTCATCCAGCGAGAGCGGGTCCAGCGGGTAGGGCCGGGTCGCGGCGGCGGGCGGCATTTCGGCGAGATGGGCGTCAGGCATGGCGGCTCTCCGGCATTCAGCGTAAAAATTAATTTTTCACCCGCTGCGCGCTTTGAAACGACTGTGAACCCCGCCAAAATTTCGATAAACTGCGCCAAAGGAGTGTTTATGGCCAAAATTGCCGCCGGCGCCGCAATGATCCGCGCTTCGGTGCTCGCCCCCTTGCTGCGCCGGCTGGACGAAGCCGGACAGGCGGACGCGCTGCTGCGCGATCATGTGATCACGCGCGCCGAGCTTGCCGACCCTTACGCGCCGATTTCGCTGGCCCGCTACAACGCGCTGTTCGAATCCGCCGCCATCGCCCTGAAAGACCCTGCAATCGGGCTCAAACTCGGCCTTGCCGTGCGGCCGGCCGATCTCGGTCCGCTCGGTTTGCTGTTCACCGCCGCCGCCACGCCGCGCGCCGCCATTGCGCGGTTTTCCGCTCTCCTGGCGGCGCTGCAAGGCGGCAGCCAGGCGGCTTTGCAGCAACAAGGCGAGCTGACCTTCTGGACCTATCGCATCGACGATGCCGCCATCTGGCCACGCCGCCAGGACAGCGAATTTTCCATGGCGGCGATTTGCAAATTGCTGCAGGCGGCGGCGGGGCCAGGTTTGCACCCGGTCGAGGCGCAGTTCGAACATGCCGCACCGCCCAGCCTTTCGCTGCACGAGCGCGTGTTCCGCGCGGCCTTGCGTTTCAACCAGCCCGCCAACCGGCTGGTTTTCGCGAATGCGGCGCTGGACCGGGCGCATGGCGCGGCCGACCCGGGCCTTGCCATGATCCTGGAGCGCCATATCGCCGAGCTGTTGCAGGAACCTGGTGAGGCCGATGACCTCGTGCAATCGGTCCGCCGGATGATCGGCGCCAGCTTGGGACAGACTAAAATCACCATTGAATATTTAAGCCAAGGCCTGGGGCTTTCACCGCGCACCTTGCAGCGCCGGCTAAGCGCGGCCGGCACCTCGCTACGCCAATTGCTGCGCGAACACCGGCAGGCCATGGCGGATTTGCATGTCGGAACCGGGCATCGCTCCCAGGCCAGCATCGCCGAGGCGCTCGGCTATTCCGATGGCACGGCATTCTGGCGCGCCTTCAAATCCTGGACCAACACCACGCCCAGCGCCTACCGGAAACAGCAAGGCGGTCCCTGAAAGAAACCGCCGCGCGGCGTTCAACGCCCCAGTCTGATCTTGGTGATGTTGTCGGGTCTGGGGATGCCGGGGCGCAAATCGACGTCGTCGATCGGCTCGCCCACGACCATTTTCACCGGCACAATGCCTGCCCAGTAATCCAGCTTCTGGTCCTCCTCGTCATCGCCCACGCCGCCGGCGCGGACTTTGGCCGAGACCTCATTCAACGCCAGCCTCAACACCGCGGTGGCTTTCAGCTCCTGCCGGCTGGTTGGCTTGCTCTGCGCCGCGCGGCCGGGGGCGAGGCGGTTGAGCAGCCCATCCAGGCAGCTTGCTTTCTCCGCCGGGTCGGTCACCGGCTCAGCCTCCCCGAAGATCATCACCGCGCGGTAGTTCATGCAGGAATTAAAGCCCGAGCGGGCATGGACAATGCCATCCAGGTGACTGACCGTCACGCAGACCGGAATGCCGCCGCTGAGGCTCTTCAGCGTCCGGCTGGCGGCGGAGCCATGGAAATAGATGCTCTCGCCCATGCGCCAATAGGCCGTGGGCGTGACCACGGGCCGGCCATCGGCGATAAAGCCGACATGGCAGACCAGGCCGGAATCCAGAATGTCATGCACCACCTGCTTGTCATAACTGCCGTTCAGATGCCGGCGCTTCAGCTTGGTCCTTGCAGTCTTTTTATACGAAGCCGCATTGGTCTGGTTTGATGCCTCTGACTGCGTTTCCATCATCTGCTCCTCCGAACCGATGACACCGATGACGAAGCAAACGGCACGCTTTGTGTAGTGCCAATTGAGCCATCAATGATGGCATCATTTCCTTACCCCCTCAGATTGATGCGATCGCTTTGCCGAGCAGGCCGATGCCGGTGATGATTTCCTTCGGACTCAACGATGAATAGCCGAGGATCAGGCCGCGTTTGGAAGCGGCGTTCTCGCCGAAGCTGCGGGCGCCGATCACCGGCAGCGGATAGACCCCGACATCGACGCGCGACGCCGCCGCGGCGACCGTCACGGCATCCGGCAAATGCTTGGGAAGATGCCACATCAAATGCATGCCCGCATCAGCACCGGTGAGCCGGATGTCCGGGCCAAAAATTTGCGTGAGGGCGTTCACCAGCAGATCGCGGCGAACCCGGTAGGTCTTCAGCATCCGCCGCAAATGCTGGCGGTGCGCGCCGGTATTGAGAAAATCCGCGACGACCGCCTGGTCGAGCCAAGGCTGGCCGTAGCTGGCGAGGCTTTTGGCCGCAATCGCGGGCGCCACCAGCTCGGGCGGCAGCACGAGGTAGCCAAGACGCAAACCGGCACCGATGGATTTGGAGAAACTGCCGAGATAGATGACCCGCTGATCCCGGTCGAGCCCGGAAAGTGCTGTCAAAGGCGGGCTGTCGTAGCGGAAATCGCTGTCGTAATCATCCTCCACCACGTAAGCGCCGGTGGCGGCGGCCCAGGCGAGCAGGCTCAAGCGGCGGTCCAGCGGCAAAGTCACGCCGGTTGGGAATTGGTGGGAGGGCGTGACATAGGCGAGTGCGATGTCTTCGCCCGCCGGCAGCAACGCCGTCATCACCCCATCGGAATCGATCGGTACCGGCTGTAATATGGCGCCATGGCTTTGGAACAGCAGGGCGGCGGAGTCATAGCACGGGTCCTCCACCACCACGCGCGAGCCGTCCCCCACCAGTATCCGGCATAGCAGGCTCAGCCCGTCCTGCGCGCCGGCGGTAATCACAATCCGTTCCGGGTCGGCGAGCATACCCCGCGTGGCGCCAAGGTGGCTGGCAATCGCCGCCCGCAATTCCGGGTCGCCGGCCGGATGCCCGTAATCGGAGAGATTAGCGCCGGCGCGGGAGAGATTCTCCAGAATCAGCCGGCGCCAAATCCCCACCGGGAATTCCCGCCGGTCGAGCCGGCCATACCAGAAATCATAGGCAAGGCGGGGCCGGTCCCGGCCGACCGAGGCCGGCATGCGGCCGGTAAAGGTGACCGGCGTTCGCCGCCCACAGCCTGGTTCCGGCGGCGATGGCTGGATATTGTTCCGCGCATCCAACGCCGCTTCCGGCAGATATCCCGCGACGAATGTGCCCGCACCGACCCGCGATTCAACATAGCCCTCTGAGGCCAGCCAATCGAACGCTAGGGCGACGGTATTGCGCGAGACGGCAAGCTCGTTCGCCAAATCCCGCGATGAGGGAAGTTTCAGCCCGGGCCCCAGGCTGCCGGCCAGGATACCATCCCGCACCTGGCGGTAAATCTGCTCCTGCAGCGTCGCGTCCATCTCGCGGTTCAGCGAAATCGGCAGGCTCAACCCCATGGACGGAGTGGCCCCATGCTGGTGATCGGCATTGCCAAAATTTTTGAATCGTGGAGACCATCCGGATTACCGATCATGCACAAGGATAGATAATTCAATGGGATTTTGACAAGGCCTAATGCATTTGACCCGCAAAAATTGGCTCTATTCATAATTCAGAGAAAATCTTCCCTGCGGACAAAAAAAATTTGGCTGCGGCCAGCCGATTTGGCTAAAAATTCAGCAAAATAAAAAAGCAAGTTGGATTTGCGTAAAAAAGCGTAAGTTTTTGCTAAAAAAACCTATGGAACCATGACCGAAACGAAAATGGACCTATGGTTCGCCGCTATTTTACTCAAGCTTTGATTTCCAATCCTCGTTTGGGAGATTCATATGAGCGATATCACGCAGTCAGGAGTGCTTCCTAAAGCCAGCAATACATCCGCCGAGGGCAAGGATGTAACGAGCCGCCCCGGTGTCGATCTTCTGCACAGCAAGGCCGTCGGATTGATCGGCGTACTGTTCCTTACATTGACCGGATCGGCGCCGATCACTGCCATGCTGCTGAACGTGCCGATCGTGGTCGGCAACGGCAACGGCCTCGGTTCGCCCGCCGCCTTCCTGGTCGCCACCATCATTCTGCTGGTGTTTTCCGTCGGCTACGCCGCAATGTGCTCCAAAGTCACCGCGGTTGGCGGATTCTACTCCTTCATCAGCCACGGGCTGGGGCGCGAGCTCGGCATGGCGATGGGATTCGCCTCGGTCGTCGCCTACGCGGTGTTCGAGCCCTCGCTCTGCGGCGGGTTTGCGTATTTCATGAACCTCAAGCTCATCCAGCTCTTCAATATTAATGTGCCCTGGCCCGTCCTGGCACTCGGCATGGTCGCGGTCATCGCGGTGCTGACCTATTTCGATATCAAGGTCTCCTCCGCGGTGCTGGGCGTCGCCTTGGTGGCGGAGGTGATCATTCTGATCGTGTTCGACATCGGCGTGTTCTCGCATAACGGCAATGGCGCGGTCGTGCAGGCCGCCGCGATGAACCCGCTCGCCGCGTTCCAGGGCTTCCCCGCGCATGACAAGCTCGCCGCGGGCGCCGCCGGAATCGGGCTGTTCTTCGCCTTCTGGTCCTGGGTCGGCTTTGAAATGGCGCCAAATTACGCCGAGGAATCCAAGGACCCGAAGCGCATTGTGCCGCTTTCGCTCTATATCTCCGTGCTGTTCCTGGGCGTGCTCTACACCCTGACCTGCTGGGCCTCGCAATCGGGCTTCGCCAATATCGACGCCGCCATCAACGAGGCGCAGAACAACGCCGCGACTTATTTTTTCGATAGCGCAACCAGGCTGGTCGGGCCATGGGTTTCCGCACTGATGAGCTATCTGATTCTCACCGGCTCCTTCGCCTGCGGCATGGCGTTCCACAACACCACCTCGCGCTATCTCTACTCGCTCGGCCGCGAGAAAATTCTGCCCGCCGCCTTCGGCCGCACGCATAAAACCTATAAGACACCGTATAACGCGTCATTCGCGCAATCGATCATCGCCGCCATCATCATCATCGCCTTCGCGGTGCTGGCCGGCAGCGATAATCCGACCAACCAAGCCTATGGCGAACTCTACGGCCTGATGGCCCTGCTCGGGACAATCCTCATCCTCTCGGCCCAGGCCATCGTCTCGATCGCGATCCTGGTGTATTTCCGCAAAGCCCACCCAACAGAGACGCATTGGTGGAAAACCACCACCGCGCCGATCCTCGCCTTCATCGCGCAGGCCTATATCGTGTATCTCTGCATCGATAACCTGGCCTTCGTGGGCGGCGGCTTCGCGCTCGCCAACTACATCCCATGGATCGACCTCGGCACCGTGGTGTTCGGGCTCGGCTACGCCTTCTACCTCAAGACCACGAATCCGGAAAAATTCGATAACATCGGCCGGCTGATCTATCAGGGTGGATCGGATTGATTGTTCGAAATTTTGGATAGACGTAAGCCGTTACTTTTTTGAAAAAAAGTAACCAAAAAACTTTTTTATGACTCTGGGGCGTTGCCTGTGAAACCAGCGTAGTCCCAGAGTCATAAAGGTCTTTTTACTTCCGGCGTCCCGATGACAGCGCGACGCCGGCGCGCTGTCTGAAGCGGGCCGCTCTATAAAGGTTCAGAAAGAGATGTGCTTACTTTGACTCAACCGTCACAAGCCCGCGCTCCAAAATCCCCGCAATCGCGACAAAACGGCCGCCCGCGCATCGGGCGGCCGTTTTTATACCCGCTGTTCGACCACCAGAGCGGCGCGCAACACCAGGTCATCGCGCCCATAGGCCGCGGCAATCTGGACGCCGACCGGCATGCCGCTATCATCCTTGCCGGCGGGGACGCTCGCGGCTGGCTGGCGCGTCATGTTGAACAGGTAGGTAAACGGGCACCAGGACCAGTCATCTTCCGCGAACGGCGCCGGCGCCGCGCGGCCGGCCGCCCAGGGCTGGCACGGCATCACCGGGCAGAGCAGCAGATCATAATCCTGATGAAACCGCGCCATCGCGCTTGCAAGCGCGTCGCGCTCGGTCATCGCGCGCTGCAGGTCGGCGCGCGAAATCCCCGCCGAAGCCGCGACCGCCCGCTTGACCGCGGGGTCGATCAACGCCGCCTGCTCCGGCGGCATCATCGCCACACTCTGCGCATACATGCAGCGCCAGAACACCATAAAGGCGGTCAGCGGGTCGCAGGGCCAGTCTGGCTCCCGCCGGATCACGAACGCGCCGGCTTGGCTGAGCGCTAAAGCCGCGCGCTCGAGTCCCGCGGCAATCTCCGGCGTTGCGTTGCGGCCATGAAACGAGGTTGCAAGCGCCACCCGCAACCCGGCAACGCCGCGCCGCGCTTCAGCCACCCAATCGGTCTCGGCATAGGGCAACGCGTACGGGTCCCGCGCATCCGGCCGGGTGACCACGTTCCACACCAGCGCCGTATCCAGCACTGTCCGTGTCATCGGCCCGGTAACGGCGTGCGGCCAGAACGGCCCCACCGGCGCCGGAATGCGCCCGATGCTGGGCTTCATGCCGAACACGCCGCAATAGGACGCCGGCACGCGGATGGAGCCCGCGCCATCGGTGCCGATGGCAACAGGCACGTGCCCCAACGCCAGCGCCGCCGCACTGCCGCCGGAAGACCCGCCGGCGGTCAGCGCGGTATCGAACGGGTTGCGCGTGATCCCGTGCACCAGGCTGGAGGTATCGAGCTTGCAGCCGGCATCCGGCGTCGCCGTTTTGCCGAGCAGAATTGCCCCGGCCTCGCGCAGCCGGGCGACAATGGGTGAGTCTTCAACCGGTACGAAATCCGGCGGATAAGCCTCGCTACCTCGCCGCATCGGCTGACCCATCACGGCCAGCAAATCCTTCACCGCCACCGGCACGCCATCCAGCGCGCCTTGCGGGGTGCCGCGTTCCCACCGCGCCGCACTCGCCGCCGCCGCAGATCGGGCGGTTTCGGCCGCGATATGCACCCAGGCATTCACCCCGGGGTTATCGGTGGTGATCGCCGCCAGGGCGTCCCGAACCACCTCCACCGGCGAGCCTGTTCGCGCCTGGTAGCTCGCCAGCAGCGCGCGCGCCGTGGTCATCAATACATTTCGAAATATTCGCTGGTTTCGGCAGCGGGAATTTCGTCACGAAGCCGCAGCATCTCGGCGGTTTTAACCTTGGTGAAGACATTCACGAATTCCGCGCTCAGCATATCGCCCAGGGCTTCGTCCGCCGCCAGCGCCGCCAGCGATTCATGCATCTCGGTCGGCAATTTGGCGAAGGACGGGTCGTTCTCCTTCAGCCCGGCGCGCTCCGGCGCCAGCACGGCATTGGCCTGCACACCCAGCAGCCCCGCCGCAATGGTCGCCGCCGCGGTGAGATACGGGTTTGACAGTGCCGAGGGCACCCGCACCTCAAGATGCTGCCGCTTATCCTTGCTCGCCTTGATCCGTACCGATGCGGAGCGGTCCTCCACCCCCCAGGAGATATTGCTGGGCGCGAAGGTCGCCGGCCGGATCCGGCGGTAACAATTCGTCGTCGGGTTCCACAGTGCCTGCTCGGCCCTGGCATGGTCCAGAATGCCCTGCACGAAGCTTTTCATGATCCCGCTCATGCCATCCTTGTCGGCGGCATCAAAAAAGATGTTCCGGCCGCTCTCAAGCTCGAATAGCGAGACGTGAAAATGCGAGCAGGAGCCGGAAAGACCCTTATAGGGCTTGGTCATGAAGGTCGCCAGCAAGCCTTCCGTGCGCAAAAACTCCTTCACGGTGTTTTTGAACACAAAGGCCCGGTCGGCGGCGGCGATGCCGTCCAGCGCCGCAAAATTCAGCTCCCATTGCGCGGGGCCGTGCTCGGCATTGGCGGTGATCATATCCACGCCGCTGAGCTGCAGCACCCGCAGCAATTTCTCCATCGCCGGATTCTGGTGCGACCGGGCGGTCACGAAAATTGGCTGGCCGGTATAAAGCGGCTGCCGGGTTTCCAGGTCCACCACGTAAAACTCGTATTCATGGCCCATTTTCACGCCGAAACCCATCGCCGCCGCGGCCGCCAGCACGCGCTTGAGCACCATCCTGGGCGCCGCCAATTGCGGCCGCCCGTCATACCATTTGGTGTCGCAGATCACCCGCGCGGTATTGGTCAGCCATGGCACGTTGGTGACCGTTTCCGGGTCCGCGACCATCAGGCAATCGGTGAAATTGATATCCTCGTTATAGCCGGTGCCCTGGATCGGGATCGAATTCGTATCCAGCGTCACGGTTCCGCCATACAGGTTCAGCCCGTTGAGGACATAGGATTCCACATGGCCGATCGGCACGGTTTTGCCGCGCGAGAGCCCCGCCAGATCGGGCAGCTCGAAACGCAGGAACTCGATGCTATTTTCCCGCAAAGACTGCGCGAAGTTGGAAGCGGATTCAGGCGTATGCTGAAAAACCTCGGCACCGGACATTGCCACTCCTTCTCTTCATGCAGCGGATTTCTGTAAGATGACGTTTTCGGCGATGGCCAAAAAATTGCTGAACAGCGTGTGCGCCGCGGATTCCAGCACCGGCAATTGAAACGCAACCTCCGCCGCCAAGCGGTCCAGCGCGCCCTTGCCTTGCGCCGCCTCCAGGGCCGCCGCGTATTCGGGCAGGGCGCCCCATTCCGCCGCCGTCGCCGCGGTCAGCTCCATATGAAATTGCAGCCCATAGGCGTGCTGGCCGATCGCGAATGCCTGAACCGCGCAGCCAGAGCTGGTTGCCAGCAGCCGGGCGCCATGCGGCAACGCGACAACTTCCGCGCCATGCCATTGGAAGCAGAGGCAGGTTTCCGGAATGCCCGCGAAAATCGGATCCGGCGTGATGGTCACCTTGCTCATGCCGACCTCCGGCGGGGCGGTCATCAACGCCACACTCCCGCCCATCGCATCGGCCAGCAATTGCTCGCCCAGGCACATACCAAGATAGGGCCGCCCGGCCGCCACCCAGGACCGGATCGCCTGTTTTTCCGCGATCAGCCAGGGATGTTTCTGCTCCTCCCAAACATCCATCGGGCCGCCCATGACGAGCAGCACGTCATAGTCATCCAGCGGCGGGATCGCGTCGCCCTCGTCGAGTTCCACCTGATGCATTGAATGGCCGCAGGCGGCGATCACATCGCGGAAGCTGCCGGGATGCTCGACCGAGACATGCTGGAACACAAGTATCTTCATGAATGCCCAATAACCGCCAACATCGCGCCGCCAATCCCTTGTTCAGGGCAACGTGCCTTACCGGATATGACGCTTAGGAACTGGCCTTCATAGGGCCAATCGCGCACGCCGGTCGCGGTCCATTCCGCCGGCAAAAAGCTGCCGCCCGAACCCGTGTAAGCTGAGACTGGGGACGTAGAACCAGCGCGCCCCCAAGTCACAAAAGTTTTTTGGTTCTTTTTTTCAAAAAAAACCGCTCAACTCGAGCCAGCCCAACCGCCTCACACGCCCAAAGGCGGCAATGACGGACGGGGCTAAAAACCGAACTCTGACTGCGCCGAGGTTTTTGCGGTGGCCGCAGTCCGGTGGCCGGTTTTCCGGCGCGAGCCGTGTCGTAGCTGAACGATATCCGCCTGCGCGCGTGCCTCCGGCCGGCGGCGCAGCGCGAATAACGCCGCCTTGGCGGTGCGCACCGCCGTGTCGTGGTCCACCACGCGCGGCGGATAATCCGGGCAAAGCTGTGCGCGCGCCGCCGCGTCCAACCGCCAGGGCTCGTGGATCAGGGCGCCGGGCACGCCGCGCAGTTCGGGAACCCATTCGCGGATAAAATCGCCTTTCGGGTCCTGGTCATGGCCCTGCTTCACCGGGGAATAGACCCGCATCGTGTTGATGCCGGTTTCGCCGGATTGCATCTGGCATTGCGGCCAGTGAATGCCCGGCTCGTAGTCCGTAAACAAGCGCGCCAGCGCCGTGCCGGCCTCGGTCCACGGCAAAAACAGATCATAGGTTGCAAATGATACCAGCATGGCCCGCATGCGGAAATTGATCCAGCCATGGGCGATGAGGTAGCGCATCGCGGCGTCGAGAAACGGGTAGCCGGTGCGCCCGCTGATCCAGGCCGAAAGATAGGCCGCGTTGCCCGGCCGCGGGCGCAGGCCCGCATAGGCCCTTACAAAAGGCTGTGTTTCAATCGCGGGTTCGCTCTCCAGTTTTTGGATGAAATGGCAATGCCAGTGCAGCCTGGCGAGAAAAGAGCGTTTCGCCGCGCGCCACAGCGCCGTCTCCGGCGCCAGCCTTGCCGCCTCCTGGGTGATTTCCTTGAGCGAGAGGCAGCCATAGGCGATATAGGGCGACAGGCGCGAGCACACATAGCTGGCCGAAACCGGGGAGGACATGCCGCGCGTGTAGTGCTCACCGCGCCGGGTGAGAAAACTCGTCAACGTTTCCCGCGCCGCCGCCCGTCCCGGTGACTGCCCAAACCTCAACCCGTCCGGCGCAAGGCCGAGCGCGGCGGCCGGCGGGCAATCTGCCGGTGTTCGCGAGGGGACCCAGGAGATATCGTCCGGCGCCTGGATGATCGGCCGCGCCATCGCCTGATCCCATTGCGACGACCAGCGGTCCCGGTTCAAGCCGGGCCCGCGGACCACGCCGAATTGCGGTCTTTCCGTCCAGTCCACGCCGTGCCGCCTGGCCCAGAATTTGACCGCGCGATCACGGGCGAAGGTCCAGCCATTGCCGGTCTCCTCGTGCGACCAAAGCGCGCACGGCCCATGCGCCGCCCGGATATCCTCCAAAACCCCCAAGACCGGCCCGGTGCGGACATGCAACGCGCCACCTCGCGCGCTGATTTGCGTCGCCAGATCCGCCACGCAGCCGGACAGGAACTGGTATTGCCGGTACGAGGTGTCGGGCTGGCGCCAATAGTCCGGCTCGATCACCACCAGCGGCAAGACCGGGCCGCGGCGCGCGGCTTCGGCCAAAGGCGCGTGGTCCGTCAGCCGGAAATCGCGTTTGAACCAGACGATTTGGGTGCGGGGCGGTGAAGATAACGGCGAGAACATTACCAGAACAAAGCATAACCGATGCGCGCCGTCGAGTATCATACCGGCCAGGCATGGCGCCGTAACACCAGGCGCGGTTCAGCCGCCGACCAATCCGCGACGAACCCACCCCCCGCCGGCATTTGCGGCATGGTCGCTCACCGGAGTGAGTTGGGCCTTGCCGCCTTGTTCCACGCCACCCGGGTCATTATATCCGACCCAACATAACGCCGGAGGACCGCAAATTGGCACACGAAATGCAATTCTACATCAACGGTGAATGGGTTGACCCCGTGGTGCCGAATCCCTTCGATGTGATCGACCCGGCAACCGAAGAGGCTTACACCCAGATTTCCCTCGGCGCCGCCGCCGATGTGGACCGTGCGGTTGCCGCCGCGCGGGCGGCGTTTCCGGCGTTTTCGCAAACCAGCAAGCAGGAGCGGATCGCGCTCCTGCAGCGCATCCTGGCCGCGTTCAAAGCCCGCTATGCCGATGTGGCCGCCGCCATCACGCGCGAGATGGGGGCACCCACGGCCCTCGCCACCCAAGCGCAGGCGGCCATCGGCGTCGGCCATATCAGCCAGATGATCTCTGTGCTGGAGGGGTTCTCGTTTGAGCATCTGCAGGGCTCGACCCTGATCGCCAAGGAGCCGATCGGTGTCGTCGGCATGATCACGCCGTGGAACTGGCCAATCAACCAGATCACCTGCAAGGTCTGCCCCGCCATTGCCGCCGGCTGCACCATGGTGCTGAAACCCTCTGAAATCGCACCGATCGACGCGATTATTTTCGCCGAGATCATGCATGAGGCTGGCGTGCCGAAAGGCGTGTTCAACCTGGTGAATGGCGATGGGCCCGGGGTTGGCTCCGCGCTCTCCTCGCACCCGGATATCGACATGATCTCCTTCACCGGCTCGTCGCGCGCCGGCATCCTGATCGCCAAGGCGGCGGCCGATACCATCAAGCGCGTGCATCAGGAACTCGGCGGTAAATCCGCCAATATTTTGCTGGATGATGTCGATCTGCCGCGCGCGGTGCGCAAAGGGGTAACGGATTGCTTCCAGAATTCCGGGCAATCCTGCAACGCGCCAACCCGGATGTTCGTACCGGCCGCGCTGAATGATCAGGCCATTCTGGCCGCCAAAGCCGCGGCGGAGGCGATCAAGGTCGGGCCGCCGGAGGCCGAGGGCACGATGATGGGCCCTGTCGTCAGCCAGATGCAGTACGACAAAATCCAGGGCTTGATCCAAGCGGGAATCGACGAAGGCGCGACCCTGGTGACCGGCGGCACCGGCCGGCCGGAGGGCTTAAATCGCGGCTATTATGTCCGCCCCACCGTGTTCGCCAATGTAACACCGGATATGCGCATCGCCCGGGAGGAGATTTTCGGGCCCGTGCTGTCGATCCTGACCTACAAGAACGAAGCCGAGGTGATCGCGGAGGCGAACAACACGGTTTATGGATTGGCGTCCTATGTGCAATCCGCCGACCGCGCGCGGGCCCAGCGCGTCGCCCGCCAGATGCGCAGCGGCAATGTGTACATCAATTATCCGCCGGGTGATCTGAACGCGCCGTTTGGCGGCTACAAGCAATCCGGCAATGGCCGCGAATGGGGCCAATGGGGGCTGGAGGAGTTCCTGGAGATCAAGGGCATCGTGGGTTACGAGGCTGCCTAGAGCGCAATAGGTTCAGATCGACGCATACGCGCCGCTCTGAACGCGCTCTCATTCTTTGATAAGAGCCTGATGATATTCTGTGGAATCGCTTTGCGATCCCATAGAATGTCCGAATCGCTCTAGCTCATGCTTTGGCGCGCATTACATCCGGTCAGGTTGAATCGGGGATTCAGCCTGACCGGATTTAACCCGCCAATGCCTTGCGTGCCATGGCGATGGCACCGTCCCGCGACGCCGCGGCACCCACAAAACGGCGCAGATGGACAAACACCGCATCGGGCACGCCGCTCGCCGCCGCCAGCTCCTGCCCCTGCAGCCCGGCCCAGCCCTCAGGTAAGGGCAGACGCTGCGCGAAGGATTCCGGTTCCGGCGGCATGGTATCGACCATCCAGTTGCCATTGGAGGCCGGCGAGACGCAGAAGATCACCGGCAGGTCATGTTTGAACACGGCATTCTTCCAGGGCATGCCGGTTTCCAGCACCAGCAGGCGTTCATCGCCGGAGGCGCGATGCGCGGCCAGAACAATCTCCTCGGCCAGCAGCCTCGCCCGCAAACCATCCACCCGGCGCGCGAGCATGGCGCTCACCATGGCGGTTGCCTCCAGGAAGGCCGTATCGCCGGCATTGGGGCCATTGGCGTCCGGGCTGTCCCAGGGCGGGTTGAACTCCCCCACCAGCGTGGCGAGGTTCAGGGAATCGCGCATCACCGGCCCCGCAGCCGACACGCCGTTATCGATTTCATCGATGCGCCGGACCCAGCTTGCATCCAACGCCGCGGCGATGGGTGCCGCGAAATGCGTGGCAGCGCTGGGTTCGAGCAGCCCCGCCACCGCCCGCTCACCATAGATCTGCCAGACCAGCCCGGCCGAGGAGAACGGCGTCTCATCCGCACGCAGCGGGGCGCCGCGCTGGTGATGGTCAAAACGGTTGGCGGCGGCATCGAACGTGCTGCCGACATCCCAGACGATGTCACCGCCCTCGATCAACTCTGGCTTGCGGGTGCGCAGCAGCGTATGGTCTTCCCCCGGCTTTGAGAGCCCCAGCGCCAGCCGCAGCACGGCATAGGCAAACACCTCGTCGCAATGGAACTTGCCGCTATGGGTGACGAGGATGGGGCGAGGCTGGGTGAAAGACATTCAGGCATCCCGTAAAAATTATGCGTCCCGCCGCCGGCGGGCGGAGCGCCCTAGTCCGTTGCACACTGGACGTCCAGTGCGGCCATGCCGGCTTCTACTAGAGCGCGATGACATTAAGTCGATCCATGAAATGGATCGCCTTAATGTCTGAATCGCCCTCTAGGTCAGGCTTTGGCGCGCATTACATCCGACCAGATTGGTTCTGATGAACCGATCTGGTCGGAAAATGCGCTCGGGGTCATTCCCTATGAGCATAGGTGCCGGTTGTGCCTTTTGCTCGTCAGGGTCCATTCATCGCGGTCCATTGCAGATCGCCGGCATAGCGCCAGGCGATGCGCCCTGCCTCATCGAGGGCAAAGAGGTGCAGCCAGACATTATCGAACAGCGCGCGCAATGTGGCGTGGCGCCGCAAAATATCCGTCATCGCGTCGCGCGGTGCTTCGATGCAGACGGAGAGGCGCAGCGGATCGTGGATATACCGCATGCCGTCATGCACGGATTGCCACGGCAGGCCGGCCCGCAACAGACCCGCATGCCCCTCGACCACGCCGATGCCGCCGGTGACGTTATGCAGGAGCTTGTTGCCGCCCCCGAAGATTTCGGGGGCTACGGTCGATCCGTAATATTGCAGGCTGATCCAGCTCGCAACGACCACCGGCGCGGTCAGGATCAGTTCGAGGACGCTGAAATTCATATCCTGCTGCCAATCATAATCATGCAGGAAGGCGCGGCCATCCAGGCTTTTGCCGGCGGTTCGCGCCCGCGGCGCGGCGATGAACGCGGAACATCCGGCGAGCCCCCATTCAGGCCGCGTCTCGGCCCAGTCGCGGCTGCGTCTTGCCACGGCGCTTTCATCTCGCGCCCGTGGCAAGCGCAGGGCTCGCTCGCCCCGGGAGAGCGTGCCGGCTGCCGCGAGCCAGGCCTTGGCCTGGTTGATATCCGCCTGGTGGGTGGCGGCGGGATGGTCATCAGCATAGAGCGTCACCGCGTCGGTCACTGTGTCGTGCAGCGCCGCCAGGAAGAGCGTGTCCGCCGGGATCTCGATGCCGGCCGCCGCCAGCCCTGCCCTTACCTCCGCATCATTCAGCAGTGCCGCCAATAGCCGCGCGTTCACCTCGCCCGAATAGCCGCCGCAGGCGCCGCATTGCAGGCTGCTGGCGTGGGGATTGTTGACTGCATTGGCGCCGTGCCCGGCCAGCACGACCAGCCGCGCGAAGCCGGATGTCAACGACATCGCCCGCAGCACCGCCGCGGCCGCCTTGGTCCGGGCGGCAAGATCCTGCGCCGGGTCGAGCCGCGGTACCGGGCCGCCCGCTGCCGGTGTGCGACCTAACCCCAGCGCATCGCCGAGCAGCTTGGCGACATAGATCGGACCCGCCGCCTCCACAAAGGCGAAAGACGAAACAGCGGCGAGCTTGAACCGGCCCCAGGCGCGCGCCGCCCGCGCCTTCACCCGCGCCGATCGCTCATCCGCCGCAAGGTCGGGGCCGCCGGCGCATGACCTGAGAGCGGGGTTGAGCAAGACTGGAAGCCGCAACTCCTCAATATCGGAGGCGAAACGGCGATGCGCCGTGGCCAGCCCGAAAAACCCGGCGAAGCCCAATGTCTGGATGCGCGGATTCACGCTCTCCAGCGCGCGGCGGAACACCTCGGAGCGCACATCGATGCAGAAGGCGGCCTGCAGCGCGGGGCGGTGATGGCTTGCCGGCGCCGCCGGCTGCGCGAGCGTCTTCGCCAGCGCCCGCTGGGCCGCGCGCTCCGCCGCCGTTTGCAGAATGGCATCGATCACCTGATCGGGCGTGGGCGCGAGCGGGGCTGCGTGCCCGGCCCGGACACGCGCCCATGTCTCGGCAATCAGCGCGCCGTAGCGCAGGAACAGGGCCTCTTCCCAGAGCAGCCGGATCGCCAGGAAGTCAGTGATCGTTTTGTCCTGCCCACCGCTGAGTTCCGCCTGCCACAGTTTGTAGCGGGCATATTGCGCCCAGCCGCCCAGCGTCATGAGCATCTGGTGGAAATAGGTCTCCATGGCCTGCGCGCCCAGGCCGAGCCGCCCCGCGGCGCGGGCGATGGCGGCGATACCTGTTTCAGGCGCATCCGCCACATGGCGCGCAAAGCCGGCGAGGCCGAGGATCTCCGGCGTCAGGTCGTGGGTGGCCACGTCCCGCCAGGCGGCGTAGGCGCCCCGGCCTCTTGGCGCGGCCCAGAGCGCCTGGCCTTCGTCGAAATATCCGGCCGCCCAGGCACCAAACCGCTCGGCGATCAGGCCCGGCCAATCAATGCCTGACATTTCCGTCGCCAGTTCCGCGATGGCCGGCAGAGCGGGCCGTTTGGGCTGCGGGCAAGCGGCGGCTTGCCTCAGCGCGACCAGATCAGCCGGCCTCAGATCAGCCGGCGCGTGCGACCAAGCCTCCAGCAGGTCCTCGCCGCCAATCTCGCCGGCGGTGATTTTCGCCTGGTACCAGCCTCGCGGCATGGTGACGGCGATGCCCGCGACCCGTGCTAAGCGCGCGCCCGCCATGGCGAGGCTCTCGCCCGATTGCCCGAGGAAGGGATTAACCGCGACGCTCGACGCCAGCGGCCAGACCGGCGGGATGGCACGCGCCGCGCGGTCCGCCGCGGCCTCGATCAATTTCATATCGGGCTCAGCCAAGGGATGGCTATGAGACATCTCAAATCCTCCCGACCGGTCAGGGCGCGCGGCGGGTGGACCAGCCGCCGGCGAGCCGGTCGAACACCGCGTTGGCGTAAAAGCCGTTCGAGAGGTGTACGCGCAGCCCGGCGGCGGCAGGGTGGTAGGCCCATAGCGGGAACATGGCCTGGATGATGGCGACCTGGCCGAAGCTGAGGACCGCGAGCACGATCAGCGCCCATTGCAGCGGCCCCGGCGCAGGTGCTGCCGGCAAAACACCCGCGGTGAGTGATGTGGCCGCCGTTTGAAGCGCGAAATACCCGGCCGAAACCGCCACGGCATAGACCGCCGTGCGCCGGGTGAGCGCCCTGGGCGCCGCGTCAGCAAAACCCTGCGCCAGCATATAGGCCACGCCAAAGATCAGTATGGCGCCAAGCGCAACGGCCTGGGGCGATTTATGCGCCAGGCCGAAGCAGAACCCGACGAGGACATAGATGACAAGCGCGGAGACGAAAGCCCGGCCGACCGCGCCGGCGCCGGGGATCGCGACCGGACCTGGCCTGCGGATCGCCGCGACCAGCTCAACCGCACCCCCGGAGGCGAGAAAGGCATGCGCCTTATAAAGCGAGTGCGCCACGATATGCAGCAGCGCCAGGGCGAACAGCCCCAGCCCGCACTCGAAGATCATGAAACCCATCTGCGCCACGGTTGACCAGGCGAGCGAGGTTTTGACCGCCGGCTGGGTCAGCATCACCAGGCCGCCGAACAGCGCGGTAAAACCGCCGACGATCAGCAGCACGGCGAGCACGCCGGGCGCCAGCAGCATCACGTCAGCAAAACGGATCAGCAGGAACCCGCCCGCATTGATCACCCCGGCATGCAACAGCGCGGAGACGGGCGTGGGGGTCTCCATAACCTCGGTCAGCCAGCCATGGGTTGGAAACTGGGCGGATTTGAGACACGCCGCGAGGGCCAGCAGCCCGGCAGCACAGCAGGCGAGGTTGCCCCCCGCCCCGGCGCGGGCCGCCCGCAGAATCGCGCCGATATCCGCCGTGCCATAGGCCGCCACCAGCAATGCGGCGGCGGCGAGCAATGCCGCATCGCCAAGCCGTGCGACAATGAATTTCTTGCGCGCCGCGCGCCGCGCCGCCACGCGATCCGGGTAGAATAACAGCAGACGGTGCAGGAACAGGCTGGTGCCGGCCCAGGCGAGACCCAGCTGGGCCAGATTACCCGCGGTGACGAGCAGCAGCACCGCGGTGAGCGTCAGACACAGCCAGCCGGTGAACCGACCTTGGCGGTCCTCGCCATCCAGATAGGTGCCGGTATAGCGGATCACGACCCAGCCGATGAATGTGACCAGGAGCAGCATCATGGCGCTCACCGCGTCCAGCCGGACCGATAAGCCGGCGCCGTGCAGCCCGAGCACGGGGCTGGCGCAGGGGCCGGCGCATATCAGCCCGGCCACCGATGCGATCGCGGCCAGGAAAGCCAGCAATGCCGCGGCTTGCGCCAGTTGGGGAAGGTATTTCGGCCGGCACCCCGGGCTGAGAAAGCCAATCGCCGCACTGACGAACAGAGGAACGGGCGCCAACAATGGCGCGAGATAGAGTGGCACGAGATGTCTCCCTAGAGCGCGAGGGCATCAGGTCGACCCCTGGAATGGTTCGGCCTGATGGCTGAATCGCCCGCTAGATATATTTTTGGGGCGGGTTGGTTGCGGGAGACCTCCTAACCGGGACGGGGAGAAGAGAAAAATTCATTGTTTCTACAATATCGTTCGTTTTAATATAACGATGTGAGAAACCTGAACTATAATCATCTGCGCTATTTCTGGGCGGTCGCGCATCAGGGCAGCCTCACCCGGGCGGCGCAGCATATGCACCTGTCGCAGTCGGCGCTCTCGGTTCAGATCCAGAAGCTCGAGCATCAGATGGGCCATAAGCTGTTTGAGCGCACCGGCAAAAAGCTGATTCTGACCGAGGCCGGGCAGATCGCGCTTGACTATGCCGACACAGTGTTCAGCGCCGGTGACGAGCTGATGAGCACCCTGCAGGAACGCAAGCTGGCGAGCCGCCAGGTTCTCAAAGTCGGCGCGCTGACCACGCTGTCGCGAAATTTTCAGTTGGAATTCCTACGCCCGCTGGTAGGACGGGCGGATGTCGAGCTGATCGTCCGCTCCGGCAATATCCGCGACCTGCTGGCGCAGTTGGAGGCGCACGCCGTTGATGTGGTGCTGGCCAACAGCGCGGCGCCGCGGGATGCGCGCTCATTGCTGCGGAATCATTTGCTCAATGAGCAGCCGGTCAGCTTGGTCGGGCGGCCCCGGCCGGGTGGCCAGACATTCCGTTTCCCCGAGGATTTGCGCACCGAGCCCGTGCTGCTGCCCAGCCTCGACAGCGAAATCCGCGTGGGGTTCGACCGGGTTCTGGAGCTGGCGGGAATCAGGCCGGTTATCCTTGCCGAGGTCGATGACATGGCCATGCTGCGCCTGCTGGCGCGCGAGCGCGAGGGCGTTACGCTGGTGCCGCCGATCGTGGTGCGCGATGAGCTGGAGGCGGGGAGTCTGGTCGAGCATTGCCGGATCCCCGAAGTCACCGAGCGGTTTTATGCCATCGTCCAAAAGCGCCGCTTCCCGAACCGGCTGGTCGGCGAATTGCTGCTGGCCAATACGCCGGCCGTCCCGCAGCCCGGCAAGCCAGCGAACGGCAATACGTCTCCTGCGTAGGTCTCCGCATAACGGTTGATGGCTTGCGATTGACAGGACCTGTGCGGTCCGGTATCCCAGAGACCTAGTTATTGCGAATAGTTCTCATTTGCAGTTGGAGTGCGGTGGATGCGATTTGGGCTTAAAATGGCGATGTTGGGTTTGGGCGTGGCGATGACCCCTTTGGCGGGCCATGCTCAGACTTTAACGCTCTATAATGCGCAGCACGAGCAGGTCGTGGGCATGCTCACGGCCATGTTCACCAAGCAAACCGGCATCAAGGTCCTGGTCCATACCGGGGAAGGGCCTGATATCGCCTCGCAAATCCTGCAGGAGGGCAGCGATTCGCCGGCCGATGTGTTCTTCACCGAGAATTCGCCGGAATTGATCCTGCTGGATGAAAAAGGCCTGCTCGCCCCGGTCGATCCCGCCACTTTGGCCAAAGTCCCCGCCAAATACAGCGCATCAGACGGTGACTGGGTGGGCGTGCTGGCGCGCGAAAACGTGCTGGATTTCAACCCCTCGATGATCAGCGAGAGCGCCTTGCCGGCCTCTCTGATGGACCTGGCGAAGCCGCAATGGGCCGGAAAAATCGGCATCGCGCCGTCGGATGCGGATTTCCTGCCGCTGGTCAGCGCGGTGATCCGCGCCAAGGGTCACGCGGCCGCACTCGCCTGGCTCGAAGGGCTGAAGGCGAATGCCAAAATCTACGAGGATGATGAGAGCGTGGTGGCGGCCGTGGCGCGCGGCGATGTCGCGGTCGGCGTGGTGAATAATTATTACTGGGCGCGGCTGAAGACCGATCTTGGCCCGCAAAAGATCGACTCCAGGCTGTATCACTTCAAACAGGGCGATATTGGCGGGCTGATCAACATCTCCGGCGCGGCGGTGCTGAAATCCTCCAAAAACCAGGAAGCGGCGCAGAAATTCCTGGCCTTTCTGGTCAGCCATCAGGCGCAAATCGCACTCGGGCAAAGCGAGGTCGATTTTGAATACCCGCTGGCGCCGGGTGTGCCGCCGAACAAGCTGCTCACGCCGTTCAACGCCTTGCAGCCGCCCGCCATCAGCGTCTCGAAACTCGGCGATGACCAGGACGCCGGCGCGCTGCTGCAGCAGGCCGGGCTGATCTGAATGGCCGCACGGCGTCCCTCGGCCGCGCTGCTGGTGGCGTGCTGCGCCGCCGCAGGCCTGGTGCTGCTGCCACTTGGGGTGACCGTGTGGAACGCGGCCAATGCCGGCTGGGACGTCGCCGCAGCCTTGCTATGGCGTCCGCTGACCGGATTTTTGCTGCTCAACACGCTGCGGCTGATCGCCTGCGCGGTGATCTCAACGGGTGTGATCGGCACGGCTTTGGCCTGGGCGGTCGAACGGACGGACCTGAAGGGCAAACGCCTCTGGTCCGTCCTGGCGGTGGTGCCGCTGGCCATTCCGCCCTTCATCACGAGCTATGCCTGGGTATCGCTGAGCCCGGCATTAGAGGATTTCTGGGGCGCGCTGCTGGTTGTCACGGTGGCGTATTACCCGCTGGTCTATCTGCCGGTCGCCGCCGCGTTACGGGAAATGGACCCGGCGCTGGAGGAAACCGCGCGCGCGCTCGGGCTCAGCCCTGTCTCGATGTTTGTGCGGATGATTCTGCCGCAGCTGCGCCCGGCGCTGCTCGGCGGCGTGCTGCTGGTGGCGCTGGACGTGCTGGTGGAATTCGGCGCCTTCGCGCTGCTGCGGTACCGCACCTTCACCACCGCGATCTACGGCGCCTATCGCGCGGGATTCTCGGGCGCGGAGCCGGCATTGCTGGCGATGGTTTTGCTCCTGCTCTGCATCTTCTGCCTGGTCACCGAGCAATTTGTGCGCGGCCGCGCGCGCTACGGCCGGCTGGCCCGTGGCGCGCGCCGGCGCGCCGCGCTTTATCCGCTGGCGGGCTGGCAATGGCCGGTCCTCGGCGCTTTCGCATCCTGGGCCGTGCTCACCATCGGCGTGCCGCTGGGCATGATCCTGTATTGGCTGGCGCAGCCCGGCGATGTCGCGACCGCGCCGGTCGCCGCAACCTTCAGCGCGGTCGCAAGTGCCGCCTGGGCCTCGGTCTATCTCGGCGCCTTGGGGGCAGCGCTCACCATGGCGCTGGCCGTGCCGCTGGGCGTGCTGGCCGCGCGCTATTCCGGGTGGGTGGTGACCGCGCTGGAGCGGGCGGCCTATCTGGCGCAGAGCATCCCCGGAATCGTCATCGCACTCGCTTTGATCTCTCTCACCGTTCACACGCTCCGGCCGCTCTATGAGAGCACACCGCTGCTGGCGGCGGGCTATGCCGTGTTGTTTCTGCCGCTGGCGCTGGTCAGCGTGCGCGCCGCCTTCACCCAGGCGCAGACTGGCCTTGAGGAGGCCGGGCGGTCCCTCGGCCTTGGCCGCGCCGCGGTGCTGCTGCGGGTCAGCTTGCCGCTGGCCGCCCCCGGGCTCGGTGCCGCGGCGGCTCTGGTCTTCATCTCGATCACCACCGAGCTGACGGCGACGTTGCTGCTGGCGCCGATCGGCACCCAGACGCTCGCCACCCAGATCTGGGCCGATACCTCGACTCTGGCTTTCGCGGCCGCCGCCCCCTACGCGGCGGTGATGGCGGTGATGTCGATGGCGGCGTCCTGGCTGCTGGCCGGGCGGTTCGGCGCCGCCAGCGTGTTTGCCGCGGCACGGCCGGCATGAGCCAGGGTCTTGAAATTTCCGGCCTAACCAAGTCGTTTGGCGCAACGCCGGTGCTGCGCGATGTAAGTTTCACCGTGCCACCCGGCAGCCTCACCGCCATTCTGGGCGCCTCGGGCAGCGGCAAAACCACGTTATTGCGCCTGATTGCGGGATTCGAGGCGCCGGATGCGGGCGAGATCAGGCTGGCCGGCTCGCGGCTGGCGCAAGGCCCGAAGATCATGCCCGCCGAGTGCCGCGCGATCGGCTATGTCGCGCAGGAAGGGGCGTTGTTTCCGCATTTGAGCGTCGCCGACAACATCACCTTCGGCCTCAGCCGTGCCGAACGCAAAGCCAGGCATCGCGTCGCCGAGCTTCTGGCATTGCTCGATCTGCCTCTCAGCTTTGCCGATCGCGCGCCGCAGGCGCTATCGGGCGGCCAGCAGCAGCGCGTGGCGCTGGCGCGCGCACTGGCGCCGAACCCGAAACTGGTGCTGCTGGACGAGCCGTTTTCAGCCCTCGATGTCGGGTTGCGGGCCGAGACGCGGCAGGCTGTCGCCGCCGCCCTGCGGGCCGCGAACGCCACCGCGATCCTGGTGACGCATGACCAGGAGGAGGCACTCTCGATGGGCTCCGAGGTCGGCGTGCTGCAGGCGGGGGCGCTCGCCCAGATTAGCCGGCCGGAATCGCTCTACCGGCGGCCAGCCAGCGCCGCACTCGCGGCCTTCGTGGGGGATGCGGTGTTTCTGCCGGGTATCGCGCGGGCCGGCCAGGTGAGCTGCGCGCTCGGCACGCTGACCTTGGCCGACCCAGCTTTGCAGGGTGAGGTGCGGGTGATGCTGCGGCCCGAGCAGATCGGGGTCTTCCCGCAAAATCTGCCGGGCGGCGTGGCGGCGCGGGTACGGGACGTAAAATTCTACGGCCATGACGCGATGTTGCAACTTGCGGTGAATGAGGCCGGACAAGAGCGGGACGTGACGGCACGCATTTTTAGCCGTTTTTTGCCGCCAACCGGTGCCCAGCTTTGGCTGCTTGTGGAGGGCGAGGTCGCCGCCTTTCCACAACATGCCGCCCAGGACGTGCAAGGCGGCTGAAGGACAATGGATATGTGGGAGACTCACGCCAGTTTATTGAGAATGATTTGCAATATCAAAAAGGGGTTAACGATGCGCGGCGCTTGGTTGGGACTCACGCTCTGTCTGCTGAATATGGCGCCGGCTTTGGCCGATCCGGCATTTTTGCAGGGCGTGAAAAAACATCATCTGCTGACCTCCACCCAGCCGGCGAATGGCGACCAGAACCCCTACGCCCTGGTGGTAGCACCTGTCAGCGCCGGGGCGGTTCAAAAAAACGACGTCCTGGTCGATAATTTCAACAATAACGGCAATCTGCAGGGGACCGGCAGCACGATCATCGATTACCGCCCGGCGACCGGGCAGATGGCGCCGTTCGCGGCAATCCCCCAAAACCTGCCGGGCTGCCCGGGCGGCATCGGCCTATCGACCGCGATGACGATGCTGAAATCCGGCTGGGTGATCGTCGGCAGCGCGCCGAGCAAAGACGGCACCACCAAGACCCTGGGGCCAGGCTGCCTGATCATTCTGGACGCCAACGGCCATGTCGCCGGCACCATCTCTGGCCCGCTAATCGACGATCCCTGGGGCAACATGGCGGTGATCGACCATGGCGATACCGCGACATTATTTGTCAGCAATGCCGGCTTTGGCATCGGCGCGCCCGGCCAGGTGGTACAGCATAGAGCGACCGTGCTGCGCATTGGCCTGTCCATCCCGCCCGGCAAGCCGCCGGTTGTAACCTCGCAAACCGTGATCGGCGATGGTTTTGGCGCGCAGGCCGATGCCGGCGTGTTTCTGATCGGGCCGACCGGCCTGGCGCTTGGCGCGGATGGGACGCTCTACGTCTCGGACGCGATCGGCAACCAGGTTGTCGCCATCGGCAACGCGGCGTCCCGGACCGATTCGGCCGGTACCGGCCGGCAAATTTCCAAGGATGGCCTGCTGCAGCGGCCGCTGGCCATGGGGTTTGCGCCCAACGGGCATTTGCTGGTGGTGAATGGGCTGAACGGGCAGGTGGTGGAGATCGACCCCGCTTCCGGCAAGCAGGAGGGCGCGATGTGGATTGACGCCGACGAGGCGCAGACGCCGCCCGGCAGCGGTGATTTGTTCGGCATCACGATGATGCCGGACGGCAAGGGATTCTATTACGTGGAGGACGACGTGAACGCGTTGGTATCGGCACAATGACAGCATCGCGGCGGTTATTTCTTGGCACGGCCGGGCTCGGCGCCGCGGCGGGTTTGGCGGCCGGGGGGGCGGGCATGGCGCAGGCGCAGCTCGCACCGTCCCGGCCCCAGGCCGCATCGGCCGATGCCGAGCCGTTTTATGGCCCGCACCAGGCGGGGATCACCACGCCGATGCAGGACTCCCTGTATTTTGCCTCGTTCGATGTGACGGCCACAAAACGTCAGGATGTCGTTGCGCTGTTGCAGGCATGGACCCAGGCGGCGGCACGGCTGACGGCGGGCCTGCCGGCCGAGCCGATGACACCGGCGCAGGATGAGCCGCCGGCCGATACCGGCGAGGCTTTGGGGCTGCAGCCCTCGCGGCTCACCCTGACCTTTGGTTTCGGCCCCGATCTGTTCAGCCTGAACGGCGAGGACCGCTTCGGCCTCGCCGCCAGCCGGCCGGCCGCCTTGGTGGATCTGCCGCGCTTTGCCGGCGACGAGCTGGTGGCCGGGCAATGCGGCGGCGCGCTCTGCATTCAGGCCTGCGCGAATGACCCGCAGGTGGCGTTTCATGCGGTCCGGCAATTGGCGCGTATCGGCTATGGCGCGGTGAGCCTCAAATGGGTGCAGTCCGGCTTTTCGACCGCCAATAAAACGCAAGGCACGCCGCGCAATCTGATGGGGTTCAAGGACGGCACGATGAACCCGAGCGCGGCGAACGCGGCACAGGTGGTGTGGGCGGGCGCTGAGGGGCCCGCCTGGATGGATGGCGGCAGCTACATGGTGGCGCGGCGCATCCGCATCGCGCTCGAACATTGGGACCGGATGAAACTGGCGTTTCAGGAACAGACCATCGGCCGGCACAAGGCCTCCGGCGCGCCGCTCGGCGGCAAGGCGGAGTTCGATACGCCGGATTTTGCCGCCACCGATGCGGACGGCAATTCGATCATTCCGGATAATGCGCATGTCCGGCTGGCGGCGCCTGCGAATAATGACGGGGCAACGATCCTGCGGCGCGGTTATTCCTATAATGACGGCGCGAATTTCGTGGCGGAACGCTGGCCGCCCTGGCGGCAGGGGATCGAATATGATTCCGGGCTGTTCTTCCAGGCGTTCCAGAAGGATCCGCGAACAGGATTCATTAAGCTCTTCAACGTAATGTCGAAGATAGACGCGCTGAACCAGTTCACCACCCATACGGGGAGTGCCATCTTCGCCTGCCCGCCGGGTGTTCAGCCGGGCCGCTATATCGGCCAAAGATTATTCGAGACCGCGTAACAAAAATAAACGCTTTACAGGAGATGGCGATGGGAAAATCCAGGCGATTCTGGATGCAAGGATGCTTGTCCGCGATTTGCTCCGTTTGCGCGGCACCGGCAATGGCGCAGAGCGCCAATACCGGGTTGCTGGGCGATATCGGCGGTATTCGCACGGACCTTGGCAATTATGGGATCACGCTGAATGTCACCGATAGCGAAAACCTGCTCGGCAATCTCGCCGGCGGCGCCAAAACCGGCGCGACCCTGCAGGGAGTCACCACCGGCACCATGGAGATCGACACCGGCAAGGCCTTCGGCCTGCAGGGTGGCACATTCCACGTGACCGCGCTGCAAATCCATGGGCGCAGTTTGTCGCCCTATTATCTCGATAATTTGCAGGGCGCCAATGGGAACGAGGCCGAGGATACCACACGGCTCTGGGAGCTATGGTATGACCAAGCCTTTGATTATAACCGCGTGGATATCAAACTCGGCCAGCAGAGCATCGATAACGAGTTCATGGTCAGCCAATATTCCGGGCTGTTCGTCAACACCATGGCGGGCTGGCCGCTGATCCCATCGGATGATTTATACGGCGGCGGCCCGGCCTTCCCGCTCGCCACGCTGGGGGGGCGGATTGAGGCGAAGCCCTCGGACAACACCACCATCCTCGCGGGCGCGTTCGACGATAATCCCGGCGGCGGCGGATTCAGTGACGACGCGCAGGCGCTGGACGCTAACGGCGCAAAATTCAATCTGAATACCGGCGCGCTGTTGATCGCCGAGCTGCAATACGCGGTGAACGAACCGGCGGTCGGCCAGCTGGTGCAGACAGGCCAGCCCGCACCCGCCGGGCTGCCGGGCATTTATAAAATCGGCTTTTGGTACGATACCGGATTTTTCCCCGATCAGCGCCTGGGGACGGATGGGCTCTCGCTGGCCAATCCGGCCAGTAACGGGCAGCCGGAAATGCATAAAGGTAATGAGAGCCTGTACGGCGTGGCGGACCAGACGATTTGGCAATCCGCCGCGGATAGCGCCCGCAACGTGAATATTTTTGGCCGCGCCATGGTGGCGCCGGACGATCAAAACTTGATTGACTTCAGCTTCAACGGCGGTGTCACGCTCGCAGCCCCGCTACCTGGGCGGGACAATGACCAGGCGGGGATAGATGTCGGCGTGGGACATGTTAGTCGCCGCGCCGCCGGGTTGGATCAAGATGAGGGGACGATCATCCGCGGCACAGAGACTTTGGTAGAGCTAACTTACCAGGCGCAGGCGGCCTCATGGCTGCAACTTCAACCGGATATCCAATACATCATAAATCCTGGCGGTGGCTTGCCAAATCCCTATGACGAAGCACGGCCGCTACATGATGAATTTGTGGCAGGTATACGCGCCATCACAACGTTCTGAACGTTTAAATTGAGTTAAGAAAGCGCTTCTTTTTCTGAAGAAAAAGAAGCAAAAAGACTTTTTGTCACTCTGGGGCAACGCCGGTTGCACCGGCAACGCCCCGAAGTCAAAAAAAGTTTTTTGGTTACTTTTTTTCAAAAAAGTAACCTCTTTCTTAACCCACTTAACCAAATCTCCGGTCAGGCGGCGGCCGCGCGCAATGCCCGTGCCGCGCTGACCATATTGGTGAGCGCCGGGATCACCTCATCCCATTGCCTTGTTTTCAACCCGCAATCAGGGTTCACCCAAAGCCGCGCGGCCGGGATACGCGCGGCCGCCTGGCTCATCAGGGCGACGATATGCGCCTCATCGGGAATATTCGGCGAGTGGATATCGTAAACCCCCGGCCCGATCTGGTTCGGATAGTTAAAGCTGTCGAACACATCAAGCAATTCCATGTCCGAGCGCGAGGTCTCGATGGTGATCACGTCCGCATCCATCTCGGTGATGGCGGCGATGATGTCATTGAACTCGGAATAGCACATATGGGTGTGAATCTGGGTTTCATCCTTCACCCCATTGGCGGTGATTCGGAAGGATTCGACCGCCCAGTCCAGATAAGACCGCCATTCGGATGTGCGTAAAGGCAGCCCTTCGCGCAAGGCGGCTTCGTCGATCTGGATGATCCGCAGGCCGGCTCTTTCCAGGTCCAGCACCTCCTCGCGGATCGCGAGGGCGAGCTGATAGCAGGAGACGGCGCGCGGCTGATCGTCGCGCACGAAGGACCAGTTGAGGATGGTGACCGGCCCGGTCAGCATGCCCTTCATCGGCTTATCGGTGAGCGAGGCGGCGTAGGCGATCCAGTCCACCGTCATCGGCTTCGGGCGGCTGATGTCGCCGAACAGGATCGGCGGTTTCACGCAGCGCGAGCCGTAGGACTGCACCCAGCCCGCCTGGCTGAAGGCATAGCCCTCCAACTGCTCGCCGAAATATTCCACCATGTCGTTGCGTTCGGCCTCGCCATGCACCAGCACGTCCAGCCCCAGTGCCTCCTGCGCGCGCACGCTGTGCTGGATTTCGCGTTGCATCGCCGCGATATAGGCGGGCTCGTCAATCGTCCCGGCCTTGAACGCGCTGCGGGCGCGCCGGATCTCCTTGGTTTGCGGAAACGAGCCGATGGTGGTGGTCGGGTAGAGCGGCAGGTTCAGCAACGCGGCCTGCCTGGCCGCGCGTTCCGCAAACGGCCCCTGGCGGCGCCCTAAATCCGGCGAGATGGCCGCGACCGCGGCCTTGACAGCCGGGTTGTTGACCCGCGCGGAGGTCCGGCGCGCGGCAATCGCGGCGCGAGTCTCGCCTAGTCCGCGCGCCACCGCAATGCGGCCTTTGGCGAGTGCGGTTGCCAGCACGTTGATCTCGTCCAGCTTCTGCACGGCAAATGCCAGCCAGGCGCGAATTTCCGCATCCATTTTGTGTTCGCTGGCAAGGTCGACCGGCACATGCAGCAGCGAGCAGGAAGGCGCGATCCAGAGCCGCTCCCCCAGCTTTGCCGCCAGTGGCTCCAGCCAGTCCAGCGTGGCCTCAAGGTCGGTTTTCCAGATATTGCGGCCATTGACCACGCCGAGCGAGATGACGCGGTCCGCCGGACTGGACTCGATCAGCGCCGCCACCTCATGCCGGGCGTTGATGGCATCGAGATGCACGCCATGCACCGGAAGTGCCGCCACCAGGGGCAGATTCTCCTGCAACGAACCGAAATAGGTCGCCAGAAGCAGCTTTACGCCGGCGGTGGCGAGGCTCTGATAGGCGCGGGTGAAGGCGTCCCGCCAAGTGGCGTCCAGCTCTGTCACGAGGATGGGTTCATCGATCTGCACCCATCCGGCGCCCGCGGCCGCGAGTGCTGCCAGCAACGCCGCATAAACCGCCAGCAGGCCGGGCAGCAGCGACAACTTATCCGCGCCGTCCTTGGCTTTGCCGAGGGCGAGATAGGTAAGCGGACCGATGATGACGGGCTTGGCCTTCACACCTTGCGCCTTAGCCTCGGCGAGCTGGGCCAGCAGGCGGGACGCGTCGAGCTTGAAGGTGGTGTCCGCGCCGAATTCCGGCACGATGTAATGGTAGTTGGTGTCAAACCACTTGGTCATCTCACCCGCCGCAACGCCGCCGCAGCAGGCGGCGTGATCTTCCGGCCCGGCGGCGGAGCGGCCGCGCGCCACGCGGAAATAATTGTCCAAAGGGTCACCGTGGAAGCCGCGCACCCGCGCGGGCAGGTTGCCCAGGGTAAAACTCATGTCCAGAACCTGGTCGTAGAACGAAAAATCGCCCACCGGCACCAGATCCATGGCGGCCTGATCCCGCCAATGGCGCGCGCGCAATTCAGCACCTGCGCGCCGCAGCTCCACGTGCGAGGACTGCCCTTTCCAGTAGGCCTCAAGGGCGAATTTCAGCTCGCGCTTGGCGCCGATGCGCGGGAAACCGAGATTATGCGTCGTGACCATGGGACTTCACCTGGGTATGAGGAGAGATGGATAAGCTGCGCGGACCATAACGATTGGAATACATGAGCGAAAATGATATGATTTCATCTATCGATGAATTTCATTCATGGTGGAGTTTGGACATGGCAATTCTGGAGCGCATCCATCTGGCGATTATCCGCGAGGTCGAGCACCAAGGCTCATTGACCGCGGCAGCGGCGCGATTGAACCTGACGCAATCCGCACTCAGCCACGCAGTCGCCAAGCTGGAGGACCAGATCGGCGCCAAAATATGGCGGCGCGAGGGCCGCAGCCTGCAACCAACCCAGGCCGGTGAGTTTCTGCTCGCCGTCGCCAACCGGCTATTGCCGCAATTATCCCATGCGGAAGACCGGCTGCAGCAATTCGCGCAAGGTGAGCGGGGCAAGCTGCGGATCGGCATGGAGTGCCACCCTTGCTACCAATGGCTGTTGAAGATCGTGGCGCCTTATCTGGATCATTGGCCGCGGGTTGAGGTTGATGTCCGCCAAAAATTCCAGTTTGGCGGAATCGGCGCGCTGTTCGGCCACGAGATCGATATGCTGGTAACACCCGATCCGTTGTTCAAGACCGGGCTGAGCTTCACGCCGGTGTTCGATTACGAGCAGGTTCTTGTCGTCGGGCCGGAACATCCGCTGCGGCATGTGGAATTTGTCGTCCCCGGCCAGTTGGCTGAGGAAACGCTGATCACCTATCCGGTCGCGACCGACCGGCTGGACATCTACACGCAGTTTTTGCTGCCGGCGGGCATCATCCCCCGGCAGCACAAACCGATCGAGACCACCGACATCATGCTGCTTATGGTGGCGCATGGCCGCGGCGTGGCCGCACTGCCGCGCTGGCTGGTTGAGGAATCCGCCACCAGGTTCAACGTCACGCCGGTGCGCCTCGGCCGCGATGGCATTGCCAAGCAGATTTTCCTAGGGCTGCGCGAGGCGGATGCGGGCATTGATTATGTGCGCGCCTTCATTGATCTGGCATCCGCCCACCGCCAGACGATGCCCAATCATTGACGTCCGGTTCGTCGTCTTGCCTCGCTTTTTATGACAGCCGGACCCGGCTTTTGATCTGGTGTGATGCCCACCGCAAAAACGCGATTCGGCGCGGTGGGACAGCGATTGACCGCACCGCCTATCTGGCCGAGTTTACGCCGCGCATGATGGGCAGACGATAGATGGCGGCGCCAGGACGGCTGAGAGCCGCTATATTCATCGGGTTATGGGCTGCGTCGTTAAGTTTTCTTGCCCCGCTCGCCGAGGATGCCATGGGCGCTTTCGGCGCCAAGCCCGCCGGCCAAAGCCTTAACGGCCCGTGTGATTTTGTCGCCTTCTGGGCCGCCGGCCGCCTGGCGCGGCAGGGTGAGGCGCCCGCCGCCTATGTGAATACGGCCATGCTCACGGCGGAGGACCATGTGAGACAAGCCCATGGGCTGCATCTGCTCTGGCTGTATCCGCCGCCGGCTTTTCTTCTCGCCTGGCCCGCTTCCATCCTGCCCTTCCCCGTTGCATTTCCGGTTTGGATTGTGGCGTTGATCCTCGCCTCGGTATTTATTCTGCGCAACGCGGGATTGCCCTGGCCCGTGATCGCGGCGGCCAGCTTCAGCCCGGCCGCGCTTTTGAACACAGATCTCGGCCAGGTTGGGCTGTTCGCAGGCGCTCTTCTCATGTCAGGCATCCTGCTGGCTGACCGCGCCCCCGTCGCCGCGGGTGCGATGTTTAGCGCGCTCATCTTCAAACCGCAGGCGGCTATTTTGGCGCCCGTTGTGCTGCTCGCCCGGTCGCGCTGGGACGGCATTTTGTGCGGCGCGATTGGTGGCGTGTTGTTATCACTGCTGGCGACCGCACTATGCGGTCTGGAGGCCTGGTGGCGGTTTTACACGCTGGCTCTGCCCTCCATGCATTACATTTTATCTGAGCCGTTCCCCCATCACGCACCGCCGGTCGCGGCGTCTGACGAGCTCTATGGCATTTCGGTTTTTTGGATGTTCCGGAGCCTGGGAGCGGGCATTGCGGCATCCTGGGCGGCGCAATTTGTAACATCCGCGATATCCGCGGGTCTTTGCTGGCGCGCATGGCGCCGCCCGGTTAGGGAGCCTGTGGCGCTCTGCGCGTTCACGATGTGCTTGAGCCTGCTGGCGACGCCCTATGGCTACATGTACGATCTTTGCGGCGTTTCAATCGCGGTTGGCGCTCTGATCTACCAAACCGGGCGTCTTGCCGCCGCTGACATCTTGCTTTGGTCTTGGCCGGTGCTGGGACTTATCATCGCCTTTCATTTTTTTGTGGAGATTACACCGGTTGTCCTTGCGCTCACCGCATGGCGCGCGGCTCGTGTCAATGCAGCAGGGAGGAACCAGCGCTGACGCGGCTGGAGACTGATCGTTTGAGGTTGACGCGCATAGCGCGGCAGCCGCAAGCGTGAACCAATCTCTTATCAAAGAGCTAAAGCGCGATAAGCGGGGCAAGATCGGCCTTCCGATCGCGTTCTGAACCGGTCCAGCTTGCAAATCGGGGGGCATTGCCGCGGCGGCGATGCCGGTGCATTTTGACGCTGGCCGGTTCTGCGCGCGCTGGCAGGTACCCGGCTTGTCCCGTCCGCTCGTCAGTTTCGCGCCCGAGGCCCTGCCAACCGGCCCTGACGCGTTGATCATCAACCCCGAAGCTGGAGACAAGCACCCATGATGGGGGCCTTGATTGCCACCTACCTCACCGCCACCGTTGAATGGGTAGAGGCCTATACCATCGTGCTGGCCGTGGCGCTCTCGATCGGTTGGCCGCGCGCGCTGGGTGCGGCGGGTGCCGCGCTGCTGTTGCTGGCCGTGCTGACCACCATTGGCAGCTTTATTCTGACGATGATCCACGATCTCAGCATCCTGCAATTCGTGGTGGGGGTATTTCTCACGCTGTTCGGCATGCGCTGGCTGGGTAAGGCGATCGCCCGTGGCGCCGGCTTGAAAAAACTGCATGATGAAGACGCCGAATTCGCCGGCCTGCGCGCCCGTTCGGACATTCATGAGGCCCGCGCCGCCTGGTGGATCGCGTTCAACGGCATGCTGCTCGAGGGCTTGGAGGTGTGGCTCATCATCGTCGCACTCGGCGTACAAACCCACCATACGCTGGCGGTCAGCGCCGCCGCCTTCATCGCCTTGCTGGTGGTGGCCGCCGCCGGCACTCTGGCGCGCAAGCCACTGGCCAAAGTACCTGAAAATACCATTAAATTTACTGTTGGTTGTGGAATTTTAAGCTTCGGCACATTTTGGATTCTAGGGTCGCTTGGCTATGATTGGCCGCTCGGCGATTCAACGCTGCTGGCACTGTTCGCCTTTTACGTGCTCGGCGGGTTGGCGATCATCCGCCTCTACAGTGCCAAAACGCTCAAAATGGGAAGCGTGTGATGCAGGGCTTCATCAAAACCTTGTTCGGGGACAAATACACACTTGGCGTCGCAGTTGGCTGTATTGTTATTGCCGCCGCATTGTTGCACAGCCCGGCGGCAATTTTTGCAGGCTTGGTTTTGCCTGTCTGCCTGTTATGCGGCGCCGCCTATCTCGCGCGGCGATAAGGCGATCATCCGGCGGCACTGGCGCCGCAGGACAGATGTAACCGGTTATCCGGCCATGGGATGGGATCGATAAAAATCCCAACACCCTCTTTTTTCAATGCGAGACCCAATAGCGGCGATAATCATGAAGATTCAGTGAGCGCCGCCGGCCGTGCTGGTGCCGCGTTTCAGCAGCGCCACCGAGGCGACCGAGGCAACCAGGATCACGCCCAGAAGCCCGAAACAATCGCCATATCCCATGATGGTCGCCTGCGCCGCGATGGTCGCACCCAGCATATTCATTGCGCGCGCCATCGCGGCGGCCGGGCTGGGCGAGCCGTTCAGCATGAAATAATGCTGCAGCGCCGAGAGCCGCCCTTGGGTCGCCGGCGCGTAGAGCGACACATGGGCATTGATGATGAAGGAATGATATTGCTCGCGCTTGGTGAAATAGGTCTCCACCGCGGCGGTGCCGATGGCGCCGCCGAGGCTGCGCAGCATGTTGAACAAGCCCGACGCGTCGCCGGCTTCCTCCTGGGTGATGCCGACCATCGCCACGGCCGAGATCGGCACCATCACCAGCGCCTGGCCAACCGCCCGGATCACGTCGGGCACCAGCAATTGCGGGCCGGCATCGTTGGGGTCAACTCCTACATTCATGAAGCAGGAGGCGGCAAAGATCATCGTGCCCGCGCCCACCAGCAGGCGGGGATCGATCTTGCCCATTAAATACGGGACGAAGGGAATAACCACGAGCTGCGGCAGGCCGGTCCAGGCAATCACTTCGCCGCTTTGCTGCGCATCGAAACCTTGGGTGACCGCCAGATATTGCGGCAACAAATATGCCGCGCCATACAAGGAAAATCCCAGCATGAAATTGCTGAAGCTCGCCAAGCCGAAATTGCGCCGCCGCAGCAGCCGCAGCCGCACCAGCGGCGCCTTGCGGACCAGTTCCACGGCGATGAAAATGCTCAATGTGATCCCGGAGATGATGCCGAGCTTGACGATATAGGGCGAGCCAAACCAATCATCGACATTGCCGTCATCCAAAATGGTCTGCAGCGTCCCGAGCCCGATCGTCATCAGGATGATGCCGATCCAGTCGCCGTGCCGCAGCAGGCTGTGCTGGGGCTTGGCGGCCGGCAGCGCGTAGATCAAACCCGCCAGCATTAGGGCGCCAGGCACCAGGTTCATGTAAAAAATCGTTTGCCAGCCATAATTATCGGTCAGCCAGCCGCCGATGGTGGGGCCAATCGCAGGCGCGAAGGTGGCGGTGACCGCGAAGCCGGCGAAGCCCATCGGCCGCTTGGCCGGCGGCAGCATGGAGACGATGATGGTAAACGCCATCGGGATCAGCACGCCGCCGAAAAAACCCTGCAAGCCGCGCAATATGATCATCTCGGGCAACGTCGTCGCCTGGCCGCAGCCGACCGAAAAGAGCAGGAACAAAGCGGTGCTGGCGATCATGTAGCGGCGCAGCGAAAACACATCGCTCAGATAGGCCGTCATCGGGATGACGACGATCTCGCCGATCAGATAGGCGGTGCTGATCCAGGTACCGCTCTGCCCGCCAGTGCCAATGCCGCCTTCGATATCGGGCAGCGAGGAATTGGTGACCTGGATGTTGAGCACCGCCATGAACGCGCCAAGCAGAGCAGCGCCCACCGCGATCCAGGTTTTTAAGGAAACCGCGGTGTCAGCAGCGGCGCTGTCCCCGCCGTCCTGCCCGCTCATGTGCCGGGCGGCTTCGTATCGATCGCCGGCTCGGCGGACATCCCGGGGCGCAACTGGCCAATCAGCGGATCATGCGGGTCGATGCTGATCTTCACCGGCACGCGCTGGACGATCTTGGTGAAATTGCCGGTGGCATTGTCTGGCGGCAGCAGCGCGAATTCCTCGCCGCTGGCGGGGGCGATGCTGTTCACCACGCCATGCACGACGGCACCGGGGAAGGTATCGACGCTGACGGCGACCTTTTGGCCCGGCCGCACATCGGTGAGCTGGGTCTCCTTGTAATTGGCGGTTATATAGACCGACTGCAGCGGCACCACCGCCATCAGCGGTGTGGCGGCCTCGACATATTGCCCGACCCGCAGGCTGCGCTCACCCACCACGCCCTCAATCGGCGAGGTGATGATGGTGTAGCCCAGGTTCAACCGGGCTTGGGCGAGATTGGCCTGCGCCAGCCCGACACCGGCTTGCGCCTTCACCAGCTCCGCGCTCAGCACCGCCATTTGGGTGCGCGCCACGCCGAGGGCGGCCAGATCCCGCTGCAGATTGGCCTGGCTATTTTTTGCACTAGTGCCTGATTGCTGGGCCTCTTGCGCGGTGGCGGCGCCGTTTTGGGCCAATGATGCGTAACGGCCGTAATTTTGGCGGGCGAAGGAGAGGGTCGCTTGATCGCTGGCGACCGCGGCCTGTGCTTCCGCAATCGCGTAGGTCTGCTGGGCCATCTGCTGCACGAGCATCTCGGCGCCCGCCGCGGCAGAATCGGCATTGGCCTGCGCCGCGGCGAGGGCGGTGCGGTAATCCCGGTCGTCGATCCGCGCCAGCAACTGGCCCGGCGCCACAGCCTGGTTATCCTGCACCGGTGCGGCCACGATATAGCCGGCAATCTGCGGGCTGATCGACACGCTGTCGGCCTGCAGATAGGCATCGTCGGTTGAGATCATGAAGCGGCCGGATGTCCACCAGCCATGGCCGTAGATACAGGCGCCGATCAGCACTGCGACCCCGCCGGCGATGAATAGCGCGTTCCGCAGGGGGTGCTTGGCGTGGCCGGCCGGCGGCGCGGCGGTGGTCTCCGCACCCGGCGTCACGCTCTGCTCCGGCGTGGGGACGACGTTCTGATCCATGGCTCATTTGCCTCTTTGCCGGTCGGAGCGCGGATCAACGGAACATTGCCGGCTTGACATAAAACGTACTGTATCGTACAGTACGTTTTATGTCTCACGCTGTCAACGTAACAAGACGCCGGAGGCAAAGCCTGGCATGACGGCGCTGAGCATGACCGCGCCGCGCATCGCCGAACCGGCCGAGACCGCGGCGCATTCGAGGTTGGAGGCGCGGCGGCGTGCCTTTCTGAATGCGGCCAACGCCGCATTTCTGCAGAAGGGCTACGCCAACACCACGCTCGGCGACATCATCGCGAGGTCCGGCGGCTCCCGGCAGACGCTTTACGCGCTGTTCGGCGGCAAGCAGGGCCTGTTCGAGGCGATCATCTCCGAGGTGAATGCCGAATTGTTCCGCCCGCTGCGCGCTGATGGCCAGCTTGACCGGGCGCCGGATGACGTTCTGGTGGAAATCGGCACCCAGTTTCTCCAGGCGGTTTTAGCGCCTGACGCGCTCGGCCTGTTCCGCCTGGTGCTCGCCGAGGGACCCTATATGCACGCGCTGTCGGCGCGTTTTTGGACCCTGGGCCCAGCCCGCACGATTGCTGCGTTCGAAAATTATTTTGCCGAACAAACGCGGCGCGGCGCCCTCAAACTCGCCGACCCGCGCCAGGCCGCCCAACAATTTCAAGGCATTTTGCTTGGTACGTTTCATTTGCAATGCCTGCTCGGCTTGCGTGAAATTCCGGCTCTTGAGGAGATCAAAGTCTTTGTCAAAACCTCGGTCGCGCGCTTTTTGGATGGCAGCAGGTAGCTCTCAGCCTGAACTTATCGCCCTGTAGATATATTTTAGAGGCGGATTCAGAAATTCCGTGGGATCGCGAAGCGATTCCACGGAATGTCATCGCGCTCTAACGTAAAAAACCCGTCGAAATCCACGGTATGGCGGCAATCAATACGAGTCCGGCCAGCAGGGCGCCGAGATAGGGCCAGATTCGGCGTAGGCCATCATCCGGGCTGATGCGGGCGATTGAGCTTGCGGCATAATAGCCGAGGCCGAAGGGCGGAGCGAACAGACCGATTCCCATCGCCAAAATCAGCACCACCGCGTAATGCACATCGTTGATGCCGAAGCTCTCGGCGATCGGAAATAATAGCGGCCCGAACAATACCATCGCGGGAATGCCCTCCAGCACCGAGCCCAGCAGGATCATCACCACAATCGTGGCCCCCAGAAAGCCGTAGCGGCCGCCTGGCACATGGCCGAGAAAGCCGGCGATGGCCTGGGAGAAATTCGATTGCGTGAGCGCCCAGCCCATGGCGGTGGCGCCACCGATGATGAACAGAATTGCCCCGGCGAGCGAGGCGGTTGCCACCAGCATCGGGTAAACCCGATGCCATTCGAAATGCCGGTAAATCAGCAGCCCGGCCAATATCGTATACACGATACCGATGGTTGAGACCTCGGTCGCGGTGGCAACGCCCTCGATCACGGCAAAGCGGATGACAAACGGCAAGGCCAGGGCCGGCAGGGCGATGAACAGCCGGCGCAGCACCACCTTACGCCCGACGCGCGCCGGCAGCGTCGTCGGCGCGACGGTGCGGGCACGGGCGACGAATGCGAGCGCGATGGCGAGCACGATGCCGGGCAGCAGGCCGCCGGTGAACAGGGCCGAGATCGAGACACCGGTCACCGAACCAATGATGATCAGCACGATCGAAGGCGGGATGGTCTCCGCCATCGCGCCGGAGCTTGCCAGCAGCGAGACGATCTCGCCATGATGGATGCCGCGGCGCTTCATCTCCGGGATCAGCACCGGGGCGACCGCCGCAAGGTCGGCGGTTTTGGCGCCGGAGATGCCCGAGACCAGCAGCACCGCCCCCAGCAAAATATAGGAAAGACCGCCGCGCATATGGCCCAGCATGGCGGATAGAGATTCAACGATGACCGCCGCCATCCGGGTGGAGACGATGAGATGGCCGAGCAGGATGAAGAGCGGAATGGCGAGCAGGACCACGGCGCTCATGCCCTGATCCATCGACCCAGCCACCACCGCAAGCGGGGTGCTGGAGGTATCGAGCAGATAGGCCAGAGTGCAGAGGCCGAAGCAGAACGCGATCGGCACGCCGCCCAGCACACCGGCGGCCAGCAGCAGGACGAAGAAGACAACCAGGTTATCATTGCCCATGCCCGTCAGTGCCGGGCTTGCCAGATGCAAAATGATCGCGATCACGGCCAGCGGAATCGCGGCCATGGCGATGTCGCGCGGCCGGAAGCGGGCAAGGCGCAATAGGGTTGCCAGAAACATCAGCACAAATCCGGCCGGCATGGCGGCGGCGCGATAGGTATCGGGCAGGCCCAGAACCGGTGTCTGCACGAACCATTGATTGGCGGCATAGGTGATCGCGGGGTTGATGAGCAAGGCCAGGAATAGCAGCGGCGCCAGCAGGCCGAGCGCGTTCAGGACCGGCTGCCAGGCGGCGGGTGCCAGGCCGACCAGAGTGGTCATGCGCATATGTTCGCCGCGCCTGAGCGCGCCGGCGGCGCCGAACATGGTCAGCCAAAGAAAACTGGTGGTGATCAGCTCATCGGTCCACTCCAGCGGGTGGTTGAAGACAGAGCGTGCCACCACGCCGGTGAAATTCAGCGCCACCTCGGCCAAGACCAGAAACGCCGCCGGCGCATCGACCAGCCAGCCAAACCCCTTGTCGATGCGCCTGAGCGTGGAACTGGCGATCTCCGCCGCAGGGTCAGCGTGGCCGGGCCGTAAGCCCGCTACAGTGAACCCTGCCGACATCAGGCCAGTTGTCCGACCGTCTGTTCCAGCAAGCTCCAGGCTTGATCGCCGAATTTCTGCTTCCAGCCGGCATAGAACCCGGCGCTGGCCAGCTTGGCGCGGAATTGGTCTTTATCAACGTCAATAAAGCTCAAGCCCCGTTTGCTCAAATCCTGCTGCAGGCTGGAGGCGAGCGCTTGCGTGTCGATCCGTTCGGCAAGGCCGGCTTTGTTGAACTCTTGCAAAACGCTGGCGCGGATGTCGTCGGGCAGTGCCTGCATGGCGGCCGGGTTGGCGAGGATCCAGTAGCCGTCCCAAACATGGCTGGTCAGGCTGCAATATTTTTGCACCTCGTAAAGCTTGGCGCTGTTGATGATCGCGAGCGGGTTTTCCTGGCCCTGCACCAGATGGGTCTGCAATGCGGTATAGACCTCGCTGAAATCGATCGGCGTCGGGTAGGCGCCGAGCGCCTTGAACAGCGAGGTCAGCAAAGGCGCTGTCGGGACGCGGATTTTAAAGCCCGAAAGGTCCTCTGGCGTTTTGACCGGCTGGTCGGAAGAGGTGATCTGCCGGAAGCCGTTATTCCAGCTTTTGCCGACCGTCATCAAACCCGCGGCGGCGATTTTGCCGCTGATGAAATCGCCAAGCTTGCCATCCATCGCCGCCCAGACCTGGGCGTAATCCTTGAACGCGAAGCCGACATTCACGATGCCGGCATCCGGCACATAGGTGGCAAGCACCGAGGACGCGAGGTTGATGAATTGCACGCCGCCGAGACGGACCTGCGAGAGCAATTGCGCATCGGTGCCGAGCTGGGCGGCAGGGAAGACGTCGATCTGCAACCGCCCGCCGGTGGCTTCCAGGACCCGCGCCGCGGCGGCCTTGGCCTGCACATTCACCGGATGAGACGGCGCCTGGCCAGTGGCGAGCTTGTAGGTGAATTGCGCGGCGCGGGCCGGCCGGCTGAGAATGCCGGCCAGCGGCAAGGCCGCCGCAGTTTGCAGGGCCAGGCGTCGGGTGATGCGTCTTGTCATGTTATTTCCTTCCGTTTGTTTTTATCCCGGACATGTGCCGGTTATCTTGGTTCGTTGCCGGGTCGTTATAACCAGCTTTTGATGCTGGCCACGACCGCGCTGGCGGAGATGCCGTAGCGGTCATGCAGCGTGGGCAGAGCACCGGCATCGAGAAACTCATCCGGCAAGGCGATCTGCCGGAAGGCCGGCGCGATGCCATTTCGTAACAACAACGTCGCGACCGCCTCGCCGAGACCGCCGATGGTGGTGTGATTCTCGGCGACGATCACCAGCCGGCCGGGTTTGGCGGCGGCGGCGAGGATCGCGGCCTCATCGAGCGGCTTGATGGTCGGCACGTGCAGCACGGCGAGCTTGATGTTGTCCGCTTCCAGCAAGCTGGCAGCTTCAAGCGCGCGCATCGTCATGAAGCCCGAAGAGATCACAAGCGCATCCGCGCCGTCGCGCAGCATGGCGGCTTTGCCGATTTTAAACTGATAGCCGTATTCATCGAGCACCAGCGGCACGTTGCCGCGCAGCAGGCGCATATAGACCGGGCCGTTATGCGCGGCGATGGCGGGCACCGCCTGCTCGATTTCCAGCGCATCGCACGGATCGATGATGGTGAGGTTCGGCATGCCGCGGAAGATGGCGATATCCTCCGTCGCCTGATGGCTGGGGCCATAGCCGGTGGTCAGGCCCGGCAAAGCGCAGACGATTTTGACGTTGAGCTTTTCCTCGGCGATCGCCAGGCAGATAAAATCATAAGCCCGGCGCGCGGCGAACACGGCATAGGTGGTGACGAATGGTAGCGCACCTTCGCGGGCGAGGCCGGCAGCCGCACTCATCAGCAATTGCTCGGCCATGCCCATCTGATAGAATCGCTCAGGATAGGCTTTGGCGAAGATATGCAGATCAGTATATTTCGAAAGATCGGCTGACAACCCAACAATATCCGGATTCGCTGCCGCCAGTTCCACCAGCGCATGGCCGAAAGGAGCGGATTTCGTGCGCTGGCCGGGGGCCGCGAGCGAGGCGATCATCGCCGACGTGGTCAGGCGTTTCGGTGCGATGGCCTGGCTCATGCGGGTCTCCCTTGATCGAGTGTATCAAGCGCTTTTTGCCATTCATCGGCATCGACGCGCAGAAAATGGTTCATCTCGCGGGTCTCCAGAAAATCCACCCCCTTGGCCATTTTGGTATCGCAGATGATGATCCGCGGCTGCGCGCCGTCATGGCGCCGGGCGCGGTCAAAGGCGGCGACCAAAGCGTCGATGTCGTTGCCATCGACACGTTGGGTGTACCAGCCGAAGGATTCCCAGCGCGCGACTTGCGGCTCGCGCGAGGTCATCGCGGCCGATGGGCCATCGGCCTGCTGGCCGTTGACATCGACGATGGCGATCAGATTATCGAGCTGCCAATGGCTGGCCCCCATCGCGGCTTCCCAGGTCGAGCCTTCGTTCAATTCGCCGTCCGAGAGCAGGTTATAGACGAAGGATTTTGATTTTTTGCGCTTCAGGCCCAGAGCGAAGCCAACCGCGATACCAAGCCCGTGGCCGAGCGAGCCGCCGGTGATTTCCATCCCCGGCGTATAGGAGGCCATGCCAGACATTGGCAGCCGGCTGTCATCGGTGCCGTAGGTTTCAAGTTCGGCTTCAGGGATGATCCCGGCTTCGATCAACGCGGCATAGAGTGCGATGGCGTAATGGCCGATTGAGAGCAGGAAACGGTCCCGCCCTTCCCAATCCGGGTCCTCGGCATAATAGGTGAGCGCGTGAAAATAACTCACCGCCAGCACATCGGCGATGCCAAGCGCCTGGGCGATATAGCCCTGGCCCTGCACTTCGCCCATGCGCAGCGCGTTGCGGCGGATGCGGTAGGCGCGCTCGGCGAGTGAGACATTTGATATCTGGTTCAATGGATCAGCATCCCCCCATTCACATCGATCACCGCGCCGGTGATGTAGCCGGATAATTCAGAGGCCAGGAAGAGAAACGCGCCGGCGACATCCT
>Ga0116231_10001904_pt1 | contig 43466 bp, 30 predicted proteins | sample S1TSphgellanicum_2_FD_89695 | JGI IMG/M metagenome (GOLD analysis project Ga0116231, IMG submission 89695) | Host-associated microbial communities from peat moss isolated from Minnesota, USA - S1T2_Fd - Sphagnum magellanicum MG | ecosystem: Host-associated > Plants > Peat moss > Unclassified... | reverse complement strand
GTTGAAGAAAATGTTTAGACAAATAAACCACAAGAAGACTTTCCACATTTTTCCCAAAAAGTTACATTTAAAACCGGAATTTTTTTTTCTCACCCCCCCCCCCCCCAAATGTAGCATTATTTTAACACACACGGAATATGTATACATATGTATATGGAATTTAAGTTTCTTTTTTAAAATTTAAAAAAAATAATAAATTGGGTATTCAATATGAAACAATTATGTAATCGGTATGGTCTTTGTTGCACCACAACCATATTAATATTATAATAATAATAATAGTTGCTTGTTGCAATGGTTTTGGTGCACAAGGAGGAAAATAATAATAATAATTATTTTTTTTATTTTTAAAAACAAAAACAAAAACAAAACAAGAACACGTTGTTTGTTTGACATTGTTGTCACCTTTACGAAAAAAAACCCTCGTCTATTCTCTTCTTGACAAAAGCTTTCAAATTGGGTTATGCAAGAATCTAGCACACATGATGATCAAACACCATCCACCACATCATGTAACCATAGTTTAATGAAACCACAGGTCGAGGAAAATCGATTTTTTGAGTGCATGCGGGTGACTCTTAGTAGAATCTTGCACCCACCAGCAGCCCTACTATGTTTGCATTATCTATCTCACTTGGGTCTCTATGATAACCAACCACTCTATTATATACCTCATCACTCATGCTCTTCTTGATGCATTTACTTGGATGTCCTCTTTACAAACATCTGAAAGACCCACAATTTGTGGGTCATATCTTGACAAAGGTGTGATGCAGTTTCATTTTGTAAACGATCCAAGGTGGGGAAGAGCAATGCAATCGTCACAAGGAAGACTCACTCAATGGTGAGTGAGCATCACTCTAGTTTGCAATCAAACTTTTGCGATTAGACCCTTTTAACAATTGGGATCGTGTATTTTTAAGTTCAATTCACCATTAGCCAATGCTATTGTTGTCAATGTCTTTACAAGGTAAAGATAACATGTATCATGGTCTATTGTTGAATTTGACCTTTTACCACTTAGTCGATGATAAAGAGACATTAGTATGAGATATGAGACTTTGTAACCATGGGTTATAAGCACATGATTATACATTGTCTAATACCTAGGTGTTGATGTGAGTTGCTTGGAATTGGTACAATTTTTTAACATGTTCCATGAGCTTTAAATTGAATGACTTTTCACACTCAAGTTTGTGTAAGTGCCCGTAAAAAAAACCATAAAAGCCCAAGTTTTAGTTAGGCTCATTATGGCATTTTAAGGTGGCCAAACATTTTCATGAAAGGGAAAAACTCCTTAAAAGAATAGAGAGGCTTTACAAACAAGACCCACAAGCTTGTGTGAAGTGAAATTGGCTAGTTATGAATTCCCAAGATGAAGTCATTTTGCAAATGTAAAAATCTAAAAGATTCACTCCCTCCAATTACAATGTGTCCTTTATGTAACTCCATCCTTATTCATACTTTACTTGGGCCATAATTTGTGTGGGGAACGTTCACAATGCCACAAACCAATTGTTTGATTTTTCTCATGTGTGTGTCCTTGATGATATTCACACAAATTTATACAACTCCCAAACGAGTCACACATTTCACTCACAAATGGAATCTAGTGGTTAACATCTTCACAATGGACCACCTTATAACCAAGTTATGTGACCCATTTGAATTTAAGATCTCTTTTGATATTATAAGAGGTGATGGATCTAACATCTTTGACAATCACAAAATGTTTTGTGGTTGCCTGACATTGTGAAGAGACTATAATTTTACAACAGTCATGTGAGGTTTAATGAGATGAATGTAGTTGAAATGTAATGCAAATCAACATCACCAACACATTGCCAAAGTTGTCGCACCATGAATATTTAAGAAGCCCTTTGAGCGCGCATCCATGCTTCAATATGTGTTTTGGGTTTGTTGAAGGTTTCATTTATTCACTTTGGATGGTTATCAATGATTGTTTCCCATACAAGCCATTTCAGTTCTAGCTCCAACATTAATGAATATTTCATGATTGTGCTAAAAACAATTTTCACAAAATTGGCCTCATTGCGGTTGTCACAATTGTTTGTTTATGCCAAAGTAATGTTTATCTATGAGATTGTAGAGAAAACTCCACAACACCACTTGGAAGGTAACATGACAACAGCTGAAAGGAACTAGTTCACATTCTACCATTTGAAATGCCATGTCACAACATGATTACTCCTTTGTGATGTGCCTTAGCAATGAAAACATTGCTTACAAATGGTGGATCCTCCACATCCTTGGGCATCCTCTGTTCACTTGAGCTAAAATAGAGCATTAGGTATCTGCAATAATCCACCTACCCCTACTTACCTTGTCAAGTAACTTCACCCCCATTTGAGTTTACAATCCATCAAAATAGCGCAGATGATCATGGAGATCCTCCGCATGTCTGATTTTTTTCACAGTTTTTCCATCCTCCTCAACCTGCATGAGCAAGACAAGCTGCCAGTCTGAGCACAAAGCTGATCCTTGCCGCTTCCAGCTATAATACTTCCTACTATCATTTTAAGCAAAGAAACTGATCAGCATAGTAACATCTTCATCTGATGAGACAGACCATTCTGTGGTCAAAACACATTATGTTCTAGCAAATCAAGTTCTAAGACCAGAAGCTTGTTATAGTTTGCAGGCACAATGGCTATCCTCAGAATGCATAAATGCACACAGCACATTCAGAGGAATGTGATCCACCTGTACACCAAGCTAGAACAGAATAAACTCACCTTGAATCAAACCTTTTCAGGTTGTTCTTCAAGGTACTCTAGTGATTTGAAACAGTTCAGACAAAACACTACAATCTCTTTTAACAAGTTCAAGGCCGTCCAGATACCACCCAAATATGTAACAACCTGGGACTTGGGATTAGAAACCCACCCAGTATTCTGGTGGTCTCATCCGCAGGTTGTAAGTGGAAGCCATGGCCATGCAATAGGCACCAGCATCATGTACCACTAATCCTGCTCCCTGTAAGCAACCAAAAACCCACAAAACAACTGTAAGTCTGACTGGGAAGCACCTAATACTTTCATGGGTAGGTACCTCCTGAACCATGGCTTCATTTTAGCACTCAGACCTGAACATCACAAAACAGCTCAAGAGTGAAAGCCTAGCCAGAAAATCTACCCGTTCAGGCATCGCCATTTCCCGATCCTTGCCCAAAAAGTCAGAGGATTCACAGACAGGGCCGACCACATCAAATGTGGCCCTCTTTGCACCAGCTGCAGGTGGTGACACTAATTCTATGTGCTGCACACAGTACAATGAGAACATAAGCAAGAATAAAAGACAAGAATCAGCAGTCTTACAAAACATGAAAATGTCTTCTATTAAGAATATTTTTCAGGAGAAAAAAAAATTCTTGATGCCTCATAACCATTTGATGATCCATACACACAGTCTCAGCAACTGACCACACTAAATCTCTCAGCTCAAACTGTAGGAGAGAGTGAGAGCTTACTCAAGAGTTGCTGCTTGAAATAGAAAAATTTAATCAGGGTAATGCCAATGGATGTGCAGGGGAAGAAGGGATGGGAATGAACCTGATAAGCACCGTACAGACTAGGACGGATCAGCTCCGACATGCTTCCATCAATGACTATGAAGTTTTTATTTCCATTACTCTTTACTCCGGTCACTCGGTTGACAAGAACTGCAGTATTCGCAACTAGTGACCTCCCTGGCTCTATGATGAGTGTCAGGTCCCTTCCTGTCAACAAGTCCCGCACCTGGAAAAAAAACCCAGAGAGTGAATCCTTAAAGGACCCTATATGTGAAACACAACAGAAGACTCTGTTGAGCACACACTGACTGAGAACCTTTCCTCAGCTGATTGAGTACTATGAAGGAAGGATAACTCCAGCTGATGCGCTGAATGTAACCTCTAAATCCCCTCACAAATGACATCAAGTTGCAGACTTCTGACAGCACTTTAGATATCTATAAATTGCAGAGAAAATCTCCACAACAGCAACTTGAAGGTAACCTGACAATAGGTGCAGTCATAACCTTATGAGAATTGCTCACAAAGTGTCAGACAACCATCACCTTCATCACAAATAGCAGGGTCGAGCTTCCATGACTCCACCACTGACTTCATCCGCTCCCAACAGTTGTGTGGGAGTAGATAAGTATCTGACAGCATTTTCTTAGAAAAAGGAACACATAGAAGTCATGGATGCTCACAGTATCAATAAGGTCCATAGGTGTGGGATAGACAGCACCCTCATGGTAGTAGTCAATGCCCAAACCACCACCTATATTGAGGTATTGGATCTCAAAGCCTTCCTTCCGGATGAGATCTATGTATCCCACCATCAGTTCAGCTGCATCCCTGAAGATGTTGACCTGCAGAGCATAACCCACCAGTTCCCAAGAGAAATTGATCAGTAATAATTTTCCAAATTTTCAGTCCACAGCAAAGCTGCAAATGCTGAATCAAATTTTGCAACAAAAGTTTGCCACAACTAGCTTTGCATTCTCATTTCGCAGTTTGAGGAAAAGGGTGTCATACCACAAAGATGCAGAGGAGTCTGCCTGCAAACAACAATCTCTGCGGCATGGCCAATCATCATATATGAAATGGGCACAGTTTCATACCTTTGAAATTGTTGAACCAAGGTGACAGTGGACTCCAACAAGCTTGACCTTGTCGTGGTGATGCTTCACTTGCTCCAAAAACCAACCCAACTTCTCATTCCTGATGCCAAACTTTGAGTTCTTGTTACCTGTTGCAACATAAGGATGGACCTGAAAGCAAATACGAACACCCACCCATATCCATCAAATTGCAGAGAAAAAACTCCACAACAACAATTTGAAGGTAACATGACAATGAGCAACAATGACAATGACACACACACATACACAGAGATGTGCACACAAGATTCTTACTATCCAAGTGATCAATTGAAGATGAAGAATCACCTCAAGATTGCAATGGCAAATTTCAGGAAATATCAGTGGTATAAGAGGAACAGAGCTTCAATGCTGTTAGGAATGAACTTTTGGAAAAGAAAGAGCAAACCTGAGGATCAACATCCGGATTTATGCGCAGCAAGACTCGGATCTGCTTGCCAGAAATTCTACCAGCTTCACAAATTTGCTCTAGATCAAATTCACTATCAACATTGACGAGCACATCAAGCTTGGCCGCAAGGATGAGCTCATCCAGCAGCTTTCCATTCCCATTGAACACACACCTGCATCAAAGCATCAACACCAGAATGAAATCTTTTGATTACAAGAGCATCAAATCCATTCAATTGCCTCCTGCTGCTGCTGCAGCTGCTACTAGAACCCTGTGCTGTGCATTGTCTTGTGCCTGTAGCATTCCCTACTCCTTTAAACCCAAAACCCCAGGAACAAACCTTGTGGGGTCAAAGCCAGCTCTCATTGCGAGCTGGAGCTCGTTTCCGCTAACAAGAACAGCGCTGCTTCCCATGCCTCGCAAGTGCTCCAAAATCTTCAAGTTATTGTTGGCTTTCACTGCATACCCAACAATGTATTGGGTGCCTTGAAGAGCTTCCGCGTACGCTGCGTAATTCCTTGTGAGTTGGCTCTTGCTGTAGAGATAAAACGGCCGCTTCTTCTCCGCCACCATCGCCATCACATCGACAATCTTGACGCCCTCGCAAAGCATGTAACCCTCGTCGTTGAAGGAAAACGCCGACTGCGGCTTCTTCTTCGTCGTCGTTACCACCACCCCATTATGTCCACTCTCCTCTCCCTCGGTGGTACCTGACATTTCGGAGATTTCCCCGGCCACGGCAGATCTGCAAATCTGCTGCTGCTGCACATGGGCATTATGGGTTCCGGAGCTCCTCCCTCTCCTGTCTGCAGATTGCGAGCTACTACTAGTCGTGGTGGTCTTCTTCCCAATACCACAGATGACGACATCCAAACGATCCGGCTGCTGCTTCTTCCGGAACACCCTGACTGCATCAAGAGAAGAAGGCTGCTGCTGCTGAGAGGCAGTAGTGAAGAAGGAGAGCGACGATGATGATTTGGGAGTGAGAGTGGGTAGAGTGACAAAACGGATTGCCATCGCTGCTGATGCTTCCGAGCTCACTCTGGAGCACGCCAAGCCCCGTCCGCAAGCTTGCACACTCCCCCCCACTCAACGACGACGACGACAATAGAAGCGCAAGGAAAGAAACAAAGCGCTTTAGGGTTTCTGGGGTTTTAGGGCTTCAGGGGTTTTCTGAGCCCCACTGTGCAACTTCTTAGATTTTCTTTCCTCGCTCTCGTGTGCTCTTTTCTCAGTCTCAGCTTTTTTGCATCCACTCTCATCTGCGGGACATTTTTTTGGATCTGTCCAGCACCCTGTAAGATGGCTTGATTGCCGTGAAGGAAAACAACGAGATGATGACAACCTCAGGAGTTTGCTAGGGTTCAGAATTTGCTGGACAAAACGTTCTGTGTGGAAGAAGACTGTCTTTTATGAGGACCAGAGCAGGAGCCTGCTTCTTTTGAAGGGTTGCTGGTTAAGAAATTTTGTCTTGGAGTCAGTCTCTCAGGAGGTGTGGTAATGAAGCTCAAATGCAATTGGCAGTTTCTTCTGGTTTCGTGGCTGGTGACAAACAAATGTGAAGAATTGCACACCTTTTCCTCTCATGCTCTGCACAAATCCCCATCCCTCTCTGGCACACAAAAGGGAAGCTGTGACTGCTGCTATCGACAGCTTTCTTCTTCGGCATAGCAAAACCCTAGATTTCTCCAGACAATTTGATAGTGGCTGATCTGGGAAGAGGGGAAGGAAAGGGGGCCAGGGAGAGGAAGAGTAGGAAAGAGGAAGGAAGAAGAGAGAGGAAAAAGACAGGATGGGTGTAGATTACTACACATTTTGAAGGTTGGAAGGACAGCGAGTGATGATGAGCTGAAGAAGGCATATCGGAAGCTGGCCATGAAATGGCACCCTGATAAGAATCCCAACAACAAGAAGGAAGCAGAAGCCAAGTTCAAGCAAATCGCTGAGGCTTATGAAGTTCTGAGTAATCCATAGAAGAGGGCAATCTACAATCAAGCAGGAGAAGAAGGCTTGAAAGGACAAGCTCCTCCTCCATATCACCCCAGAGGAAGCAGCCAAGGTTTTGCTGCCAATGGTTTCTCCGCTGGAGCAACTTCGTTCCACTTCAATCCCAGAAATGCTGAAGACATCTTTGCAGAGTTTTTCGGAAGTGCGAGTCCTTTTGGAGGCATGGGAGGGATAGGTGGAAGAGGTTCCAGAGGAGGAGGATTTGGTGAGGGCATGAGTCAAAGTAGGCTGGAAGAAAGGGACCAAAGTGACCTTCCCAGAGAAAGGGAATGAGCAACCAAACCAGATAGCTGCTGCAGATCTTGTGTTTGTGATTGATGAGAAACCGCACCTGGTATTCGAGAGAGATGGCAATGACTTGGTTGTGACAAAGTAGATTCCAATCACTGATGCACTCACAGGTACCAAATTCTCTCTCACAGCTCTTGATGGCAGGACATTGAGCTTCAACCTCCCAGAGGTTATCACTCCTGCCTTCGAGAAGATTGTTGCAAGTGAGGGCATGCCCATTGCCAAGGAGCCAGGCAAGAGAGGCAATTTGAGGATCAAGTTTGAGATCATCTTCCCCAACAGACTGACTGCAGAACAGAAAGTAGGCATGAAGAGGTTGATGCTGGGAGCAGCAGCAGCAGCTGCTGCTGTTTGATTGCTGTAATTCCTGACTACCTAATGTTATGATTCAAACCAAGCCTTCTTTCTTCTGGTGTGCACACCAAGTTGAAGGTTAGATTATCCTTCTGAAGAAAGCAACCTGGTCTAGCACCCAGAGTGTGTGTATAATTCATCTCACCTTGCACATTCTTTGCTTGATCTCTTCTGAAGACTGGATTGCCAGTTTTTGCAAGATGGAGCTTGTTTGGCCTTCCATGTCTTTTATCTTCTTCACCTTTGATCTCTCACTATCTGTTGCTGGTTGCTATTTTCCACAAGATGGAGCTTCTTTGGAAACAATCAAATGTGGAAGCGTGAGAGAGAAGACTTACCCCTTTTGACATCAAGCATATCATAGCTTTTGCACATGCCATTTCACAGTGCAAATGATCAAAACCTTAAATGGAGCACAAGGCCCTCACTTTCACACAGCAAAAGCGAGAGAGGAGAAGACTAATTACAAAAAATAGGGTACAAATACAATGTGAACTGCCACACAAATTACTACAAAATAATAGGCTCACCAGGTATCACACAGAGACAGACCAATTGACTGCCCAAAAAGAACCATAATTCCCCATGTCTACATGTCTACTGTCTCCAATTTTGGTGCAGTGACTGAAGAAATGGTTGTGTCTCTCAAAGCCAAGACCTAATTGAGAAAGTCAATTATACATGGCAATAATACAATTTTCTTCTGGCAGTGAACTGAAGAACTGCCTTGATTGGCAAAGCCAAGGCATTATGAGAAAGACTATTGTATTGGGGATGTCATAGACAGTCAATGCAAAACTGCTCATTCAGGCAAAGAGAGGAGAAATATGTCATCAAGACGATCATTTGAGTCTGAATTACCTCCATACACGAACATGGAGTCACCAAATGATGCAGCTGCATACCACCCTCTAGCTCCTGGATACTTCCCTCCTTCTGCCTGCACTTCCAATCGGCTCCATGTTAAGTTGTCAGTGTCAAAAGTGAAGACTTCACTAGAAAATGCACCAGCACCCATATGGCCCTGATCACTTGGGTCAACTTCTCCACCATACAATACTATCTTGCTGCCGATAGTCACTGTCCCAAAAACACTCCGACCTGTCGGTATTTCGCCAGTGCATTCCACCTCCTCCCAAGTTTGTCCCTCTAGATCAAACCGATGAATGTCTCTCAATTCATGACCACAGAAACCAAAGATGACCCACACACTGTTGTTCAATACAACTAAGCCTGGACCCCCTCTCGGCACAAGTTTGCTGCCTGGAGAAGGAGATGGAAGCTTTACCCACTCCCCACTGGAGATGTCAAAAGACCACAAATCATTTAGGCGACCATCTTTCCCACAGCCACCAAAAGTGTACACCCTTTTGCCTTTATCATCTGCTGCAAGGGCATGGTAGCTCCTGATGCATTCATGCCATGCACACCACCAATTCATCTCCATCAGCTACTGTGTCCCACTTTCTTGCTTATGTCAGAAGAATGTACAGTGTATGTTTACCATGCATCAAAGTCACAATCTGTGGCCCTTCTTCAGCATGACGTTGAATCATCTACTGGTTGTTAGTGATATGCACACAGATATTGCTTCAAGCACCTAACAAGTCTCATTTCAACTGTGCAAAATGAGATTACAACATTCCATCAAAGAGAAAAGGCAGAAACAAAAATTCACTTGGAAACAATAGACAAAATAAGGAAGAAGCTCAATGAAGGTACAACCTGTTAGGTGGGCTCTTGGTGCCAGATGACAAAAGCTTCCAGACTCCAGTTTCAATGTCCAATGAGTAAAACTCATTTAACTCCTCATGCTCTTTGTCCCGACCAGCAAAGACATAGATAACCTTGTCGACAGTAACCATGGCCACACCAACCCGTGGAGAAGGCACATCCCCTTTGCAATCTAAGATGGACCATGTTTGTGATACCAGATCAAAAACATGCACAAGGTTGTCTATAGGCACTCTTGGCTCAAACTCACCACCAAATACAAAAGCCTTGTCCCCTACGACAGCAACTGCATGTGAACTCCGTGCCCTTGGTGCACCTGCTGGCTGAGTCACCTGTACCATGTCCCAAATACACAAATATAATTCTGCATTCCTCCTACTATGTCCACTTTCTGACACAACTGTCGTCTCAAACTATCTGTGACGATGGATGCTACTCTTGTTTGTCTAACCCTAATTCAAGGATTAGTGTTGGATAGATGTGTAATACCCATTTAAGGATTAGAGTTTGATAGATATGCAATCACAAGAAAAATCAGAAGCAATTGCATTATCACAAAAACCACTGAAATAACAGATGGCAATAATACAACTGCTTCCAATATTTCTTGTGAAACTGTGAATGGATTCCACCAGAATTCTTCTAGAGCAAACTGCCTTATTTGCAGTTGCAATACCACAAAGCAAAGTATAGATGTGTGGTTTTTTGCAAAAAATTATAGCAAGAGTCTTTTTGAGCAAGCTGGATCTTTTCCACCTGCATTTGGCAAGGGCAAGGGCATAAAAGATTATACAATCTTGTACAAAAGAAACTCAAGAGTTTCAAGAGTCCCCAAAAAAGGCACTAATCTTCATTAAACCACCTTTCCCTAAAACCCTTTTTTAGTCCTGAAAACCCTAGTTTCACTCTTCTACAAAGATTTTACCCCCCCCCACCTTCACAGCCGAGTCTGTGCAGCTCTTCAGTCTCCCTAACAAATCCAAAGGATATGAACAGCCTCCTGATGCATTTGACATCGAATACATAAAATCCTAATCACTTACCTCTAGGCTCTCATTCTCTCCAAAGAAACAAACAAACAATCGAAACCAGAACGCCTACTGAATTTGATAACAACACTTCAAAGCACAAAAAAATTACGTCATTCTGTTCAGGTGGGCAAAAAAGAAAGAAAGACAAGAAAAGAAAAGAAACGGTCGAAACCAACGATCCACGCGGGAAAGCAAATCACAATTCCAAGCCTGTGGTTTCAACATCAAAAGAAGAGTATATAAAATGCCAGTGCCTACAACATTTTCCTTCAAATGTATGCGGGAAATGGCATTGATAGGAAGCCAGAAATCGGGATTCACTGACCTCACGCCACTGCAATTCGAGACGAGAATCCCCCATGTCGAGAAGCGTCGGAGCGCTGCGACAAAACGAGTTCGATTCTACGTCTTGCGAGAACGCCAAACCCTATTTCGCATGATCGTCGTCACTCCGGGCTGCCCTTTGAAACTGGGGGTCATACTACACCACGAGCACTAACCAGCCTGAATTTTTCTACATTATCAGCACTTGATCTCTGAAGGGCCGCCCTTTGAAACTGCGGGTGACACTGCACCAGGAGCAATAACCAGCTTGAATGAATTTTTTAACATTATCAGCACCTGTTCTTAGCAATGTTCTGATTTTTGTGGAAATTAAGTTTCATTTGAATGAAAATGTTGAATGTCACCACATGCAACTTGAATTGAAATCAACTCAATTGGATTTGAATTCAATTGAATTGAACATAATATTCTTTTCCTCTACATTTGGTAAGATTAATGTTCTCATTGAAATTTCAAATGAATTGAATTTGGTTGAATCAAATCACAATTGAATTGAATTTGGTTGGATTGAATCACATTGAATTCAAATTGGTTGAATCAAATCATGTTGAATTCAATTTGATTGAATTGAATCACATTGAATTCAATTTGGTTGGATTGAATCACATTGAATTCAAATTGGTTGAATTGAATCACATTGAATTCAAATTGGTAGAATCCAATTTGATTTCAATTCAATTCAAAGCAAATTGAATTCAATTGGGTTGTTGAAAGGATTGAATAGTTAGACTTGGAATTTCATAATTGTCAAGTTGATGTTTGTACTATTGGACCTTATACATACATGTTTCATCTAAACCAATTTCAATCATCATCACAATTGGAGTTTTTGAGTATCTCATACATATATATACACTATAAATGACACAATAAAACCTTCATAATATTAATTATTTTTAGGTCTATGGGAAAATTTTAATTGTTCAAACATGTTGCAAGAAAAAAAAATAATTAATTATCATTGCCATGTGGGAAAGTTATGCTAGAAAATTTAATTAATTGTATTTCTAGAAAGTGCAAGGTTTAACATGTTTCCATTCTATATATATATCATTAATCCATGATGGAATGGAAAATTAACAAAATGTGTGTGGTGGGGGGATGGATACCAAGGACCCTTCACCCAAAATGTAGTCAATTTCGAAGTGTATTAAATGATTGCAAGGATAGTAAAATTAAATCATATAATATTTCAAGTTTTGTAAGAGGCACCTATTGGTGATGCATTATATGGTAGAATTATACCCAATTTTTGTAATCAGCACCCAATCATAAAAATTGGGGGAGATGTGTCACTTTTTTTGTTGGCCCAAATTCAAAATGATTATGTAATGGAATTGGACATGACTTGGCCAACAAAGGCTCCATTCTAATCAATGATATATCTTTTATTCCATTGTATGAATCAATTTTTAGTGTTGCAACTTATCATATAATTTCGGTAATATTATGAATATGATTTTCAAAAGTAGACAATCAAAGGACACCTGACATGGTCTTTTATAAATAATATTCCTATCGGTGACACCATGAAATGCAAGATATAAAAAAAAGAGTCTCCAAGCTCCATGTATGTTGCAAAATCTAAGAATCATTTGAAAATTCAAATTTTAAAAAAAACCCACCAACATAGTAGCATACATGAATTCATTTGATGGAAAATGATGAAATAGCAATTGTTCTTCAAGAACAACCCCTTTCCCCTTGAAGTCAAATGTCATAGATAGCATTACCTTGGAATAGAAAAAAGTATCTACAATTTCAAGCCCATAGTGTTTGATGAAGTAACATTCAAAAGAAAAGGGGATCCATTGAGAGTTCTACACACATGATCAAGATGTGCAATTTCAACAAAAATCACAAACATAATGGCCTTGCCAATAGATAAGATGTTGTACATGTGCATTTATGTATGTATACAAATACGTATATTATGTTGTGATTTATTTGTATGTGTTTGTGTGTATGTGCATTTATTGGTTGTCAAATCATTTTGTAGTATTATGTGGTAATACAAATTGGGGAACATAATCAGGTAATTTGAAAGCAAAATAAATGGGTTTATGATTTATCCAATGTGCTTGTTGTTTCAAAATGACATTGTTGTATTGGTGCATTTGTCCACATGTGATCTATTTGTGTATCATTAAAATGGTGTTTTTTTTTATAAAAATGAGTTTGAAATTATATTTATTCATAATTGTTTGTAATGTTGATGCTTGATTTGTTTTTGTTAAATATATTATATTGAAATCTTCAATTATTACAATCAGACAATGTGAAGGCATTTTTTGTATAATGCTTTCTAATTTAAAATTACAATGTGACACTCACATTTTGGGAGGTTTATATATTGCAATTACATATAACTTTTCTTGTGTGTTGTCATTAAAAAGTGCGGTGATAAATTTAGCACCAAAATTTGTGATTGTTGTGTTTTCTATCAATGACACATTGTCATCATAAAATACCATACTGCCATGTTCATCATAACATGATAATATATGGAACTTTTGTGATAAAACATGTTGTTTTTCTTGTGTATGCCAATTTCATAATTTTTGGTTTTAAAGCATCAACATTTGTAATCTGTTTAATATAATATTGTAACATGTTTTGTATAATACACATGAGGGTGAACGTTTTCCTTGTCCCTACACCACTTGTTAAAAAAATTATGAAATGGTTTTGTAAGGTTTTTTAAATTTTGGTATAAGATATCATCAACAATAGCTCTTTGTTCATTATTGAATTGTTTCATATATGAAGAAAACTTTTTTTATGTCATGAATTCATTTGTTCGTTGGAAAACATTATGCATTAACATTTTTTTTAACATTTTTATTTTTTGATTGTGCAAATTTTCATATGATACATCATATGGTTCAATTTTTTTTGTATTAGTGATTTTATTTTTTAAATGTGGATTACTTGCATTATCAATTATTTCATTCAAAAAAAAAAAATTCCCATCCATTTGTTTGACGAATTTTTGTGTATTCTTTAACTTGTGATTTTAAATTGTCCCATTCAATATCAAAATTGTTGGATCGATTAAAATTATATACAATTTTTTTTTGCATTTTTTCTATATCATTTTTTTGTTCCACATAAGCATCTATCCACGAATCACAATTATTTTGCAAATTGAGTTTCGATTTTTGAAAGGGCTTAAATATAAATAATAATTTTTTTGTAATGATTTTTTGGAGCTTTGTGTTGATTAAATGAAACTCATCAAATTATTTTACTTTTACTATGTATTTATTTCCTTTTGTATCATAATTAATTACAAATTCTACTAAACACAAATCATTTAATCTCTCATTTTGATTGATATACTTATCAACTAATGATTTACAATGGATTTCTATAGAATTTGGAAATAAGCCTTGTATTTTTTTGGTGGTAGTAATACAAATGTTCTATCTTGTTATTGTGTTTATAAATTGAAATGAGCTTGTTGAATAATATAATGGTATGTATAATGTTGTTTTGTACAACTTGTTGTATAGACATTTGTTGTGCATTTAAAAATGCATTTCCTAGTTTTTTAATGCGTTAGATGCTTCTATTTATTCATGTTTATACTTGTCTAATATGATTTTCATTTCTTGAATTACAAATTTATTTTTTTTGTCAAATAAGAAGTATAATATGATGTTGCTACATATCAATTTAAGATATATAGTTCATCTATATTTGCTCCCCACAAGGGTCCTGCATGTATGCCAAATCCATTTGTACATATATCATTTGGTTTTTCGTTTAAAAAATAAAGTTGGTTTTTGTATCATGTAATGTAATCTAATAATATATGTTTCCTCATCTATTTTTAAATCTAATAAAAATTGTTCAAAAAATATCTTCACTTAATCCCATGTCGATAAGCTTTTTATAAATTTGAATATTAATTTCACCATGGTTTGGCATACGATCTTGTTCATCTAAAAGCAATAATATTTTTGTATGTTTCATTAATGGTTTTGCATATTCAAATCGACAAATTGGTTAACAATTTTTTTTGCATGTTTTTTTATGTTAATGTATTTACATATTATGAATTTCAATTGAAAGCATTGTTTTATCAGTTGTTAAATATTTATTTACAAAACATTCAATTTTTTCATTTTTTGAAACACCAAATGTAAGAGCATTTTGTACCCACAATAATCCATGATCATGAGGCAAACCTCCTTATTGAAATTCAGTTATGAAAAAATAATCTTTCACCTTACCAAATATTAAATCAATATTTTCGATAAGTTTATGAAAATTATTCATTATATGTTCATAGTAACGTGCACAAGTGATAAGATCATTTGTAACAAGTTCCTTAATATTTAATGAATCATCTTTTTTTATTCTTAAATTTTGACCAATGTATTGATCATATAATTTTTTCAATGTTTTTATACGAATCAACCAATTGTATACACATTTGTGAATGTTATGAAAAATGTTGGTGGGCCAAGTTGCTTAATCATTACAAACACATATTTACGAAAACAATCAAAATAATCTGAAAATGTTCTTATGAGATTTAATTTTTTACATCCTAAACATGGTTTCAATATTTGATCTAAATTCACATTAATTGAAATCACTAGCTTTTAAAACACGATCTAACAATTTTTCTTTATGAATAAAAATCCATGAACAAGATAATACAAAAATGAATTAGAATTTTGATTGTTTAAAAATATATATTATTTATATGATATGCAAACTTTTTATTTATATTAATTATTTTTATTTGCACAATCTTTTGATAAAAACATGCAAATGATGGTCATGGATGCCCATAAAATAATGTTGGAAAATTATATTTTTCAAAATGTGCATCACAAAATAATCCAAAAGGTTGAGAACCTTTTAAAGAACTATTGTTAGTGATTTGTCATTGTTGTCAATAACATGTTCAAGACTTAAAATATTTTGCACTAAGTTATTTGTGTAATCTTCATCAATTATTTCTTCAAACGTGTTTGGTTTTTTTAGTTACAAATTTGTATCAATTGGTGTTCTTTTAACTTTGTAGTTTCATTTGTATTTGTTAATTCCACTAAATCTTGTCAGTTTGGTTTAATTGATTTTTTTGCACTTTAATATAATGGGATTTGGCAAAGTTCTTGTAAAGCCTTTATCACTATGTTAGGACAAACAAAACTTGACATTTTTATGGATTTGTATTCCAATTTTCTTTTCAAAAACATTACAATTGAATTATCATCATACGTACAATCGAGGTAATATAATTTGTACCAAATTAAAATTTGTTGGAACATTATAATGTTTCCATGCATTCCATATTGTTGATACTCTTTTAGTTGGAATATTTGTGCGAATGCAAAAAAACATGCTCCAATCAAATGTTCTTCAATTTTATTTTAAATTGGAACAAATTTTAAGTTCAGTTTATTATTTGTAATATGTTTAGGCAATGTCATGTTCAATTTTTTGCCACAATCAAATTTCTTTCAACAAGAATTACATATAAATATAGGATCTTCTATTTTTTCATTTTTAAATCAGTAGGAATTTTTTTTAAATATAATTTAGAAACAAGGAAAATTTGGAATGTGAAATATAATGTTCTACAACAATAGCATGCATGTTTAACAATGTTTTCAATATCTTTCTTATATTTAATAATATTTTTGTTGTTATTCTTTTGGTCGAGGTTTTTTGTTTTCTTTGGTAGTTGGATTTTCTTTTGTTAATTGGACAAAATGATTAAAATGTTCTTCATTTCTACTAGTCCCATTGAATGGTTTAAAAACATCTTTGTTAGGAAAAACACAACCCATATTTGTTTCTTTTTTATTAAAGACATGATGTGGAATATTCTTACTTGTAGGACCAATGACATTATCTTTGATATTATTATTATTTTGTATGTTTTCAATTGGACTTATTTTTTCTTTAATTAAAATAGGATTTGAAGAATTTTTACTTGTTAAATCAATTAGATTGTCTTTAATAATATTATCACATTTGACATCACATTTGATTGGCATCATTTGATTGACATCATTTTTAATTTGTTTTTACATTTTTTCTAATTTCACTTGTTGAATAGTAGGTGGAACAACTGTTGAATTAAATGAAACATTTGCAAGAAAATCCATAATATTTTCAAGGATTTTTAGTTTTTTTGTTGAAAAAGATGAATTTCATGATCATTGTCATCCTAGGATATGCATTTAAGATGTTTAAGATGATGTTTAATTTGTGATGTGTTTAAACCCAAATATGGATTTTTTGAATAAAAGCTAATGCAATCTCTTATGGCAATCATTCTAGATGATTTTTTCTTGATTATTAAAAAATTATTTAATTCAAAATTCCAACTATACCTTTTTCATTTATGTTGAACCTCATTAATTTCATTATTGATATTATGATTTAAAAAAAATTCATGAATATTTGAAAAAATTATCATGGGATCAACAATGAATGGCACCTTATTCATATAAGGTAGCTCAAAGCACATGAGCTGCATCAAAGTGCACAAGATGTTTTTAATCTTCTAAAATGAATCACGTTTTTCTATTTTATTTTATTTTTAAATTGGTTCTTTACACCACTTGTGATAAACTTGAACATGCCTATTCTAGGAATTTGGGCGCAATCTTGTGCAAGGCCATCATTCTTGAAACAAACCCTTTCTCAATCCTTACCTTACACATTTTCTACTATTGTATGGTGCATTGTGTGCCTTTGTACAATGAGTTGTATTTCTTTAGATTTGACAATATGAATGCAACAACTATCTAAGCTTTAATTTTCAAATAGTTTGATGCATTAGTTTCAAATGACAATAGTGTGTTGCAATTGTTGGAATTCATCTCTTTTGTAATTGGGATGAAAAAATTAAACATGAAGATGCAACCTATATCAAATCAAATATATAATTGTTATTAAAAAAATTTCATGAATATTTCACCCACAAGAAAAGTGAACCAATTTTATCTATCTATTCACCATTGAAGCATGAGATTATGCTTCTAGAAATAAAAAATCATTGTTGGATATTTTTGCACCTAACCATCTTACACACATACTATGAATAAGCCATGAATTGCAGTGAACATGTTAAGAACTATAACAAATCGATTGTTATGGAGGCAAAAATTATGTTCTTGTATGTTTTTTCTTGGTATCAAAATGACATGCAAATTGCATGAGCTACATGAAATAGGAAGGTGAAGGGCAATGTGATCTTATGTTCCACCACTTGCACATGACATAGGGAACAACATGAAGTTTAACTTTGTTAAGATTGGAAGTTATTTCGTATAAATTATGAAATTTAAGCTTTAGTGCAAAGGGCTGTAGGTTGTAACGAACTTGTATTTTGTATTTTTTTTACCTTGATCTCGTGTTAAAATAAGTTTATTAAATAAATCAAATGATGAATATTAAGGAAATATGGCAAATGATGATTATTCATTGTAAAAAAAAAGTGGAATGCAAGGTTGAATGGATCAAATAGTGGTGAAAAAAAGTCTCACAAGCCCATTTGGGAAACATTCCCTTTGTATTATTTGCAAGCCGTAAGATATCTAGGTGGTTAAGCAACAACTTATTGTTTTCAAATCATTTTTCCATCTAGAAAAGTCCTACCTAGAAATCATTATATTGTACATACATGCATAAATATAACATTATATATATATCCAACATGATATGGATTTTGAAAAACACCAATGTTTTCAATGACCAAAAAATGCACAAATAATAACATACAATGAACACGGTGTGAAATTCTTGAAACTTATTTTCATTGATATATTATTTGAATAAATTTGAATCCTTAACAACCATAGTACAATAATTGGATTATTTTGAAATCCATATATAATTTTTCTATGAACTGCAAAATACATACTATTCATTTTAAATGTTCATAACTTTTAAAATTTTAGGTATTATGCATTAAAAAGCCTACATCACATAAATACTTGAATTAATGTTTTAAAACTATGTTTCTAAATGGATAACTTCAATTTTAAAACTACATTTGCCCAATTTGAATCACATTGACCTTGCAAATATGCCACTATGACATGTCCATGTTGGTCCAATGTAATTTACATTCACCAACAAGCAAATTGAAGACATCATTGGACAATCATACTTGGTGTAAATACAATTAACTTATTTGTGTGAAATGACGTCTTTTGGGTGATAACAAGTTTTAAAGATCCAAAGACATGTAAGCATTAATTGAAAAAGAAATATTAAACCAACAAGTCCCATGTCATCTATATTTAAGTTGTTTTGCAAAAAATGTGGATGATTATAAGCATATTAATTGTTCATTTGGGTGTAAGCAAGATAAAGTAAATAACTTGATTACCTTGTCAAAACTAGAATAAGTAGATTTAAAATAGCAACAAAACCCATTATAAAATTATGGAACATTGAATGTTTTCATTTCAATGACTAAATATGATATATGTTTACCCTAATGTGCATTATTTTCATATTTCAAACTGTAAAAGTAGGTTTAAGTAGGTTTTTCAAAATATAAGTAACTTTTGATGTCTACTTTTCATTGTGGGCTTTTGGTTTCAAGTAGGTATCATGTAGGTTCTTACAAAAAGGAAATAGATCTTTTAAAAATGACTTGTTAAAACATATGTTGATTTTCACTTCCTAATTTTTTACATATCAATGTCATTAATTTTTCTAACCAAAAAGTAGGTTTGAACACATATTTTTTAGTTGGTTTCAAATGTACTTTTTATTTATTTTTTAAGTTCATTTGTTTTTAATTTTCTTAGAATTAGATTCTTATAAACTTAATAAAGCCAACTAATGATTCTAGACACATACTTTCACCTAATTTGATGTTACTTTATGGTAGTTTTTTTTAAAAGCACAAGGTTAAAATGGAGACGTTTATTTTTTAAATATATTTTATCTTGTTTTGACCCATTTACTATAGAAAATAAATGATTTTGCATGTGTAATTAATTGGCATTAGTGACCACATTAATGAAAAATACATTATCATGAGGCTTGTTGTGTTTTAAATTTAGTGAAGTGGTGTAAGAAATTGTAAAGGGGTGAAAATGTAATGTTCAAACATTATTGTCCTTAGGAAGGTAATGCCAAGGGTACAAGTTTAATTTCTTTTTGCTTCCAAAAAAAACTACTATCACTTACTAATTTTACTACAACTACTCAATTAATAGTAAAAAAATTATACAAAGAGAAAAAAAGAAAGTAGGGTCTATCATTTAGGGACATACTTACTATCCCAATTATAGGCCACTCTAGTAATATGAGAAGAAGGAAGTATAGAAAGCAAGCAAACAAGATAAAAGAGATTAGGAAGTAGTTGCCTTCTAGACCTTTATAGTACCTTCAATGCATCAAAATGGTGTATAGTGGGTTTGTAGGCCTTCCACAATTGTTAACCTTTACATCATTTATAGACCCTCTAGTGGCATTATCTACGATATATAGTCCTCCAACAAGCCTTCTCAACACTACCTATTGTACACAGCCATTACAAACCCTTTACAATTGTTGTTTACCATATGTAGTAGTCCCATTTATCATACAAACTTCAACTTTCAAATTTAATCCCTTCTTGCTACCATATATTGACTTTTACCTTCTTATGGTAGCAAGAAACTTGTTACTTTAAATACTAAAATAAAACATACATCCTTACTACTTTTGTAGAAAAAACGGAGAACATTATGCAAACTTAAAACATATTACCTTCCTTCATATTCTAATATTGCATTCCAAGATAAAGATAACTCCAACAAGACGTTTAACTTATTGTTTCAACCATTTTCCATTGCAATGTTCAAAATACATCTCGAATCCATATTATTATTCTCTCCTTGAAAATACACACCTTTTTCACAAAAGAACTACCTCATAGCCAAAACTTTATTATTCCAACACAACATAATACATTAACTTATCACAAAATGCAATAGCATCAAATAACATTTCTAATCCCCTTCCTTTAAAACCACACAAGGCCCATCTTACTCCCATGAAAATAGGTCCTTATCCTAATCTTTCTTAAAAATCCTTTAGGTGATTAGTGGATTATAACCCACCACTCATCCACGTGGACTAACTAATCCTGTTAATTTCATCCTTTAGGTGAAGAACGGTAAATTTACCATTAGTAACTAACTAATTACTAGGATGCCCCATGGTACTAATTAGCCTAAGGATTTTTACCCTTAACAACAATCAACAATGAAAGAAAACTTTTGGCCCTTACAATGTGGTTAGAAGACTCGTACAAGATTTCATAGTTGTGTTCAACTAAAAAACAAAATAAAAAAGAAGGTAAATGAAGAAGTGTTGATGATGAAAATGAGTATAATGACTTTCAATTCAACTAATTACCAATGAACAAGTAGTCATAAAAGTTACAATCTAAAGCCATATGGAGATGGAAGACAAATCAATCCTTGTAACTAGTGTGGCAAATATAAACACATAATGAAAACTTGTGATGAACTTCAAAGTGAGGTCACACATCACATGAAAAAACAAAACATCATGAAATTAATTTTAAAAAACCAAGTACTTACAACTAGTTTTTAATTGCAAATGACAAGTTGTAGGCAACTACTAATTGCATGCAAGATAACATATTTCATATTCCACTCCACAACTTCATCCATTGGGCATATAATATATCATAGTGGTTGCCTTTGTAACTATTGTGCAACTATTTTGGTAGTCATTTTTTCAAAACATGTATAAATCATTAGAAAACACATGGCAACAAATTGAAACAACATACATACCTACCTTAACATGTATGTACCTACCTATCTACTTTAGCCTACCTAGGCTATGCTACCTACCTACTTACCTAAACCTATTATGTAAATGAATCATTAACAAACACATGGCACCTAGGCGAGGCTTAAGACTGGGTAGCATAGGCCACTTATGTTAGGCGTAGATTTATGCTAAGCTTAGCTTAGAGCTAAGTAAGCTAGGCCTAGGGGACACCTCACCTAGCCTTGGTAGGCTAGGTAGGACAAAACTTGTAATTAAGAGCCAAAAAAGGTGTTGGATGTTAGACATAATTAGTTAAAGTCATTTAAAAATAATAATTACCATTTGGAACCATAGTAATCATGGAAAGTTAATATTTTTCCCTTCGTATGAATGTCAAGGAACTTAGAATAAAAATTCATTTGATCCAATTTAAAGTTTTTGTTTTTATTTATGACATTTGAAAATGTACACCTATTGTGTCAAAAGGAGTTAGTTTTGGAAAGGACTATCAAAAGGATTCATATAATAAAAAAAAATTCATTGAAAAACATATAGACAATAAAAACTATCTAGCCACATTAGAATAACACTCATATTTTTAAAAATGTGGAACTGTGAAAACTAAAAAAAGTCAAAGAATGTCTCAAATTTGCTCCAAAATTTTAGAACTTCAAAAGTCCTTTACCACATATAAATGAGTTATAATGTACATGATGTATTAAGAATAATTATAGTTAAAAATATAATAAAACTAAAGGATGTGAAATTTTAATTTTTGGTGATGATTTAAAATTTTGATCTTTTTTCAAGATGAAACATTGAATCTACACACTTTTAAAAAATTATATTTATTCAATAATGACCAAAAAAAACATTGATGCATTGAGGAAAATTTTAATATTTTTTTAGAACAAGTTACAAAAAAAGTCATTCAAAAATCCATTTGCATGTAAAAGTTATTTTTGGGAAAAAAAACTCGAAGTTTTTTTCCAAAGTAATCCATTTGGTAAAGTAGTTATAGGTTTTGACCTAAGTCACCTATTTAAACCTAAGGCTAGGTATGTTAGCCCATCTAAGCAACCTAGGCTAGCTAGGTGGCTAGGCCCACCTAACCTATGTTGCATGTATGAAGATATGAATTGCTTATCTCCATGGTGAGAAATCAAGTCTTTAACCATTCAACCACATTTGCATAAGGTGTGTTATTTTGTTAAGATATAACATATGAACATTTTTTCAAGAAATTACACTACTTCCAAGCGTAGGTAGCAATTTAGTTTAGGTAGGTATGTAGCTTAGCCTATATAACTAATCAATAAACCAAAATTGGATTCAATTGCACTAACCCCTCTTTGTTTGGCTTGTGCAATTGATGTGATAATTGAAAGGTGTTCATGCTTGAAGTGTTGTCTTTTCCTAATCACCCTTCATGAAAACCCTTGCATTCCTCTCTTGTCTTGGTGTGAAGAGCTAGGGAACATGCATCAAGTTTTGAGTATTTTGCTATTGTTCAACATTGAGAAAGTACCACTTATACTTTTTGACAAACTTGAGAATTCATCAACAAAAAAAAGGGGAAAAATGCAAGAGAATTAGGCAACTCAATGCCCATGCAAAAGCAAAAAAACAAGTAAGACTAATGGAAATAGAAAAATAAAATAAAAATTCACAATACTTGTGGAGATAGATAAATAGATAATGGAAACTTTTCACCAAAGTAATCTTGTATTTAAGGAGATGGGTCCAAGAATCTTGGTTTAGAGATTTCAAATTTGAAACAAAACTTTATAGTAAAACTTGCACACAAATATGTGGTATTTACAAATGTTGAAGTTCTCATGTCGGTCAAGAAGGTTGCTAGTTTATATTATGAATAGTTTTGAGCAAGAGCTCCAACAATGCAAATCTTTTTAAAAATTTTTCAATCCACCTATTTGGGGATCATTGATTAAAGGTTTGCTATGGATGATCGACACTTTTCACCAAAACAAATTAATACAGAAAGAAATGTTGTTTGAACTTCAATAATCTCAAGTGTTGATCTCAAAAATCAAAGAATCATTGCTTATTGGTGTTTACATAAAACAATAATCAAAACCTTTATATTCTGTTAATTGAATTTTTAAAAATTCAAAAAATTTCAGGTTAATCAATGGTGCAAGACATTTGTGAATATCATGAGGCCTTTAAAGAAATCAACTAACACTACATAAATCAACCAATTGTAGATAAATTTGACAACTCATTGTAATCTTAACACTCCTATTGTTATTGATAATCATAATTTGTAGAAAAAATGAAAATATTGAATCTTTCATTGTCATTGACAATTGTGATTTTTAGAACAAGAAAATTATTGTTTTGCAAGATCACAACAAAGGCATGTGCAAGATGACATGGGGATGGAACTCACTTGAAACATCAAGAATTGCAAAATGACCATAATGTCACCAACACTTTTGCTTGCAAAAAATGTGGATGAAGGGTAGCAACATGGAAGGAACTCATCCTAGACCATGTTATGCAAGATCACAACCAAAAAAACCTACCAAACACCTAAAAGGAAGGGAAGTGCAAAATGACAAAGGGGATAGAAATATCATTTGAAATGGGTCATTGTTGAAGTTCATAACAACACCAAGAGTTCCAAGATGACCATCATGTTACCACTTACTTCCTCTTGCTAAAAACCTAAGAGAAGGAGAACAACTTCATGGGGGTAACTTGTAACAACCTACTTGCAAGACCATAATGAACAGGATTTTACAAGACATCATTCCTACCTACCTAACTTCTTCTTGTGTACCTACCTATTTACCTCCCTTTTCTTTCCTCTTACCATTTGCCTTCTCCCCCCCCTCCCCTTGCCCCCATTACAGACATTGGGTGGCAGACAAAATGGGTGGAAGATTGTTTAAATTTGCTTCAATGGTAGTACTAAGATCTCTCTCTCAAAATTTCCATAGCATTGTTTGTGTGAAGAAGCCAGCTTCCTGTGGAGGTCATGAAAGGGAGGGGGGCATGCAGATGTGACCATCTTGAAGTCAAAAGCTAGTGACCCATCAAAGAGAGCAAAGTGCAGCCTACACTAAAGGCTCAGTACACACTGCAAGTGCATGCAAGATACACATTGAGCTACTGTTTTCCAATCACTACAGTTGTTGGAGTCCATTCTTTCAAGGTGTTTGTGATTGTGAGCTGAGGAGTCTTGAATTTTCCAAAGACTCACAAAATAATTCTCCTCTTTGCTGTGAGTGGGTTAGCTGGAGCTCATTTGGCTTTGCTGATCAATTTGTGATTGGGTTTCTTGTCGAATGAACTGCAAGTGCAGCACCTCCATGAATAGAGAAATTATTGAGTAGTGCAAGCAACATTTTGAATTTTGAACCTAATTCTTGTCCCACTTCTTTCCTGTTGAGCAGGCATCAGTGGCTTGGCAGCTGAAGGAATGCAAATTATCAAGTCAGAATTAAGACATTAGTCTCTCAGCTCAAGAAGGTTGTAGGTTATGAAAAATAGCATGCAACTCAAAGACGAATTAGACGGCAACATGTGTACGAGATTTGTTTTGATTATTGTTTTTACACATTAAACCTTATTTGGGCTCTACATCCCTTTGCACTTCAAGTGACAATGATTAAATTATTTTGTGTGGACATAATAATTTTGTTGTAATCAATTTTATCTTTTCAAATCATAATTTTAATTTTTTTTACATTATATGTTATTTTGTTTCATTAATAATTTTTTTGACATTCTTGATTTGCTAAGTAAAATGTCAATCAAAGTCCAATTCATTACAAAAGTTTGTAACAAAATACAAAATGTTGGGTATCATCATCCCATCCACAACAGAGGAGTGAGTTCTTTCCTTTTTGTTTTGGTCCAAAAACACAGCTGGCCCTAGTAGTCCCCCAGCTGCAATAGCAGCAACAGCAACAACAGCCTCTCTGAACATCAGGACTAATCCCCAGTAGGTACCACACAACAACAACTCCTCCACTCCCACTTCTTCTTGCCCCCACCAAAAAACACAAGCAAAAGGGTGATGATATGATACACTTCCATACCCCCTCCCCTCCCTCACACAGTTCATCACATCTTGTGTGACCCACCCACACAGGTAATCATGTGCCTTTCTTTTATGAGGAAGAAGGCAGTCAGACAGATTATGAATCCCCCCCCTCCCCTCCCCCCTCCACTTAAGCATGTGATCTGCATCCTCCTACTCCTCCTCCTCCTCCTCAATGCTCATGGATGTTTTAAACACAACAATGCCAAAATCATCATCATCATCAATCATCTTCTTCTTTCAACATTAGTGTAAAATATCAAATTGTGACATATTTTCCATCTTGCATTAATGTCAAACTATATAGGTACATAGTAAACACCATGTCATACACTAATGTCAAAAATACAAGTCCAAAATTCAAACTTAGTTTCAGGCTTATTTTAACAACCAAACTTCACTTCACCCAAATTATTTGTTTACAAAGCCATTTATTATGTTGCTGCTTCCTGGACATGCTCTAAAACACCACAACCTAAGTTTAGTTTATTTAGTTTTTTGCCAACACCACCCATATAACTAAAACTGGGACTGCAAATAGGTGGGAGACTAGTAAATTACCAACCAGGCCTGGATCAATAAAATTATCTAGCCAATCAACAATAGGTGTCAGGCTTTGCTGTGTCTTTTTACCAGCGCCTCAGCAAACTATGTAAAAATGCTGCTGGGCCACAAACAAAAGTTACGACCATTTTGCTGAGCCAAACCAGCATGTTTTGACTTTTCGTCATCCAATTATGATCTGCAGGTGAGAGACACCCAACCCACTAGGGGGAGTTGCTCTTACATGTATGTATTCTTTACATTGAAACCACAAAGTTTATTATCTCACACATGTCATGAGCCTTAAAACTACCCCAGGCAAAACCATAATTCTGTTGTACTGTGAGGGAGGAGAAGAGGAGACGAGCAACAACTAGGGTATGAATTTAGTGAGTTGGCATCTTCACGCATGACAAGCCTCCTCCTCCTCCTCCTCGATTGCAAGGCTCCCCCTTCTTCATGCCACTAAGAATGACACAAAAGGTACTCTTGTCTCATGTGACTCTTCTTTTATGACCACAACAGGTGATAGCAGGCCAGACTATGAAGGACTAGAATTATGTATCCGATGTGTCCATAGATAGGAGGTGGCCCTCCTCCTCCTCCTCCTCCTTGTCCTCTTGTTTTCCGTCCCTTTCCTCTCATTCTCTCTTCTTTGATGTTTTGAAAACAAATTGTGTTTTTAACTACTATACTACACTCGGTGAAGGCCGTATTAAAAGCTTTAGCCGATTTTTAAAAATCGGGGCAAAGGCCATAATTTAAGCTTTAGCCAATTTTTAAAAATTGAGCAGCCTAGATTCATCCGAATTTCAAGCCACACACACCACTTTGTTAGAGTGAAGGAGAAGAGGAGAGAAAGAGTACTAATGGATTAGGGGAAACATGATGGAGGAGTAAAGTGAGTGCAGTTCTAAGTCATAACTTTGCTCCTATACATCATCTCCACCTTTGATCTGGCTTCTGGCTCCTTCTTCTCCTGCACCATCACTCCACCCACTAACTTACTCTCTGTCTAGTAGTCCTTTTGGGGCGGGAATTGGGTGCAGGAGTCACTTGTGGGCCATTTGGGGCCAAAACTGCAGCTACTGCTAGCTAGGGTTGGGGCCAGAGTGAACCAGTAGCCTCACATGAGCACACCCATGAGGGATGGATGATAATGGATGATAATGGATGGATGATGAGTAAAGAACAAAACATTTTTTTCCATTAGATTTTTTCATCCTTAGCTAACCATAAGTGGTTAGATGAGATTCTGTTTTCACTACCTACTAACAACCCATTGGCCATGCCCGTATGCATTAACCATCTACATGAATCTCTTTATATATATATATATATATGAGCTACATATTATCCTTCGTACCTACTTAGATTACCTACTATTGTTTACAATATAGTTTAGTGACCGTAAACCTGGTGTCAACTCAGTTAGGGTTCATCCAAGACTAAGTAGTAGTAGGCTTCCCAATGTTTGGATTCCAAATGTAATAGTATTCACACTTTACATCCATGCCTATTATTATGTGTTAATGACATATGAAATCATGTTGATCATTCATAAGATTAATCCATAATTAAAATCAATAATTACATGAAGTAAGATTAACAAAATGAACCAATGATTTCTTCTTTAATTACATTTGAAATCATTCATCATTTGTAAGGTTAATCATAAAACCATACTTACTATGAGTGAGCTTCTTAATGAATGAATGAATGAATGAATGATTTCTTGTGTCATTAAGGCAAGGAAATTGAAATCATTCTTGCACTATAGGCATTCATTGAAGCAAATTCAGTTCACAAATCTCATCCTCCTCAAACACTTTTCCTTTCTTTCTTTCTTTCTTTCTTTAAAACCTACCTAGGGATTGTTTAGGGAGAAACCTAACAGTCTACATAGAACTTGCTTGTGGGGCTAGTGAGGGACTTCCTAGGTTAAGGGATATCTAAAGATGGTTTAAAAAGTTAACTAGGGTTGACTCATAATGCCATAGGGGGCTACATGAGACCTATGTTAAGGGTTACTTAGGGCTGATTCAAAATCCTTATGTAGGTCCTTTGTAGTTCCTTAAGTAGCCCTTTAAATAGTTTATAGGTATCCCTTAACTTAGGTAGATCCCTAAATAATCTCAACATAAGTATCCTAAGTAGCAACTATGTAACCTCCTATGTAGGTTTCTAATGGCTTTTATCTTAAATAACCCATAATTTAGGTAGGTCCTTAGGTGGTCTTTTTTAGGTAATCCTTAAATAGATCCTTAGTACTTAGGTGATCCTTAAGTAGATCCTTAGTACTTAGGTAATTGCCTTAAATAACCATTAGGTATCCTCTAATCTAAGAAATATTTTAAAAACTCTTTAGGTAAGCCTAATGTATTTTCTTAAGTAACCCATAAATATCCTTTAGCTTAATTAAACCACTTGATAATCCCCAAATAATCTTTAATTAATCCTTGAAACAAGCACCTAGGTAAATATTATGTAACCTTTTATGTATGTTTTTCAAACATCCTTATCCTACATGGGTAGGTGGGTAAGTAGGTAGGTACGTAAGTAGATAATAAATAATTAAATATCATATGAATAGGTAAATATAGGTAGGTAGCTCATGGGTGGGTAGGTAAATATTTCATGAGTAAGTAGGTAAGGAGATAGATAGGCCCTAATCTAGTTGCCCTTAAACTAGGTAGTCTTTCAATCTATTTGGTTATAACCTAAATTAATTACAACTAACTCCAAACCAAACGGGGGTTTGGCTCTCTTTCCACAAAATGTAAAGACCTGCTCCAAAAGATTTGGTGTAGTTGGAAGGCACCTTATTCTTAAGGATCCCTGTAAAGGGCCCTTGCCAAGGGCCTTTACCCTACACTAAGCCATTCTCTCTTCCAGTTCTGCGCAGAATCTAAAATACCTGCCCAACCTTGGTTAAAACTTAAGACCGGATGGCCAAACAAATACCCACCCAACTCTAGTTAAAGCTCGATAGATAGGCCAGATGACCAAACCAAATACCCGTGCAAACACTGGTTAAAACTTAAACACCAGTGAGTTTAACCTGGTGACCTAAAGTAAGTAAGTAAGATAGGCCAGATGACCAAACAAATACCCGCCCCCAGCACGGGTTAAAACCTAACACCAGTGAGGTTAACCGGTTCACCTAAAATTAAAGGTAGGGCCAAACAAAGATGGCCAAACAAAGACATACATACTCTCACCCACCCACCCACCCACCCAACCCTGGTTAAACCAGTTGACCTAAATTTTAAAGGTAAGTCTGATGACCAAACAGATACCCGCCCAAATGAAGAAGGTGGGGGGGGCGGGGGGTAGGACGGGCAAGGCCAAAAAAGAAGAAAGAAGGGGGGCGGGGGGGGGGTGGAGGTGGGGAGGATCCAAGGCTGGGGGGAAATTTTAGCAGCAGCTAAAATAGGGACCAAAACGCGTGAAGCAAAAGCGCGCCAAATTAAGAGGTGGCTGTAACAAAATTTTGCCGGGCTGTTTGTGGGCGCCCTGTCTGGCCTGCTTGCCTGCCTGCCTGCCTGCCTGCCATTCCAGCTGCTAACTTTGCCTCTAATTTGGTCCCACATCTAAATATAGCCCCCCCACTACCATCCCCTTCTTCTCTTCTGTTTTCCACTTCGCAGCTCTTCTCTCTCTCTCTCTCTCTCTCTCTCTCTCGCTTTGTGTCTTCTGTTGTGTGTCGCTGTGTTTCTCTCACATACGCTCCGTTGTGGTGCGGTTTCTTTCACTGTGAGCCCAGGAGGAATTCATGTTGTTGTTGTTGTTGCTGGTGGAGGTTTGTACTTGTGTACGTGTTTGGCATTTGTGTGAGTTTGCAAGCTTCTGGCATTTGCAGTGGCAGCCAGAGATAGGACAAGAATAAAGAAGAAGAAGAAGAAGAAGAAGAGGAGGAGGAAGAGGAGTAGGAGGAGGTTGAGGAGGAGGTGGAGGAAGAGTAGCTTTTGTTCTCTTGACCTTTGTCAAGTTTTTCTGCCTTGTTCTCTCTTCTTGCCTCTCAAGATTTGGTGATCCTACCTCTTGCATTGGGGGCAAGGGGAACCGGCAGTTGTTGGGGAGGTTTTAGTGTTTTTGTTGTTGCGTTTGTTGTTGTTGCTGCTGCTGCTGCCCCTCAAGCTGCTGTATTGGACTTGTCTTGTCTATCGGGAGCTGCGTGGATGTGCTTCTGGCATTCTTTTCCAACTGCAGCACACAATTTGGTACGGCGTGGTTTGCGGGTTCCAGTTGGGCGAGCCAGCGAGGGACCCAGCTCGTTAGCTAGCTAGCTCTCTGCTTTTGTTGGAGCTTCTGTTGTTGCTTTTTGTGTGTTGGGTGGGTGGATGGTTGCAGAGCAGTAGTAGATCGGTTCTCAGTGTGCGCTCTCATATTGAGGGAGGGAGAGTTTGGGTTGAGAATCTTGTTGGAATCATGGAAGAGAGAAGAAGGGAGCCGGAGGAGTAGTTGTGGCTTGTGGGTGGTCTCCTGCACTTATGTTGATGCGGTGCATTTTGTTTCAGTGCAGTCTCTCTCTTGAGGAAGGAGCAGGAGCAGCAGCAGCAGCATTTGGACTGGAAAGGGGAGCTGCAAAAAAAAAAACACTGCATTGGCGGATGGTGTTTATTTGGAGAGCAGCAGCATTGTTATGATGTGCAGATAGCATGTAGAGATTGGGAGCACTGCAGAGCTCGAAGATGGCGATGGGTAAAGTCTGCCATGTGTAGGAGAGTGGAGGAGGAGGAGGAGCGGCTGGCGCTGCTGCTGAGGGAAAGTCCTCAAGGATGGCGCCCAGTATTGACTGCATTGCTAGTCTCTATTGCGCGGAAGATGTGAGTGGGAGTGCATGGGATGACGAAGAAGAAGAAGACAACAAAAACAGAGAGGAGATGGAGGGAGTCCAGAGGTCGATCCATGTCCAACCTGTTGTGTTCCTGGATTTTCCTGTGGAGGATGAGGAGGCTATATCTATGCTGATGCAGAAGGAGGCATGCTACATGCCTGAAGCAGATTACTCAGGAAGATATGAGTCCAATGACCTCAATGCTGCAGCTCGGCAGGACGCCATAAACTGGATGCTGAAGGTGGCTTTCTTTCTTCAGGACAGAGACAGACAGACAGGAGCATCCTGCATCTTTCTGTGCAGATGATATTCCTGCTTGCCATGTCATCTTTGTTGAGCTTAGTCTGTTCTTTCCTCATGTGTGACATTGCCCCATGAGTCCCATGATCTTGTCAATGCCTTTTGACAATGTCTCTGCATTGTCACCTACACACAATGCAGGTGGACTTGATTGTGTTCTCTTTATCTAAGACAAGCTCAGAAGAACAGCAGCACATGTTCAAGATTGTGTAACTGCCGCCTGAGTTGCGATCTGAACAATGGTTTGAAAACTGGAGATGGTTGGGGAGAAAAACAGATTACTGAGTTTCGGGTGGCTGTCGTGCAGTTTGCCATCCTGATGTAGTCAATCTGTGGTGATGCCCCAAAGAAAGAGCTGTGCAAGAACCTCAGCTTCTGACATTGTCTAGAGCTCTGTGTTGTATGACAGGTGCAAGCTTATCATAATTTCAGTCCTTTGACCATTGCCCTTTCTGTAAATTACATGGATCGGTTCATGTCACGCCATCACCTGCCGGTATGATTGCTCAGCTAGCTCAAGCAATGCAGTCTTTTCTGCTGAAGTACTTAGGACTGCATGCAGTCTTCCATCTCTGAAGGTTTTTGTCTGCCCCAACAGCATCAGTGGATGTCTGTGGAGTCTTAACTTTTGAGTGGGTGGCTGTTTTGCAGCAAGGCAAGGCTTGGATGCTTCAGCTTCTGTCAGTTGCGTGTCTTTCTCTGGCAGCCAAGATGGAGGAGACAGAAGTTCCCATCCTCCTTGACTTGCAGGTTTTATCTCACACCATCTTCTGGTTGTTGTCATGTTTTATTGGCATGCAGAGTATGCAGTGTGAGTGGCCATGATAAGCTTGAGATTGCTTTGTGCTTGATATGGCTGATGAAGAAAAAGTACTTACAAAGAGCAGCTGATGCAATGTAGGTTGAGGATGTTGAACACATTTTTAAGGCACACACCATCCAAAGAATGGAGCTTCTTGTATTGTCGACATTGGAGTGGCGAATGAGCTCTGTTACAGCATTTTCATATATTGACTATTTCTTCCACAAGCTTGGCATTAGCAACACACTGCTGAGAGCTCTCTTATCACGAGTCAGTGATATCATATTGGCAACTGCAAGAGGTAAGCTTTTCTTTTGACACACCATTTAGGGTTTCCCTCAACATTGATGACTCCTGTTCTCAGCAGCATCTGGTATATGTCCATATTGCTTCTATATCAATCCTCTGTGTTTGCAGCTGCAGCTACTTATCTGCTCCCTTGTTTTAGGTTTGCATTTTCACTCTGACACTGACTCCAGTATATTCTTGGGTGCTTCACAGAAACCATGTTTCTTGAATATCAACCCTCCATAGTTGCAGCTGCTGCCACAATCTGTTCTCTTGAAGAAGTCACAGCCCTAAAAGCTGCTGATCTTCATGGAGTGTTTGCAGATCTATCAGTCGACATGGTGAGGATCATCACTGCATGCCATCTTTTACAACAGCAATTTCTAGTACAATTTCTGGTTTTTTCTATTGCAGAATCCTGATCTAGGGTCTGACATTGAACTAATATTGTACAGGATGCATTTAAGAAGTGCTATGAGGATATGCAAGAGCATTTGTTGGATTCACATGGCCAGCAGCAACAACCGTCCAAACGGAAGGGTTTCTGGTGCTCATTTGAACCCTTAAGTCCAGTGGGAGTACTGGAAGCAGCAGCAGCGTTAAGTAGTAAGAATGGCAGTGAGAGTACAATGGGATCATCTCGCGAATCAAGCCCAGGTGTGAGCTTGGCCACACCAACCAATGCGCATAAGCGGAGAAAGTTGGATGATTTTGCTTGTAGCATGGCTTGGTTGTAGCACAGCAGAGAAAGTACCAGAGCTTGCTTGCTTGCTTGTGCACATTTTGAACTCCTTAAAAATCTCCCTCATCAATCCCTTTCAATCAATTGGGACGTTTGTTGGAAAGGCGGCAGTGAGAAAAGCCCAGGAGACATTATTGGCATCTTCTTCATTAGGATTTTTTTAGTTAGGATGAGCAGAGGATTCTGTAAGGGTAGAGGTTGTTGCTAGCTTCATGTTTCACAACATGTCTGGATATGTTAGCAAATGCATTAACTCCTCCACGGTGGGTATTCTTTCCATTTATTAGGTGATCGTCAATCATGGGCTGTGACAACGATTATTCATGGTCAAATTTATACAACACCATCGTTGTTGCAATTTAGCATTTGGCATCGCTGTGTACAGTATCTCAGCTGTGCAATGTTTAGATCTGTATAATGATAATGTTCAAACTGTGCTCACGAGTGGAATGCATGTTGCTTGTGTGGTTGGTGGCAACTCTCTCTGTGCTTACAATTTTCCTCCCACTTATTTTTTCCCTCTCCTTATTTGTGCTCTACAATCCAAGCTTGCACCTTATCTTTTGCCTACCCAACATGGCAGTATTAATTAGCGCTAGTTTTTTTACAACCCTATGGCAGCCCATGAAAACACAAAATTTATTTGTTGAACAATGACGATGTTTAGTTAGTCTTGTGGTCAATATGTGTTACAATGAATGATCACAAACATTTGAATAGTTTTGACATGTTTGAACCATGTTTACATAGATATGTTAATACACAAGAATTCCAAGGCACTTCTAGTCTACGATTGTTACCTTCTAAGTATCATAGGATTATCAAAAGAATCAAATAATGATTAATTTTTTGTATGCACATGCGATTGATTTCCTATCAAGTTTTTGAAAACCGACCAATTTTTTTAGAGTCCCAAGACCTAAAATTTTCAAGCTATAATTCATCATTTACATGAAAAGCCATTATTTTATATTATTAAAATTTGATGTCATTATGTACTCTAATATATACATATCTATTTGTAATTAAAATATGTAGAGTTTGGTCAATTTTTGGTTTTGAAATGAAATTCAAACATAGGGCACACTTTTGAATTCCCACGAAGGAAAAAGATGTGGGAACTAGAGATGGGACTAAGATGAGCACTCAAGTTGAGATCATGATCATGTCAAATTGCACAAACCAAAAAAAAAAAAAAGGTAGTTAGTGTAATTTGGAACTACAATGATGCATAAACAAATCATAAGCAATTCACATTCATCAAGTTCAACACATCTTTAACTTTTGGAGGAGTCATCACTTTCCTCCTATGGCCTATAGTAGATGGTAGTGACAACTACATTGAAATGACATAAATCTTTAAGATTCTCAAATGGTAATCTTGAAATTCCAAAGTTTGGAGTCTTGTTATTTTGGGGGTTTATAACTCCAAGTCTTTTGAACTTTGATTCAAGAGTTTTGAACAAAAAAAAGTTGTAGCATTTGAAAATAATTTTCCAACAATGTACCACAACTCTAATCGGAGGTGATTTCACCATTTTGTTGAGCATTTTAAGGGTTGGGAATAATCAAATTGACACTTTGATTCCCAAACATTCAATTCATTAAAACTTTTGTTTCAAATATTCAAATTGAAAACAAGATCTCACTTTGGATATCTAATTTTCAAGACCTTTTCCAAAAATCTAAAAATTGCTCAATTCGGACAAGGTTTGATCTTTCAAATTGTTGTGGGAGACTTCAAATTCTCAAAAGTGGAATGCACTTGGGAGTTTTGAGGTTTTCTTCTTGCATTCCCACATACTTTCTTCTAACAATAGGAGTGTGTTTGGGTGCCTTCTTTGCCTTTGACATTCCCAACACAATTCTCATTTGTTTTGTTACAATCTCAACGTTAAGGTTGTTATGATAACTTTTAGAAGGCTAAGTTGATAGAACTTTTTAAAAAGCTTGGTTGATGAAAGTTTTTATAAAGCTTAATTGGTAAACATCTTTCAAAAGGTTTAGTTAGCAAAAGCTTTATGAAATAATAAAAGTGAAAACCATGAAAGCACCACCACCCCTTCAATCTCACCAACACATTTCACCTCTACCTCAAGCTTTAGCTTTGTATCATGCCTTGTTTCCATTAATAAACTCTTTTAATTCTTTTTCATTGTCAAACGACCTTAGTTTTGTCAAGTCCATATAATTCTTTCTTTGAATTTTTGTTTTGTCCTTGACATCATTCTTAAATCCCTATGTGGATGTGCAAATTACAATGGACTAATTTTAGGTAAGGAAAACATCCCCATGAATCCATATCACAATGTATTTTCTTTTTGACTAGGTTGAATCAAATGATGTAAGTGATTTAATACATGCTTTTGATTGGTTCTTTTGTCCATATTAATTGAAGCCTAAATAAAGGTTTCATTTTTACACATTTGTACAAAATCAACATAAAATATCCAATTTTCCATGTGTTATGAACTTTTGAAAAAATCATGTTTTTAACAACACAAGAAAAAAGTCTATGCATTTTTTTTTTACAATTGACATGATGCAAATCTCTTTCTTCAACTTGTTCCTATTGACCCATTTTCTTGCTAAAACCTAATAGTCCCTAATTCGCACAATACAAATCATTGAACCACTTTTGAAATCCATGTTGAAAATTGTTGTTAGGATTACATTGTATAGGTAGTACATTATTTCAACTATGCTGAAAGGGAATGCAAATCCTTCTTCTTTGGTGAAGAAGTTTGAGATTCTTCCCAGCATCTTTGGTGCAACAATACACAAAAAACTGTAACAAAGGAAAATAGAAAATTCTGCTACAACAGTACAAAAAAATCTCTGTTGCAATATGTGGCAGTGTGCTTCACAGCATCTGACACAAAGAACACTAAGTCATCCTAGAAGTTGCAGAGCTCTAAGAAAGAGAGAGAGAGAGAGAGAGAGAGAGAGAGAGTATACATTGGATGAGAGCATCAGAGGTACCCTGAGTTCTGTTCATTCGTCCTCTCCCACCTTACAAGCTGCTTTAGTCAAACCGCCTCCCTCCTTAGAAACTTTGATAACCTAACTGCATCTTTTTTGCACACAAGCACCAACCCAGTCATCCTAACTAAATGAAACCAACAAGATTTGGGTTCACCTTCCTTTGACTCTGCAGTTCCAGAATCTCATTAATTAGGATACCATAGGGTATGAGGATTCTTGCTGACATAATTCAATTAAGTGATCAGATTGACAAGTACAAGATGGTTTTCTCTACTACCAACATCCAACAAGTGGAAAATTCACCTTTGCTAATGCCAGGATGCTACATATTTAACTAAGAACCTGGCACCATCTATTGAATCAATGACACCACCACTTGTGGAGGCAATGAACTATAACCATTTACGGTCACTACGCTACCTTCAACAGTCTTATAACCAAAGCCAGATATTTGGGATATCTGAGCATTTCATAACCTAGTGGGGATATTTCACTTTGACCAGGCTCTGCACACAGTTGAAGCTGTAGAATGATGGCATGTCAGCCAAAAATGAAACTGAGTCTCTCAACAATTAGGCCATAATGTCCTCCACACTTTCAAAGAAGAGTAACAAGATTGAGTATCTCTTCAACTGTTAGGGCTACTGCCTCGTCAAAAGCTGACATTTTCTGGTTCCCTTAACCAGAGCAACATGTTTATGTGAATTTTTCCCTGCATCAGCAGGCCTGGGTCCTGCACTTGACTGGACTCGTTGATCCAGATTACAGCTGGATTAACTATGATTGGGTCATATCAGGTCATGTCTAGCACATTTGTGACAGGATTTGCACCCAATATCCCATGTATAAGGTGAAATGAGCTCCTAACCAATAGGTCATACACTTTGTTGTCAAGTCAAAAGCTTCTTCCAAACATTCTCGCTACACAAGAATGGAGGATTTTTTTTGAACTTGTGCATAAATGGGACAGATGATATGTGGGCAGTTACCACTACACACTTACATGAGATAGCAAGTATACCACCGACAAGGATTAGGCTCTGTGTTGAAGATCTTCTCACCATAACTCACACCTCTCATGAATCTGCCCATCACTAGCTGTGCAGATATTTCCACATCCCGATGTGAGACTGCTTCATCTTGATGGTCCTGCTCACATCACCAAAGTGCTAATGCCATTCAGAGATTCCCATGCTTACCTACACTGCAAACCCCAAGAGCCAGCTTCTCCAGTGCTTGAGAAGCAACAAGGAAACAATAAGAAAAGGGAGCTGGTAGGTGGTATCAGTTTGAAAGTCCCTGAGCTATGAGGATTACAACTGCACTTAATACCTTGTTTGCTCCAGTCCCGTGGCAATAGATGCAATGCACAATCTGGATTGGGAGAGAGAAAAGAGTTGCCAGTCTACACAGCTCTTACTGCATGATTTCTTAGCCCCAGTCCTCTTAAACATGTGCTAATGCATGCCAAAAATTGGCTGCAACTTCATATCACGATCAAATTGCTGGCTTTAAAGACAAGGGGTATAAATTTTGAAATTTCTAAGCAAATATTCAACTCATCTTCCTTGCATTTGCAGAGCACTTGTCAAACTGTAGCGGTCTTTGGAATGCCAAGCCTCCAATTGACAAGCACCCCTTCCTCCTCACTTCCACATCCCCACTCTGCCCAGACTGATAGGGGCCAGGGCTTTCTAGTGAAAACAGATGAGAGAAGGGAAGAGGTTACCTCACGGGAACGGTGCTTGATTTGTACAACACCATAGTTACGGGCACGAGTCCAGTGGTGGTGGCGGAAGCAAAAGTCCTTCTGAAGTCTGCCCAGCTTACCAGCTGCTCTCATAAAGTAGTATGCAGACTTGGGAAGAGGCATGTTGGCAATTGCACTTGTTGTGAGTTGACGAAACAAAATCTTGTGGTTCCTGAGAATGTCAGAGTGGCCCCCACAGTGCACATCACCTGCAAAAGCAGAACTATAATATGTATGAATGAGATTGCAGAGAAAAGTCCACAAATACATGTTGAAGGTATCCATTATGTTGATTCCAGTCAATCCAAAACAAACAGAAAGAGAAAGATAGCAGTCATCACCATGTGGGTGTCTCTCACAAAGTATCAGACCATAACCTTCATCTTGAATGGCAGTGACTAGCTGCCAGTAATCCCACTGACTTATCAGTTCTTTACAGCGGATATATGACTGTCTGCTCACGCCTTAGGGCAAACACTTGAATAAGAACTTCAATTTTGATTCTAAAATGAAATTTCAGTCAAATCAGCATGCCCAGGTTTGCCCAGGTTTGTCTTGGTCTAAAAGTAGGCAGGATTAGCAAACACTTAACTGTGAGAAAGCAACATGCTTACCTCCAAGAACCAGTACTTCACGACCCATCTGGGATGACTTCCACCTATTCAAACACTCAATCAACTCCACCTGCTCGTTCAAATGTTCACGGTAAGACCAATGCCCCTTAAAATCTTCAAGACGGGTAATTGCAGTTGCAGCAGTTTCTGTTATCCTGGGTACCAAGAATACAAGAGGAGCTGGTGAACACACTAAGAGGGTATGAGCACTGTCAAACACACCCCCTGAATCCAAGGACTTTTTAATGGCATTCCACTGTAGTGTCCCCAAATACTTCTTGCTATCCCCCTGCACACGGTGAAAGGTTCGAGAGCCACGAATGTCCAAAAACATGAGCCCCACTCCACCAACCATATGAAAATGATAGTCCTGTGTACATAGACCACCAATTATCACCAGTCTGGCAAAGTATTAGTCAACTCCCTAAATCATGAGTTTGAAATGAAGGAAAAAGAAAAACCACTGCTGAATTGAACGAAGCCCATGAATTCTTTGAGATGCGGTGGTGACCCCTGTTTTCGTCTGTCACTTCATGAGTCCAATATATTACAAACATCTACTCTGCCTATTAGGATCTGTTTATAAAGTGCAGCATACTCTCAACATTCATTGGATTCCAATATTGCTATATATTCTCCATCAATTCACATATTTATTGTTCTCTTCAATCAAGTTATATGTTATGTACTGTGAGATTCCCTCTGATACATGAAAGCTGTAGTCAATAAAGGACCTTGTCAATATCTTCAAACTTTGAAAAGTCAACATCCTCATAAAGCTGCCGCTGGTACTCCATACTCACAAGCCATGCACACTGTGCCACAAAAAAGTCTCTGCTTTGCTTGTCCCAGTCAGACATTAGATCTCCCCAGTTGTCTCGCACCTCATGGTCATCATAAATCATAAGGTTTGGACAATTAGCAAGACAAGTAGCAGTTGGAGGATGTCGCCATGTGGCCCTGTAAACTTCCCGGTACTTTTCACATATAGCACCTCGGTGCTGAACCCACTCATCCTGTGGCAAATTCTTAAGTAGATTCTGGCCTACACGGAACCGGTCTGACCACTTGTCTTCATCTGCCCCGGCTTCTGCATCTTGCCGCTTATCCCCATCACCATAAATCTGGAACACCAAAAAACATACATCCCCTAATGAGTGCCTATAGAAGCTGGAACACACCAAAAGAAAGAGGAGGAAATCTGAGGACAATAAGAACTTTTACTATGTTCACTCAAGGCTTAGTGCACCTACCCATAGAACCAACAATGGCCCTGAGACAAGGCTAGCATTAGCTGAAAGGAATCCATGGCCCCACATGAAAAACTCAAAATTTGCAAAAAAATAGAAGCATTATGTGAGCACCAATTATATACAAATGAACTTTTTCTCTTTGTAACTACAGAATGGAAGAAAGCTGTGAAGTTTAACCATACACTGAAATAATCATTTGGAAGCAAATTAGAGAAAATCTTCAGAAGTACATGTGACTTTTTGAGACTCATGATGGTTGAAGGCAATCTGTTGTCAAGAATTGCCAGGCTTACATTAGAATAGTCAAAGCAGACATCAAAAATGTATCAAAGGAGGAAAACCAAATAGGCTGGATGCATCTGGGCAAGAAGAAGACTAAGGATTATACCTGGTCACCGAGGTGCACAAGGAGGTCAATGTTGCCAGCTTCCACAGACTTAGCAAGATGTGCCCACAAATCAGAATGCATTGGAATTGCTTGTTCAGTTATGAATATTTTATTGCAGCTGATTACACCGACTGTCATATTCTGTGGAGGCACAGCTGGAAAGGTGCGGAAGCTGCCTGTAACCGATCCCCTACATCCCTTTATTTCTACACTGTACCTTGTGTCTGGTTCCAGATCTCTGAACTCAAATACACTTGGGCGATTTGCTTCCACCTCCTTGTGCAGCTTCTTCATGTGTGGTCTTCCTTGCTGGCTTGGCTGAGTCTTTGACACAGTAGTACTTAGGTTAAACCGCTTTCCTGGTGTTATTTGTCTCTGTAGAAAGCTCGGCTGTTTCTCAAGCTTAATCTTGTTAACAACTAGGGTTAATACTCCCGTCCGATTCACTTCAACAAGTATTCGGCTACTAGTTGTTGTGACCTTTCCTATGACAGGTCCAACTGTAACAAGCGGTTGTGACCCTATAGAGCTCTCTATGTGGGATGAAGGTGACTTGTAGATTTTGCTAATTGCATGTAAAATTTTCAGGCGAGCTTGACGTTTTGCACTCCTCCACAGTGATGGTCCTCCTTCTAATGAAATTGACCTCTCTAAGCTTGTTGACCCATCATCATCCATCTCAGTGTCGATTCTTGGGGACGACTTAGACATTGCAGCACTTGAGGAGTTTTTCTACGTTTGCATGATGCAGGTTAAAAAAATCTTCTATCTCAGAATGAAGCATGCACTACATTACACAACATAAAAAAAAATCCATATCTATACTTCAACTCTCTTGTTCTGTGGAAAAGGTAGCTTGAGCATAGAATCAATCAATTGTAAGTTCAGCTGAACCAAGCTCTTGATCGCATTGGAGAGATCAAGAAGAACTTCTACAAAATCACACTGTGAAAGAAACTCCTGCACATACCATCAATAACTTTGATGTGAGATCCAACAAGCTCTATTGCTTCATCTGCACACAAAAGTTGAAACTCTCAAATTGAGTCCCCGTTCAAGGCCCTCCAATCTTTCATTGTCAATCCCTAGACTTGAGGTTAATCCTAAGTCTGAAGTTGTTTTCAAGATGACTGGAGCTCCCATACATATGACCTGATCCTAAAAGGATGAGCGAGGCTGGGATTTCTTTCATCGCTTGAGAGATCTCTCCATGTGCATGCACAAGCGGTTGATGCAAATCAAGGGGAAAGAGAGATATGAGAACACTGATCCTGATGCACAAAAAATGTGCGGTCATTCAAGACAAGGTGATGTCAATCGGTCGATCAACAACCGCATTTGACATCAAATCAGGAATGTTGCAATACTTCGACACCTGACTATCATCAAACACAGAAGATGTGTTGATTTGCAGACGGAAAGAAAGAAAGAAAAAGAAAAAACCAAAAACAAACATACAACTCTGTCTAAAAACCTAATAATCAGCGGAGTCAGATCCAAGACCAAAGGGAAAGAACCTTACCATTATCACCAAACTATACTCCTCGATGCTCAAGTCAACAATACCAGGCCAAGCTTCGAAAAAGACTCCCGAGTCTCCCCGCCTCAAGCTTCCTCTCCACTGGGTATTCCCCTCCAAATCACGAGAATAGCAGGAAAAAAAAGACAAAAAGAAAAAACAACAACAACAACAACAACAAAACCGATCTACTGAACACCAGAACTCAGCGAAATGACGGATCTTATCCCCTGACTCTCACGCTTCCTCAAACGTTCGAAGCACGACAAACAAAGGCGGGGGGAGTACATACAAGGCCGGCAGTGTCTCGGTCCCTTAGAACTAAGGCCTTATTCTTGTTCTTGTTCTTGTTCTTCTATACCAAGGGCTATGGACACAATCAGGAGCAATTTTGACTGGAGATTTTCTTCACAGGAACTAATGCTGGTGGCGGCAGCAGCTGCAGCAAACGGATCTAGTGAAACAGAGAAGAGAAACTGCGAGCAAACGAGCGAGAGAGCGGGCGGGGCGGGCCGGGGAGATGTCTGCCTTGCAAATTGCTGCAACGCAACGCGTTTGTCGTGGACTAGTCTCCCTCCCGGAGACACAACTGGGAACTGTCAGTGTTTCCGCTGATGGGAATAGTGGTTTTTTGGGGGAATTTCTGGTTGTAGCCAAAATGGCGATCATCCATACCAAGTAGCAGTGTTTTTTTTTTGGGGAATTTTTATTTGTAGCCAAACTGGTGATCATATCCATACTAAGCACTTGTAAAAAAAAAATTTAAAAATTGTAATAAAATTTATTTATTTATATATATAAATTAATTCTATTTTTCATATCGATGTTTTTTGCGAAATTCAACAAAAATTAGCACAATTAGTCGAATTTACGGTAGTTTTGTTTTTAATTCCAAATTTAATCCAATTTCTTTGTCGAAAAATGGCGAAATTTTGCCAGGAAAAAAAAAGAAAAAAAAAACACTGATATTACGAAGATGTAAAAAAAGTGGCGATCGTCCCTAGGAAGGTTTAGCCAAATCCAGGTATAAACCAGAAATAAAGTAAAACTCTTTAATTCATCCTTTCTATATCTTTGGCTACCCACAATGAATTACCAAAATATCTGAATCTGGCGATTTTTCCTTTTCTTTTTTCTCACTTCTGGCGACTGGAAACCTCCAATATCACTTCTTTTTCGAATTTGTTTTGTTTTTAATTTCTCTTTTTGGCGAAATTTCGCCAGTATATTTTTTTTAAAAGGCTGGATGGGAATCAAAAGACACCACAAAACGACCACTTAATGGCAAAATACCATTAAAAAAATCGCCAAAAATCGCCACAATTGCCTTCAAACATGATAGGGTGCTTCAGATTTGATACCTTCATATTTTCAATATCGCCAAATTTGGCTAAATGTACCTGCGGACTATCACCACTTGAGCAACATCACGAAATTTAAAATTATAAATAAAAAAATTATTTAAAAAAAATAAAAATAAAAAAACTTGTTCTAGGCAGCGGAGATTTTTTTTTAATTTTATTTTTGGGGAAAAATCTCGCATCTTGACTTTTTTAAAAAGAAAATTAAACGAGGGAAAAATGGGGAATACTTCTGTCGTTTACTCCTTTTGGCTTTTCCCAAAAAAATCGACATGTTTCGAAATTTCTGAAATGAATCGCCATATTCAGACACATTCTCTGATCCTAAGGCAGTTTAGTCGCCAGTCTTTGACTTTTTTACTATTTTTAACACATATTTCTAAAAAGTAAACGGGGGGGGGGGGGGGGG